>OGOZ01001802.1_pt1 | contig 11348 bp, 19 predicted proteins | sample 1552801 | NCBI WGS metagenome assembly OGOZ01 (sample SAMEA2580196, study PRJEB22360) | human gut metagenome | biome: human gut; feature: human-associated habitat; material: faeces | place: Denmark | collected 2008/2010
TATAATTATTGGGGGTGCCGCAAGTTTATTATTTCTTTTCCTCTTGGGGATACCCTTTAATTTTGAAATCTCAAATGAAAATTTTCCAAGGAACATCTGAAATTTTCGTTTGAAATTCCTCTAGAAAAAATTAAAAAGGGTAAGCTTATGCTTACCCTTTTATTTTTCAATTTTATATTTCTTTAAGCTATAATTATCATATACAGTTGAATCATCTTGTTGAGAGTATCTACTTGGATTTTTATTTATCTCTTCTTCTGATATTAGGGGATAACTATTGGTATCTATTTTAATCTTTTTCTCTTTTGGAATTTCAGAAGAATTTTGAGATGGCCCAACACTTTTTGTATTATTAAATGTAGTATTATATGTAATATTTCTAGTATCTTTTGAGCACTACGGCGTGGTATCTTTTTGCTACTACGGCGCAGTATCTTTTGAGCACTGCGTAGCATTTTTATTACTCTATTCCGTGGTATCTTTTTGCTACCACGTAGCATTTTTATTATTTTCTAACCAAGGAGCTTCATAAAAGTTATACTAGTTATTTGTTCCCTCTACCTTAACTAAGTATTTCTTTTCAATAAGTTCCTAAATGCCATTGTCGTACTGTCTTTTTTTAATTCCATAAGCGTTTTCTATTGCGGTGCGACTTAATCCAAAAGTATAATAACTTTGATTATCCGCAAAATAATTCCATAATTTAAAGGCTCCCGCATCTAGATTCTATGCAGCCTCTCTTTTAACTTGAAGGTTAATTGTAGAATATAAATTATTCTTATCACACTTATGTTTAATTACTGTAATAATTTTTTGATTTGGAACTGTTGCCATTTGATAATTTGCCATTTGTCTAACTTAATGAGGTAAGTTAGCTAAATTAACAAAGGCAAGTTCAAATTCAGGGGTGGCCGCAAACACCCAGCAGTTCAACCTAGGGTTGGATGGATTTTTTTCTATTCTTACTACTGGAAAGCCTGCTCTAATAAGTTTAGTAGCTAGCCACTTGGCATAGATAGTTTTTTCATCCATTTTGAACTTCCTCCTTTATCTCCACTATTATTTATTATATTATACCAAAAATTTTGTATAAAAACAAGTAAAATAAGCAAAAATACAAGAAAAAATGTCTTTTTTTAATATTATACCATAAATTTTTAATAAAAGCAACTAAAAAAGTTTCTTTTTATTTTTATTATACCATAATTTTAATAAAAAGTCAAGTTGCCCATGGGGCGCAAGCCCATTTTATCATAATTTTAATAAAAAATCAAGTGTGCGCGCGCGCGCAAGTCTTTTTCTTTTCTTTTTTCTCTTGGAATTTTGCGGCCTCTCTTTTGTTCGAGCATAACAGCTATGCTAGTGTATTGTTAGTTCTACGGGAACAAAACCTAATCACACGAACAAGTATTCGTTTTTAAGCGTTGTGAAAAATTTTGTTCGCGAAAATTTGAGTTGGGGCAAAAAGAGAAAAAAAGAGATTTGATGGGGAAGAATAAATTACGGGATTAAACAAAGCGAAGCCATATGAGCTAGATTGAGCGGAAAATTGCCATATGAGGTGTCTTGTGGAGAATTCGGCTCAACACGTCCCGCGTCGAGCCGCTCAGATGTCTATTATGGGAAAACAGATGTCCGCAAGAGATAGACAAATAATTGTAAAATTTTCTTGAAAAGCTTGACAAATTCAAATTCTGGCCTATGCGCCCAACATAGGCCAGCTCAGAGCTTGCGTAGCAAAAGAAAAAGGGGAGCTTTTGCTCCCCTTAATATATCAAAACCGCATCTTCAAGAACTTCGACTTCTTCATCATCATCATAAAGATAAAGGCTACCTGTATCAAGGTTAATTGCATTACGACGTATGTCAAATTTACCTTGATAATTGCTTTCAAACTTCATACAGACAGCCCCATTCTTATCCTTAAAGACAACTCCCCCAAACAGATTTTCAAAAGGAACGACATTAGCAAGAGACTTCTTTTCAATTTTCATGGTTAACACTCCTTTTTAATAGACATTGTATTCGACTACACCATACCAACCCCAAGGCAAATTGCCAAACCGCAAACACTTATTGATGACATTGTCAATAAGTTCATTAACACAGGTTTCATCTATCCAATGGCCGCAACGTTCCATATAAGCTTCCGCAATTTCTCTTACTTCTGGATGTAGCAAGCCCGCAGTCCAAAGCTCGTTTATCGTATCATCCTGTTCGGGGATCAAATTGGCATTTGCTTCCCATTCTGCTTCTCTCTCGGGATGAAGTCTAAACCAGTTATCCTTATTTATACATCTCGCCATGTGAAGGGCATCATCAAAGTCGGCGTAAAGCTCCATAGTCCCAAAATCAGGGACGTCATTTTCATTGCCCTTTACAAGTCCATAAACCATAGTTATCAATTCCTTCCTGTCCTCTTGTTGATATTAGTATATCACATTTCCTGCGTTTTGTCAAGAACTTCTTCGTCAAGAAAAAAATTTTTATATTGATGGCGGTCAATAACTTTTCCTTTTGCTATTGGAATCATTTTGAAAGACCGGATATTCTCCATAGGATAGGCTATCCCATCATCATCCCGCAGATATCCTTTTTCATGAGCTTCAGTACAAAGATACCTAATAGGGTCATAAAATGCGGCTTCTTCCATCCACTTATAGCCATTATAGCTATGCTCTTTTCCATCAGTAGTGATAAAGTCGCAACGGAATTTTGTTACGATTCTTTCAGTCGGGACTCCATAGATGCATTCATGAATAAACTCTTTAATTTTCATGGTTGCGGCCTCCTTTATTTTTTGTACCTTTATTATAATATAAATTTTAGGAAAAGTCAAGTCAGCATAATAACCAAAATTTTGCTCCAAAAATTGTTGAAAGTGCCTATTGATTAAAATTCCGCTCGATGGGCTTGTCATCGAGCGGCTCAAAAGTCAATATGGCAGATTGACGAAACTGCGTTTCGCCAGAAACGCACAAAAAAAAGTGTCCGCCAGGGACGGACACTTAAAAATTATCTGATATAATCCGAAAAATCTACCCAATATCCTAGTGTCTCCACGTCGTGGACATCTTCCGGATAAAGTATTCCCCCGCAACAAGCGCAAATAATAAACCAGCTGTCGGCGTCAGTCCATGCCCGGATACCAAAGCAAAGATTGTTTTCTTCATCATAAAATTTTACCTGTTCGCAAAACATTTTTTTATTCTCCTTTTGGAAGTGGGGGCGGAGCAATCCGCCCCTTTGTTCCGCCCTCAGACTTCGCCCAACATCTTAAAGGGAAAGTAAATGATTCCCATTTCAATCTTCTTTTTCGTGCGCTTCATACATTCAGCAAACAAAAGAGATTCAATAATGGCATCGTCCAGAGCTGTATGTGCTTCGATGAAGGATTCATCATCGACCACAAAACGGTACGCAGTTTCTGCGCTCGTCTTGTAATATCTGCCGGACGCAGTGAACCAGCCCTTTTCCCGGCACATATCCCGGTATTCATCACAGTTCAGAACATGCTGACAGGACAAACCCCAAACGTCAAACAGGGGGAAAGTTTGACCTCTGAACCGGAAAACGTCCGGCTCAAATTCCTTTTCGGAGGGCTTGCTTTTGTTGTGGGCGATATCATCGGCACACTTATTCTGAAATTCCATCCAGTCGGCAAAGTCCGGGGCGTAAACCTTGGAAATGTAAAGGTCAGTGAATGGCAATGCCTTTTTGAAGTCAAAAATCGCATTGTATGCGCCCACGCCTTCACACTGTGCCATATCGTTCAGCAATTCCCCGATTGCTTCCTCCCATAGGACTACCCGCAACTCTCCCATGGCGATTTTTTCAATATAGCCGGGTCGCTTGTCCTTGTAATAAGCTGTATTGAAAACAACCGGATTGCTGAAGGTTTCCGCAATCAAAAAATTCTGTCTTGCGTAAATGCGCCCCTGTGCATCAACAACCGTCCAGCCCAAATCATAAATGAGCGGTTTCGCAATAGCAACCCTTTGTTTCATGAGCGGGTTTGCATCATACTTGGAAGCTTCGGGCAAAGTTGCGGTTTCGCAATCCAAAATCAGCCAATACTTTCTACGTCTGTCAAACTTGTTCATATGTTATCAATCCTTATTCAAATCTCAATAGGGGGCAACATCTTTTCCCTATCGGAAAAGGGGAATATTACATTCCCCTTTATTCATCTTTGGGCGGGCGGTGCTTAATAAGGGAAACTGTATATTCTTCGCCATCAATAACGAATTTAATATACTTTTCCGGATTGTCAATCACTGCCCCATAGTTTTCGTCGAGACAGTCAAACAACAGTTGAATAATTTCCCTTTTGCGTGCGTCCTCTTTGCGCACGGGCTTTTTGCGTTCTCCCTTGGGCTTGCGCTCATCGCTATTAGCAAACTTAACGGCTTTCTTGTGTTCTTCCGGGCTGAGTTCCCAATCGAAAATCTTGGAATTCAAATTACTTCTGTCAATGGCCTTGTCATCGTCCAGCATTTCCTTGATTTCTTCATCAGTCATGCCCAACTTTCGACACGCTTCTACTTGCTTTTCGTCCATCTGGTATCACCTTCCTTTTGGAGGGGAGGGGCAAAAGCCCCTCCTATCAGGCCAGCCAATAGCACACACGACCCTTGACAGAACCCTTCTTGATACGGCCATCATCCAGGGGCGCGTCAATCAGCGCACGCACCTTTGCGGTGGTCAGCTCCATGCCGTTCAGGCAATCGAACTTGGCAATATCCGACAGGGTGTAGGACTTGCCCGGCTCCATTTCGGCGAGAATCTTCTCACCAATAGCCGCATTCTCTGCGCCCTTGGTGGAAGCCTTGCCCTTTGCCGCTTCGGCCTTCTTCTCATAGGAAGCCTTAATGGATTCCAGCTTTTCCAGCTTCTCAGCGGGGAAGTCAATGCCGGTCAGGGCATCAATGGCGTCCGTCAGGACAGAAATGGCGGTGGGCTTCTTAGTAGTAGTAGTAGTAGTAGTAGTGGTAGTAGACATAGTATCAATTCCCTTCTGGTTTTAACGACTGTCCTTGTCAATAATTTTTTCGTTCCTTCCTTTGGAACACCCTTATTATAGCACATCTTGTTTTGTTTGTCAAGAACTTTTTTTGAAGTTTTTGAATTTTTTTTCAAGTGGCTTTTTTGGGCTTCCTCTCTCAAGGAACACCTGTATTATATCATAAAATTTTTGAAAATACAAGACCGCATATTGCACAAAAGAAAGAGCAAAAATTTGGTGAAATTTTCACTTGACAAACGGACAAAAGTGTGGTATAATGAACGGGGGGCTATGCCCCCTTCCTTTTTCGGGAAAATAAAAGAAAAAATTTTTGTGCAAATTGCCTATTGACAAAATGCTGAAAAGGTGGTATAATTGAAATTCTGCTCAATGCGTCCCACATTGAGCAGCTCAAAAAAGCCCCCGGTATTCCTTTTGCGGTTAAGGAATCCGGGGGTAGCGTAGAGGGTTAACCCTCTACACTAAATACGGCCTTCCCCTTGACCTTTTCTGTCTTGACCGCACTCTTGTCCAGCAGTCCCTTCATAGCGGAGCGAACCTTTGCGGTGGTCAGGTCAGCGCACTCGGGGAACTCTCTCACCATCTCGTCCAGGGTGAACTTGCGACCCGGTTCAGCGGTCATGTGGTAATAGATAGAATCGGCAAGAGCCGCATTCTCCTCCTTGATTTCCTCACTCTTGGCGGAGTTCTTGGAGGACTTCTTGGCCAGAGCTTCGGCGTTCTTGTGCATCAGCTCAGCGGCCTGCGCATAGGTGAAGCCTTTGGTGATTTCATCCTCACCATTCAGAACCCCACCCTCAAAATAGGTAGCCAGCGCATTGTACTTTTCATAGTTAGTCATAGTATCAATTCCTTTCCGGTTTTAAGAGTTTTCCTTCTCTTTTTTACAAGGTTATTATATCACATCTTGGGGAACTTGTCAATAGCTTTTTTCACATTTTTTTCAAGACGCAGAAGTGTATTCACATCATCGCTCAGGCAACGCCAATCGGCATTCTCATCATAATAGAAGGTGTTGGGAAACTCTTTTCCTTCAAAATCTAGGGGAATAGTCGCATAGTCCTCAGAAAGCAACTCATTGACATAACCGAAGGCTTCTTTATCAGCTACCCAAATAGTAAAAGCGCAATCACTATCGCCTATCTGGTTGCCATCACCGTCAAAAAAAGCTACTCGGTTTTTAAACTTCTTATGTTTTTCTCTTTCCTCGTGAATCAGACAGCTGTCCTCATCATCAAATGTCTCACCGCAAAAGTCGCAAATATAAAGAGTTTTTTCAGTCATTGTTTGTGCCCTCCTTTACTTTGTGCCCTTATTATAGCACAATTTTTTCAATTTGTCAAGAGGTTTTTTTTGGAGTTAAGGGGCTTTGCCCCTTAATCTCCGAATTTATACAGCTTGCTTCCCTTGGAGGTTCTCTGAATGAGTTCTGCTCCCTCAATAGGCTTACCAGAAGCATCACAACGAAGGTAGTAATATTCAACCTTCTTGCGTTCTCCGGTATCTTTAAGATCAGAGGGAAGCAGTCTCTCTGTGCGGCGGTTCTTCTTGTTGCTCCATACCTTGACACTTTCAAGGGTCTTTGCGAAAGCTACCATGGAAGCCACACTGTTCTTACTGATACGGTGGTCTACCAGTTCTTCCAGTTCTGCGACAGTGAAAGGCTTGTTGCCAAACTCTGAACGAGCGGCATTGAAACAAGCTTTATAATGGTTTGTTTCGACAGTCTTAGTATTTGCCTTGGCCTTCATCACTGCGGCCATGGCCTTCTCCAGCGCCAAACGAGCTTCCCATTCGGCATCCATAGCCTGTACAAGGTCGCAGTCGGGGTAATTTTCCTTAAGGTTGTGGTAAGTCTCAGAATACATCTCCATAGTTAAAATCTCCTTTTCATATTAAATGGGGCTTGTGAATCTCTTGTAAGGTTCGTTCCCTCATTGACAAGGGTATTATATCATAAGCCATTGTTTTTGTCTATTGGCAAAGTGCATAAATTCGGGAAAAATATAAAAAGATTCTTTGTTGAATTTGCCTATTGACTTTTTGGTGAGAAGGTGATATAATGGAAATTCTGCTCAGTGCGCCCGACACTGAGCAGCCGAAAAAATAGAGGGGAGAGCTTACACCCTTCCCTCTAAATAATTCATCCAGCGACTAAAAACAGTGTCCGCAGTGAGCCAGCCCTCGACATTATCCCCAAAAGCATGGCACAGAGGATAGCCCATGACCTCAATTAGCCCTTTCTCATGTCCATAGCTCCCCCAATGACATACGGCATCCGCAATGCGATTGCCAGCATTATCATAAAAAATAACCTGCGGTACTCCTTCAAACATAGGCATAGAGACAACTTCCCATTCTCCGGTATCCTCATCAGAAGTGGAAAGTTTGTCAATAAGCTTATTGAGTTCAGTTTTTTCGGGAACACTCTGAACGCCAGTTTTCATTTCCATATTTATCAATCTCTTTCATGAAGTTTGTCAAGAAGTTTTTTAAGGGAACGGTTGCTGTTCCAACCCTCTTGACATTATGTATTATAACATAGAGTATATCCTTTGTCTATTGGCAGAATGCACAATTATGGGAAAAATTTTATATGAAAAATTATACAATTTGCGAATTGACAAAATGCTGAAAGAGGGAATATAATAAAATCCCGGCCAAAAACGAACGCTTTTGGCCGGCTCAATTCTTAAGTCAGCCAAAAACAATCTCGTTTAGCAATCAAAATCTTCTTGACATTTTAAGTATTCCGCCAGTTCGCCATTGTAATAAATAGCTACATCAGTGGAATAATATCCATTCTGACAGCTATAACAAGGGACAAAAAACATTTTACCGGGACGATTGCCAAACAGGAAGCCAGCCCCCTCACAAGCCTGAAATTCGAGATCGGGGTCAAACTCAACCGCTCGGGCAACATCATCCAGTTGTTCAAAGTCGGCATAATTATGCTCACAGCAGTCTGGTCTATGGTCAAAGGTAATAGTATTACCATTGTCAAACAGAATTTCTTCATCCGTAATAGAAACAATTTTCATTTTTATTTTCTCCTTTAAGTCTGATTCTTGTGTCTGAAATCATCCCAATTTCTCGCCCCATTGACTACCATAAGGGAAACTTCTTCGTTGCTTTCATCTATCAGGCGCACAGCTTTCCCCAAAGCGTAGGCATAACCGCACTCCCAAGCTGTGCCACTGTCTGAGTAAAGCCCATAGTAAATACAATAGACTTCATCAGCTTCTTGAATGGCTTTGACATCCTCGTCAAATACCTTTTTCGCCCATTCATAGTTAGGAAGCTCCCACGCATTTTCAATTGAATGTTCCATAGGGACATATACTTCACATCCCATATTGCGCAAGAGAGAGGCCGCCCTTTGAACTTTCTTGCGCTCATAATCTGTAAATAAAGGACTCGCAAGGTAAATTTTCATATATTACCATCCACCTTAACTAAAAGTTCATTAGTTTCTACATCAGAAATTTTATAAATTTTTTCTGCTTCTTCTGGAAGTGTTGGACTTTTTTCAACATCTTTTACCAAGTCTCGGAGCAATTGAGACCATTGTCCCCAAGTAAGGCCAGCAGTTATGCTCTTAGGATACGGAATATTTTTATATTTATCATCAACTTCAATTTCTACCGTTTTGGTAGTAGTATAACTTACTTCAACAATCACTTTATTTTTTCCTCCTAGGTAGGGGCATTAAATGCCCCTATCACTGTCCTGTTTCTTCAATGATAATTGTATCGGTGATACCCCAATAAATTGTGCGGCGGAGGCCATCATCGCCTTCAAAGAGGATATAGCGGTCTTGTGTCTCAATATCGCACTTGCCTGTGTAATGGTAAATCTCTCTACCATCTTCAGCGGTGATTGTAATTTCTCGGTTCAGACCCTGATTAAAATTACTTTGCTGATCTTTAATTGCTCGCGCTCCAGAAGCAGTAGAACTATAATACCACCTGAATCCGAAGAAAACTCCAACCCAAATCATGATACAAACCAACAAAACAATAACGCCTGTTTTGGGGTCATCTGTCAGAAACATACCCGAAACGAAAGCCCCCACAATTCCAAGAATTACCAACAAAACAATAGCACCGACAGTCATATTTTTTACTCCTTTTCTTAATTTGTATTTGTATTATATCATAGACTTTTGGATTTGTCAAGGGGGAATTTTTATTCCCCCTATATTTATTCTAATAGCCCTTTCAAAACCTGGATAATGTTTTCCGTGGTGGGGTCATAGGTCGCTCCAAGATGCCAGCCTTTACGCACCTTTGCGTTATCATCAAAGAGAATGGCTTCATCATCAGGGCTGAGGTATCGCCGCACACTGTCGGCCTTTGTTGCCCCATATTTAACCCCGTGGAAATGGTCATAGGGGAATCCATAGCGGTCAAGCCATTCCTTTTTTGCTACCCGCACGGCCTTGTCATATTCCGGGGTGCTTTCCTTTGACAGCCAAGACACTATTGTAATGGCTACGCCATTACGTCGTAGGCCATTGAGGACGTCCGCAAGGACGGCCATGTCCCACATAGGTTCGGCCACTTCGTAGGGGGTGGGGTCGTATGCCCTGAGCATTTCCAGCCAGTTGGGAACAGAATAGAACAGATTTAATGTCCCATCCATGTCAAAAATAATTTCCTTAATCATCAAAACCAACTCCTTTTTATGTCTCGGGGAGAACTATTGCCCTCCCATTTGTGCCTTTATTCTATCATACTTTTGGAGACTTGTCAAGTATTTTTTTTGAAAAAAATTGTTGGATTGTAATAGGTGTCTCCATTTTCAACAGTTTTCGTGTATCCTTCTGGATGATAACCGTTTATTAAATAATCGTCAAGTTCATCTTTGAACTTTTGATACCAGTTGCGGTATCCAAAAGGAACATCATGGTATGAATACCAACCTGTGTTATAATAAAAATAATCTGTCTTTTTATTATATTCTGCCATTCTGGGAAGGAAGTGGTTGAGAACTTTGTCGGCAGTGCGGTCGCTCCATTTAAGGCTTTTGTAATACTTCATATCAATCCAGTTCAAAAGTATAACTATGGGAAAACTCCGCAAAATCCTTGTTAATAAAGTAAGACGGTACATTCGCCAGACTTGCATTTTCTCTGGCTCCGTCAATCGCCTCTCCGAAAATATCCACACCATAGAGATGTGCCGCCTTCCTCTTACGATACCGCTCGATCAAAAGCGTCGCCGTACCACAGAATGGATCCAACACATCCGCATCATCCGCCAGATATTCAGAGGCAATTGAAACAACTTCCGCTGCTTTCACCGGGTGCATCGATGTGGCAATAGCATTGCGGCGATAGCTGAACCGACTGTCTGCTATCGTATGTAAAATCAAATAAACACTGTACTGTCCCTGCTTATTCTCTGTGATCCGCAGCTCACATTCATAATTGGACGCGGAATTCTGCAGATGATGTCCGGACAAGCGTTCCAGTTCTGCCCCCAGACGCTTCACATACTGACTCTTTTCATTCAAAACCAGCTTCGTCCGCAGATCAATTCTGAAATAAAAGGGTCCGTCACCTTCATGGCGCTTCTTCAGATAGTCCGTCAGTCCGGCATCATGAATTGCCGCCGCAACAGCCTGATAGTCTGTTGCCTTCAACGGATTGGCACAGAAGCGGAACATAAAGCCCTTCACTGTACGGATACCGAAAAGTTCTCCCGGACGTTCTGCCAGAATACGCACACCGCCTCTCATTGCCTTGGCCGCATCTCTCACATTTCTCGGCATCACATCAATGGTCAGCTGCTCCATTCCCGGGCTTGTCAGCAAAATCAGCTCTGAAGGCACCGAATAGCCTGTAAATGTATGCTTCATCGGCTTCTCCACAATCAACAGCATATCCCTTAAAAGCTTCAATTCCTCATTCAGATGCTTCTGATTCTCCGGCGTCATCTCCATCTGCATCAGTTCTTCCATCCGCTCCCTGAAAGCGTTTAAATACGTCCTGTAATCCAACTGACTCATGGCTGTCAGATAAGCACTCTTTACAAAAAGCTTCTCCTCGCATTCATAAGCATAAAACAGGGCATCCAATGCATCCTGACATCCCATCTCGCCAAGAATCAATGCCGCATTCTTCCTGACTTTGGCATCTTCATGCTTCAAAAGCTTCAGCATCAGAGACAGGCATCTCTGGCGATCACGCTGCCAGGCTGCACTGCCGGGTTCTGTTTTTAAAAGTTTGCGCAGCTCGATCAGATTCTTACGCACATCCTCATCACGTTCTATTTTATCAAGATAATTTCTAAACATTTAATCCTCTCTTTTTCATCTT
>OGOZ01001804.1_pt1 | contig 11343 bp, 10 predicted proteins | sample 1552801 | NCBI WGS metagenome assembly OGOZ01 (sample SAMEA2580196, study PRJEB22360) | human gut metagenome | biome: human gut; feature: human-associated habitat; material: faeces | place: Denmark | collected 2008/2010
CGTCCAGACAGGTGCGCGGCGCGAAAAACTCCTGCGAGCCGTGGTGGTCGATGGCGAGGCATATTTTGTCCCGATAGCTCGCCGCATTGTCCGGCAGCAGCTTCAGCGTGGCAATATCCACCGACACCACCGCGCCAGGGGTGAAGGCATCCGGTGCCCACAGCCCGTCGCCGTAGGGGGCGTAGGTGGCGGTAATGCCGGGGTTGGGGAGAATATAGGCGGTCTTTCCCACATCCCGCAGGGCGCGGCACAGGGCGGCGGCGCAGCCCACCGTGTCGCCGTCCGGACGCACGTGGGTCAGAATGAGCACGTTGTCCAGCGTCCGCAGGAAGTCCGCCGTCTCCTGCACGGTGAGGCGGGCGGTCATTCTCTGTCCTCCGGCAGCACGATGTCTGCGTTGGCGGGGTTGGCGGGCTTCACGTGGTGCAGAAGATCCAGAATGTGCGCGCCGTGGGCGATGGAATCGTCCATGAAGAATTGCAGCTCCGGGGTGTAGCGCAGGTCGATCGCCTGCCCTAACTGATGGCGCAGGTAGCCTGCCGCGGACTTCAACCCCTTCATCAGCCCCTTCTCGTCCGCGCAGTTCAGCGCGCTGATATAAATACGGGCGTAGCGCAGGTCGCTGGTGGTGTCCACGCGGGTGATGGTCAGCATACCCTCGGAGACACGGGGATCCTTCACGGTATGCAGCAGCGCACTCAGCTCCTTGCGTATCTCCTCGTTAATGCGCCCGATGCGGTTGGATGCCATAGTTCATCGCTCCTTTCGTATAGAAAAGCGGGGCGGGCGTTCAGCCCGCCCCGCAGGTGTTTGTCAGACCTCGATCTGCTCCATGGTGAAGGCCTCCACAATGTCGCCTTCCTTGATGTCGTTGAACTTCTCGATGCTCAAGCCGCACTCATATCCAGCGGCGACCTCCTTGACGGAGTCCTTGAACCGCTGGAGGGACGCCAGCACGCCCTCGTGGATAACGATACCGTCGCGGACGAGGCGCACCTGGCAGTCCTTGCGCTGCAGCTTGCCGTCCTGCACGTAGCAGCCGGCCACCGTGCCCACGCCGGAGACCTTGTAGGTCTGGCGCACCTCGGCGTGACCCAGCAGAACCTCCCGGAACTTGGGAGCCAGCATACCCTTCATGGCGGCCTCGATCTCGTTGATGGCGTCGTAGATCACGCGGTACATCCGCATATCCACGTTGGCGCGGGCGGCACTGTCGCGGGCGGCGGCGTCGGGGCGCACGTTGAAGCCCACGATGATCGCCTGAGACGTGGAGGCCAGCATCACGTCGGATTCGTTGATGGCACCCACGCCGCCGTGGATGACGCGGACGCGGACCTCCTCGTTGGAGAGCTTCTCCAGAGAGGCCTTCACCGCCTCCACGCTGCCCTGCACGTCCGCCTTGACGATCAGGTTCAGATTCTTCATCTCACCGGCCTGGATCTGGCTGAACAGATCCTCCAGAGAGACCTTGGTGACAGGCGCGTTCGCCTTCGCCTTTTCCTCCGCCTTGCGCTGCTCCACCAGCTCACGCGCCAGCTTCTCGTCGGCAACGGCGTTGAAGGTGGCACCGGCGGAGGGAGCCTCGCTCAAGCCGGTGATCTCCACGGGGACGCTGGGACCCGCCTCGGTGATGCGCTGTCCCTTGTCGCTGACCATGGCGCGGACGCGTCCCACGGACGTGCCGGCGATGATGATGTCGCCCTGATGGAGCGTACCATTCTGCACCAGCAGCGTGGCAACGGGGCCGCGCCCCTTGTCCAGACGCGCCTCGATGACGGTGCCCTGCGCGGCGCGGTGGGGGTTCGCCTTCAGCTCGCCCACCTCGGCGGTGAGGGTCAGCATCTCCAGCAGATTGTCCACGCCCATACCGGTCTTGGCGGAGATGGGGCACACAATGGTGTCGCCGCCCCACTCCTCGCACACCAGACCGTACTCGGTGAGCTGCTGCTTGATGCGCTCGGGATTCGCCTCGGGCTTATCCATCTTGTTGACCGCCACGATAATGGGGATCTCCGCCGCCTTGGCGTGGTTGATGGACTCGATGGTCTGGGGCATGATGCCGTCGTCGGCAGCCACCACCAGAATGGCGATGTCCGTCACCATGGCACCGCGGGCACGCATGGAGGTAAACGCCTCGTGACCGGGGGTATCCAAAAACGTGATGGGCTTGCCGTTGATCTGCACCTGATAGGCACCGATGTGCTGGGTGATGCCGCCTGCCTCGCCGGAGGCAACGTGGGCGTTGCGGATATAGTCCAGAAGGCTGGTCTTGCCGTGGTCAACGTGACCCATGACCACCACCACGGGGGCGCGGGGCACCAGATCCTCGTCCTTGTCCTGATGGTCGTCGATCAGACGCTCCTCGATGGTGACGACCACCTCCTTCTCCACCTTGCAGCCCATCTCCTCGGCGATGATGGCGGCGGTGTCGAAGTCGATCATCTGGCTGAGAGATGCCATGACGCCGTTCTTCATCAGGCACTTGACCACCTCTGCGCCGGTCTTTTTCATGCGGCTGGCCAGCTCGCCCACGGAGATCTCGTCGGGGATCTGCACGGTGACGGGCGTCTTTCTGATGACCTCCAAGCGCAGCTTGCGGAGACGGTCAGCCTCCTCCTGCTTGCGCTTGTTGCTGGCAAAATTGTTGTCGCGCCGCTGCCGGTTATTGCGGAACTTCTCCTTGCCCTGGGGAGCCTGCTGGTCGCGCTTGCCGCTGCTGCGGGCGTCCGCCATGTCCTGCAGCTTCTCGTCGTACTTGTCCAGATTGACGTTGGTAGCCTTACGGGTGTCCACCACCTGCCGCTGGGGCACGCGGGACATGGGCTGCTTGGGCTGCTCCGCCTTACCGGCACCGCTCTGCCCGTTCTGGGGCTTGCCGCCCTGCTGCGCCTGCGGCGCGGCGGGCTTGGCGGCGGGGGATTCCGCCTTCTTCTCCGCGGGCTTGGCACCCTCGGCATAGATCACCGCGATGCTGCTGACGGGGTTGTGCTGGGTCAGATACTCAAAAATAAGACTCAGCTCCCGATCCTCCAGCACCTGCATATGGTTCTTCGGCGTCTCGGCGTACTTGGTCAGGATCTCCGTGATCTCTTTGGTGGACACGCCGAAATCCTTCGCCACCTCGTGCACTCTGTATTTGTTAGCAATATTACCCAAATATAGCCACCTCCATCTCAGTTATCGCGCCGACGGCGGCGCGCCGTGTTCTCATCCTTGCCCGGATCTCTCCGGCTGCCCTTGCCCTTCTTCACCGGCAGGGCATTTTCAAACCGCTTGCCGGGGGCTTCCTTCTTTGCAGACCGCTTGCTCTTGGGCGGGCGGCTGCTCCGCTCCTTATATACCCGGTCACGCCGTCCCTCCGGACGCTCCCGCCGCACGGGGCGGGCGGTCTCCTCCGGCGGAGACACCTCCGGTGCCTCGCGGGGCGGCTCAGGCAGCGTGCCGCTGTGGGGGCGGTGCTTTCCCTGCCGCAGATTCTTCTCGTGCCGCAGCTGCTCCGCCTGCCGCTCATGGGCGAGCTTTGCCTTGATGTCCAGTGCGTCCGCCGCGGCACCGTAGGTCTCCGGGTCGGCACCGGCGAGCTTCCTCACCAGTGACTGTGCAAAGCCGATGTCCGTCAGCGCGCACATGGCGACGCTGGTGCGCCCCAGACTGCGCCCGAGGACGTCCTTCCCGGCGGGGAAGGGGAGGCACAGGCAGCTGCCCGCCCGGGCGAAGCTGTATGCCCTGCGGACGGAGGAAGCGGCGGCGTCCTGCGCCGTGAAAATGACACGTGCCTTCTTGCCCCGTGCCGCCGCGCCCACGGGCTCCTCGCCCACCGCCACGGCACCGGCCTTTAACGCAAGACCCAGCGTAGACAACAAATGCTCTGTCACAGCGTCACCATCTGTCCTTCCAGTGCGTCATAGACCTCCGGCGGGATCGCCGTGTCGAACGCACGCTCCAGTGCCTTGCTCCTGCGGGCTTTTTTCAGGCACTCCGGGTCGGGACACACATACGCGCCCCGCCCCGACTTTTTTCCGGTGCTGTCCAGCAGTATCTCCCCCTCCGGGGTGCGGACGATCCGCAGCAGCACCCTTTTATCCTTCATCTCACGGCAGCCCACACACTGCCGCTGCGGTATTTTCCGTGGCTTCTGCATGAGCCGCTCCTTTCCTGCCTCTTACTCGGCGTTTGCCGCCTTAATGTCGATCTTATAGCCGGTGAGCCGCGCCGCCAGACGGGCGTTCTGCCCCTCCTTGCCGATGGCGAGACTCAGCTGGTCGGCGGGTACGGTCACGCGGCAGGCCTTGCCCTCGTCACTGAGCTGCACGCTGACCACGTCGGCGGGCGACAGTGCCGCGGCGATGAACTCCGCGGGATCCTCGCTGTACTTGATAATGTCGATCTTCTCGCCCCGCAGCTCGTCCACGATGGCGTTGACGCGCTGTCCACGGGGGCCCACGCAGGCACCGATGGGATCTACGTTGGGATCCTCTGACCAGACGGCGAGCTTCGTGCGGTTGCCCGCCTCCCGGGCGATGGAGCGGATCTCCACCGTGCCGTCGTAGATCTCCGGCACCTCCAGCTCAAACAGCCGCTTCACCAGACCGGGGTGGGTGCGGGAGATCAGCACCTGGGGGCCGCGGGTGGAACGGCGGACCTCCACCAGATACACCTTGACCATCTGTCCCTCGTGCAGCTCCTCGCCGGGCACCTGCTCGTTCATGGTCAGCACCGCCTCGGTGGCCTCCGTGCCGGTGCCGATGCGGAGCATCACGTTGCCGCTGCGGGGATCGATGCGGCTGACGGTGCCGGTGAGGATCTCGTGCTGCTTGCTGCCCCACTCGTCGTAGATCATGCCGTGCTCCACCTCGCGCAGACCCTGAATAATGACCTGCTTGCCGTTGCCGGCGGCGATGCGCCCGAACTCCACGCTCTCCACGGGGAAGTTCACCATGCCGCCCAGCTCGTTTTTGGCGGAGATGCGCTTTGCCTCCTCCAGAGAGATCTGGCTGGCGGGGTTCTCCACCTCCTCCACGATCTCCTTCTGGACGTACATCTTCAGATCCTTCTTCTCCTCGTCCACGTCCACCACCACGAACTCCACGCCCTCGTGGTCGCGCTTATAGGCGGTGGTCAGTGCCTGGATGATCTTGCCCATCATGAAGCTCTGGGGGATGCCCCGCTCCTTTTCCAGCATGGCAAGAGCCGCGAAGATCTCATCACATTTCATGTCGTTTCTCCTTATATCAAATCGTCTTAAAATTCCACCCGGAGGCGCACCATGGCGACCTCGTTCTTTTCAAAGCGCAGCGGCTCCGCGCCGCCCATATCCAGCAGCACCGCGCCGTCCTCGTAGCCCGCCAGCCTCCCGGCGAACTCCTTCCGCCCGTCCTTGGGCTGGTATGTCTTGACCAGCACGGGGCTTCCCATGAACTGTGCAAAGTCACCGGGACGCTTCAGCTGCCGCTCCAGCCCGGCGGAGCCTACCTCGAACACGTAGCTGCTCTCGATGGGGTCGGCGTCGTCCAGCAGGTCGCTGACCTTGCGGCTGATGGCCTCGCAGTCCAGAATGTCCACGCCGCCGTCCTTGTCCAGATACAGCCGCAGATACCACTGCCCCGCCTCCCGGACGTATTCCACGTCCCAGATACGGCAGCCCTGCTCCTGCACGGCTGGCTCCGCCAGCTCCCATACGATGTCGGTGATCTTTCTCACAGGTGTTCCCTCCTGATTTTAACAGATGAAAAAAGTCAAGAAAAAAGCGGACGCCGCCGTCCACTCCCAGTCAATACCTTACTTACATGTGTAGCATACCATATAAAAGCGAAAAGTGCAAGGGTTTTTCCGGAAAAACTCCCGCGAAATGGGGCGAAAACCGGAAAAAGAGCGGCGTCACGCCGCTCTCAGCTCGTCGATAAATCCCCCGGTGTGTGCAGTCCTTCCGCATTACAGGGGGAGCTCGAGGGGGCAAAGCCCGCCTCGAATCGGATCAAATGCCGCGCTAAGCCTTGCTCTGCAAGGCGTGCGTGGAGCGAAGCGAGTATTTTTGTGCCGCTTTGCGGCACGAAAATAACGGCATTATTTCAGGCTGTCGAAAAAGCCGGCGGCTTTTTCGGCAGCCTGAGAGCGGCGTCACGCCGCTCTTTTTATCCGCACAAGGATCCGGCTCAGCAGGAACGCCGCCAGATTTACCAGCACCACCGTGGCACCCACTGGCGTGCTCCACAGATAGGAGCCGGTCAGCCCCACGCAGAAGCACACCACGCTCAGTCCCGCCGCGCACAGCACCACGCCCCGGAAGCTCCGCAGCAGGTTCATGGCGGTGAGCGCGGGGAAGATGATGAGGCTGGAGATCAGCATGGCACCCATCATACGCATACCCAGCACGATGGTCAGTGCCGTCAGCACCGACAGCACGGTGTTGTACAGCCCCACCCGCACGCCGGTGGCGCGGGCGAAGCTCTCGTCAAACGTAATGGCGAACAGCCGGTGATAGAACAGCACGTACAGCACCAGCACCGCCGCGCACAAAAGGACGCTCAGCGTCACGTCCGCCCTGTCCATGGCGAGGATGGAGCCGAACATGAAGCTGTCCACGTCGGTGGTCATGCCGGTGGTCAGGCTGGTGACCACCACGCCGATGGCGAGGGCGGACGCGCTGACCACGGCGATGGCGGCGTCCGCGCCCATGCGGCTCTTTTCCGTCATCCGCAGCAGCCCCAGCGCGGCGAGGATCACCACCGGGATAGACACCGGCAGCGGTGCCCAGCCGCAGGCCAGTGCGATGCTCAGCGCGCCGAAGGACACGTGGCTCAGCCCATCGCCGATCATGGAATAGCGTTTCAGCACCAGCGGTACGCCCAGCAGCGCGGCGCACAGTGCCACCAGGATCCCCACCACGAACGCCCGCAGGATGAACGGATAGGTGAACATCTCCCACAGCAGACTCATACGCCACCTCCAAACCGCTTGCCCCACGGGGAGGCAAGGTATTCCGCCGCCGTGCCCCAGAACCACTGCCTGTGACCGGCGTGGAGGATACGATCCGCGTACCGCAGGGCACTTTGCATATCGTGTGTCACAGTGACGATGGCGATACCCTCCGTTCTGTTCAGATACTCCAGCGTGCGGTACAGCTCCTGCGCCGCCGCTGGGTCAAGACCCGTCACCGGCTCGTCTAATATCAGCAGCTCACCGGCGGCGCACAGTGCGCGCGCCAGCAGCACGCGCTGCTGCTGTCCGCCGGACAGCTCCCGGTAGCAGCGATCCTTCAGCTCCAGCACGCCCAGCTTGCCCATGTGCATCAACGCCTGGGACTTCTCCTTGGGCGTGTAGAAGAACCGCAGCCCCTTTCCGCTGAGGAAACCGCTCTGCACCACCTCCGTCACCGTGGCGGGGAAGTCCTTCTGCGCCTTCGTCTGCTGGGGCAGATAGCCGATGGCACCCGCCCGCAGGGACGGAGCGCGGACGATCTCGCCGCTCATGGGGCGCAGCAGCCCCAGCAGGCTCTTGATAAGCGTGGACTTGCCGCTGCCGTTTTCGCCCACGATGCACACATAGTCGCCGCTGCACACCTGAAAGCTCAGGTGCTCCCACACGCTCTTGCCCTCGTAGCCCAGCGTCACGTCCCGGCAGTCCAGCAGTATTTTTTTCTCCTGCGCCATCAGGCAAGTCCCTCCTTCAATGCCGCCGCGTTGGCGGTCATCAGACTGATATAGGTGGCTCCGCCGTCGAATTCCCCGCGGCTCACCGTCTGGCAGGAGTGGAACGTCCGCACCTGCGCGCCCGTGGTCTCCGCGATGGCGTTCGCCACCTTCCGGCTGCTCAGCTCGATGGTATACACCACCGGGATGTGCTGCTCCTCCACCAGATCAATGAGGTATTTCAGCGTGGCGAGGGACGGCTCCGTGTCCCCGGCGCAGCCGTGGAACGCCGCCCGGTAGTCCAGCCCGTACTCCCGGCAGAAATACAGCAGCGGGAATCTGTCGCCGAACACGACCAGCCGCCGGGTGCCGTCCTCCACGATCTCCCGGAACGTGCCGTCCAACGTCTGCAGCTGCACCAGATACGCCTCCAGCCGCGCCCGGTATCCGTCGGCGTTGTCCGGGTCGGCTTGGCACAGCGTGTCGCACAGAGCGCGGCACAACGCCATGGCGTTCACCGGCGACGTCCAGATGTGCTCGTCATACTCGATCTCCTCCTCGTGTCCGTCGTGGAGATGCCCGTCATGGTCGTCGTGGTCGTCGTGGTCGTGACCGCCCTGCATCCCCTCGGCGAACTCCTCGGCGCGTGTCTCCACGCAGTCCATCATCGCCAGCCGGTAGGGGATGTTCTCCCCGGCGGCGGACAGGATGTCCTCCACCCATGTTTCGCTCTCGCCGCCGTTGTAGACAAAGACCTCCGCCTCGCTGATGGTGATAACGTCCAGCGGCGTGGGCTCAAAGCTGTGGGTCTCCCGCCCGGCGGGCACCAGCAGCGTCACGTCCACATCCTCGCCGCCGATCTGCCGCACGAAATCGTAATAGGGGAACAGGGTGCACACCACGCGCAGCCGGCCGCTGTCCGTCCCCGCTCTGGGTGTGCAGGCGCAGAGCGACACCGCCAGCGCGACAGCCGCCGCCAGCGCGGTAAAACGCCTCATGCTCCCCACCTCCTATCATAAATCACATTGAAGTATCATACCGTGACGCTCTGCGCTGCGGTATGCTCCGCCGACTTTCCGGCGAGAAAAACGGCGATACAGTATAATAGTCGCCTTGCGGCTATTATACCACGTCTTCCGCAAAAAGGGAAGTGGCACCGCCGCGCCGTTCGCTCCGGCGCATAACGACCTATCGACAAACGACATCTTAACGCGAGACGAAATTTTTCTTGTAAAGAAAAGTGCGGAAAAATGGCAGAAAACCTGTCGGAAATCCCAGAAAATCCGGAAAATAAACGGGTCAAAAAGTGCGAAAATACGACAAAACGCACATTGTTAACGCTAAGATAATGCTAAAATTATATAAATACGCGTTAATTTTTCATTAAAAATGCTAATTGAACCACCCAAGGATTTACGGTATACTTTTCTTTAGTCCGCAGGAAAACTTGCGGACGTCTCCACAGGAGAAAAAATTAAAGGAGAGAAATCATGGAAGGCTGAGCAAGAAGTTCAAGTGGGTCGGCTGGCTGGGCATCCTGTCCCCGTTCTTCATCCTGTTCTTTTACTGTGCGCTGGGCGGCTACTGCATCAAGTACACGGTTTTGAACATCGGCGATCTGTTCCACGCCTCCTTCGGTGCCAACGCGCTGGCGGAGCAGGCGGCGACCAACGGACCTCCCTCGGTGCCGAGGTGTTCGGTGCCTTCATGGCAAACCCCAACGAGCTGATGATCGGCTGGGAGCTGGGTTCCGACGTGGTCAAGGACGAGTGCGAGGCATCCGGTCACGCCATGAGCGGGTACGGCTTCTTCAAGGTCTGCGTGAAGTTCATCACCCCCCTGTGCATGATCCTCGTCCTGTACGGTCAGATCAAGGAATTCTTCTTCTGATAGCGCACCCCCTTCTGCAAGCGCAAAAGCCCACCGCCCCTCGGGGCGGCGGGTTTTTTCCTTTCTCCTATGCACTGCACCGCACCGGTATGACTGTTAAGAAAATGGCAAATTTGTTTCCTGTGGAGTAATTACTACCCGAACCATTAGGGGAAACTGGCGAACGCCTGTCGTTGCATCGGAGTTTTGTGTTAAAAATTGATAAAACACCCGTAAAATTTACCGTGCTCCGTGTTCATAAAATGTTAAAAGTGTACAATACAACGCTTGATTTTTATAAAAACTGCTAATTGCGGGTGGAATAATAATCCTGTATACTTTTTTCAGGTACTCTTAACGGGAAAAATATCTCGCTGGGCGGCACCTGCGGAGCATGGCGGTGCTCCGGGTCGTTTCCTGTCAATAGACAAGCGGCGGCGAAGAAAGTGGCCTTCCCGGAAACGTGAGGGCGAAAATCTGTTAAGGAGAGAAAAAATGGAAGAAAGAAAAGGCTTTGGAACCAATTTTGGTTTCCTGATGGCAGCCGTCGGCTCCGCAGTGGGTCTCGGCAACATCTGGGGCTTCCCCAATAAGATGGGAGCCTCCGGCGGTTTCCTGTTCCTCATCATCTATCTGCTTTTGGCGGTGTTCTGCGGCTTCATCGTCATGGTGGGTGAGCTGGCACTGGGTCGTAAGACCCACCACGGTGCCGTGGGTGCGTACAAGGCACTGTCCAAGAAGTTCAAATGGATGGGCTGGCTGGGCATCCTGTCCGCGTTCTTCATCCTGTTCTTCTACTGCGCGCTGGGCGGCTACTGCATCAAGTACGTGGTGCTGAACGTGGGTGACTTGTTCCACGCCGGCTTCGGTGCCAACGCCATGGCGGAGGCGGCGGCAGCCAACGGCACCTCCGTCGGTCACGAGGTATTCTGGGGCTTCATGGCGAATCAGGGCGAGGCGATCCTCTACGGTCTGATCTTCGTCGCCATCACCATGCTCATCGTCCTCGGCGGCGTCGGCGGCGGTATCGAGAAGGTCTGCTCCATCGGTATGCCCGCGCTGTTCGTCATGCTGCTCATCTGCATCGTCCGCGCCTGCACGCTTGAGGGTGCTGTGGACGGTCTGAAGTACATGTTCGTCCCCGGCTGGGCGGTTGCCAACGGCGTCATCGAGGAGGCACCCTCCTTCTTCGAGGTGCTCTCCACCGCCGGCGGTCAGATGTTCTTCTCCCTGTCCCTGGGCATGGGTGCCATGATCACCTACGGCTCCTATCTGGATAAGAAGGAGAACCTGCAGAAGAACGCCATCCTCATCATCGTCATGGATACGCTGGTGGCTCTGATGGCCGGTCTGTGCGTTATCCCCGGCCGCTTCGCCCTGGATCCCTCCGGCTCTCTGGGCGGTCCGACCCTGCTGTTCGTCACCATGCAGAACGTGTTCAACCGCATGGGCCCTGTGGGTCCCATCTTCGGCATCCTGTTCTATCTGCTGGTGGTGTTCGCCGCCGTCTCCTCCTCCATCTCCTTGCTGGAGGTCATCGTGGCGCACTTTGTGGATAAGGCTCGTATCGCCGGTAAGGGTGACAAGCGTAAGCCCTACACCCTCATCGCCGCGGCTTGCGTGGGCGTGGGCTGCATCCTCGTCTGCGCCGACGCGCTGGGCACCTCCGGTATCGCACCGGCAAACCTCTTGGGCATGACCGGCGACCTACCCGGGTGGTCGGCTGACTGGCTGGACTTCTGGGATATGCTGTCCGAGGGTATTATGATGCCCCTTGGCGCAATGCTGATGTCCCTGATGATCGGCTGGGAGATTGGCCCCGACATGGTCAAGAAACGCTTACGGC
>OGOZ01001807.1_pt1 | contig 11336 bp, 10 predicted proteins | sample 1552801 | NCBI WGS metagenome assembly OGOZ01 (sample SAMEA2580196, study PRJEB22360) | human gut metagenome | biome: human gut; feature: human-associated habitat; material: faeces | place: Denmark | collected 2008/2010
AACTGCTTGTGCCGGTACGTTATGCTGCCCCTGACGGTGATGTCGACAGTGATGTCGAATGCCGTCTGGAGCGGGTTGTGCTCCGACAGCATGGTAATCATGCCTGTGACATCGTTGTATGCGAGGACGAGCTTGGTTGGTTTCCTCTCCGGCTCCCTGAATGTCACTACCGACGACTCCGAGCCGAGGGCAGACTTGACATCTACCTTCAGGTAGTGCTCTCCCGTCAGAATGTAAGGCAGTTCGAAGGTGTAGGACTCGCTTCTAGCGAAGTCCAGCTCCATGGTGCCGCCGAACTCGCTGCCCAGATACTTCATGCCCGACAGCTTCTCGCCGTCAAGGTAGAACGTCACCTCGTAGCTGGTCTGCGACGCGCCCATGCGGTTGCCTAGTATAACCCTCGAGAAGTCAAGGTCGGATGACGTGTCCATGCGGACAGTCACCGCGTTCTCCGTCCTGAAGACGACGGCCTTCTTCCTGGACACGCCCTCGCGGACGAACTCCATGACGAGCGTCCCCGTTCCGCCGGCGGTCTTGGGAAGGAGCAGCACCTGCGGATTGCTCTGGCTCAGGTCTATCCTGTCGCCGGATTCCAGCGATCCGCCGCGGAGCGAGCTCAGTTCCAGTGTGTGGTCGTTGTCAATGACGTAGTTCAGGGTGTATTCTCCCTCAGAGCCGCTCTCCAGCGTGAGGGAAAGCGTGTTGCAGAGGTAGTCGGAGCTGAATGCCGTCTCCGCCGTGACCTCGAACCCGAGGTCGCGGACGCTCTCGGCCCTGTTGAGTTTGCCGCATGCGGCTACCAGGAGCGCCGCCATGGCCGCTCCCGCAAGAGTCTTTATCGTGTTTATCGCTTGAAAAGATTAATGCGGACTCCGAGTGAGCCCGTGAGGTTCCACTTGTCGGACTTGAGCGAGGAGCCGAGCGTCACCGGAAGCTGCGCCCCTATGGTCAGGGCCACGCAGCGGCTCACGAAGAACTCGGCCTCCAGTTCAGGAAGCACTCCGTATATGAACTGGCTCTTCGGCAGTCCTGTCTTCAGCTCGGACGGGAGAATGCGGAAGGCCTCGTATTGGTTGATGCCGAGGAACACGTCGCCTCCTCCATAGACGCTGAGGACTCTGTTGTACGTCCCGAACAGGCGGTATCTCCAGCCTCCGTAGAGCGACCATGCGATATGGTCGAACAGGTCGTCGTGTCCGACGCCCGTGTCTGACGATATCCTGTGGTTCCAGTCAATGGCCCTCACCCCGGCCTTCCACAGTGACGAGCGCAGGTATCCGCCCGCACAGATGTCCAGTCCGCCGGAAGGGACCGCATAGGTGGACACCGTCGGTGACGCGCCTATGAAAGTGCTTCCCTCGGCCGTCCGCTGCGCTGATGCGTCGCTGTGCCATAACAGCTGCAGAGCCAATGCCAGCACTGCGCTGATCATACTCTTTCTCAATGTCATCTTTGTCGACTTGCTTTTGATTTACGGCAAAGATAATTATTTTAATACATAAAAAAGATTAAATAAATACTTTTTATAAATAAAAGATTATTTTATCGATACGTAACAAATATAGAAATAATGCAAAACTAGTTTCATTACGACAATCTAACAGTCATCATATGAATGAATGGATGAACTGAATTTGTGTACACAAATAACGGCTAACGTGGTAACTTTCACCATCAAATTTAGATGAGACCTGATAGATAATTCTTATATTTGTACAGCAAGGGAATTTCACGAATATGTAAAATACAAATGACGAGTTCTTATGTGACTTGTCTCCTGGGAATAGTTCCAACAGAATAGGAATTGTTATGAGTTTGAATTTGATAAACAATATAAGTGAGAGGGTTGTAGATGATCTCAAAGTTCGGATGTCAAATGGAAGCCGCGTCAGTATCGCAGCGGCCTCTTTCTCTATCTACGCCTTTGAGGCTCTCAAGAAGGAATTGGAAAAGGTGGAACAACTTCGGTTTATTTTCACATCTCCGACATTTGTAAGCGAATGTGGAAGCAAGGAAAAAAAGAGAATTCTTTATACCGAAACTTAACAGGGAACGCAACCTTTATGGAACAGACTTCGAAATAAGGCTGCGCAATAAATTGTCCCAGAAAGCCATCGCAAAGGAATGTGCAGATTGGATTCGTAGGAAAGTGCAGTTCAAGTCAAACTCTTCCAGTGAGCAGATGGGAGGATTCCTTCACCTGTCCGGCGAATCCGATGCAGTAAAGCACATCTATTTTGTGGCTGAGACAAAGGGATCGATGTCTTCACTTGACTTGCGTGGAATTGAATCCGGCAAGATTGCGTGTGCTGAAAAGCTCTTCAAGCAGTTATCTACTTCTGATGTCCACTATGGTAAAATCGATAGCTTTGACCAGTTGATGACTCTTGTGCGATAAAATGCTATGCAGACAACCTTCATCATATTATCGATTGTTATAGCGATTCTTGTTCCGGTCATTGTCGTAATCGGAAACAAGAAGCGTGACGCGAGGCGAGATGAATTGGTACAGGAGATTGAACCGGAAATTGCTCCTGCGCTTGAGGAGGTGTCCGCTTACTACAGCTACTCGCATTATATCACGGAGTCGGAAAGGACAACATTGAGCAACAAATATGAAGTCCTGGGAAAGAAGCTCAAGAAAGTCTGTGGAACACGACAGTTAAGGCGGTCTCCGGAATGGAAGGCTGCGGATAGGTTGTGCAAGGCATTGTCCAACACAGAAGAGTTCAAAAAGGAGAACAATCGTCAGTTCATCCGTCGAGAACTGGAACGCAACAGGGAATTCTTTGATACGGTGCTCAAATATCCTCTGGATGCACAGCAGCGTGAAGCGATTGTCTCACTGGAGGATAATGTCCTCGTCATAAGTAGCGCTGGTAGCGGAAAGACCATGACCACAGTCGGCAAGGTCCGTTATCTTGTGGACAAACAGGGCGTGGATCCGTCCAAGATCCTTATGATTACCTTCACCCGCAAGGCGGCCGAATCTCTTTCAGAGAGACTCGGGGAGAAGTCGCTCAGATGCGTCACGTTCCACAGATTGGCGCTTGATATAATCGCAGGGGGCACTGGACGTAAGCCTACTATAGCGGATACAGGATTGCCGGCTCTGGTGTATCACGATCTTATGGACAATAATGCGGCATTCAAGTCGGCGATTTCCGACTATATCCTTAACAGTCGTTACCGTATGCCTGACCAGTTCGAGTATTCTTCAAGAGAGGAATATATCGCTGCCCGCCAGAAATACGGGGTGAACTCATATTACAAGGATATGGATGGAAGGCCAGTGTTCTGTAAGAGCGACGAAGAAAGCCGTCTGTGTGATTACTTTGGGAAGTGCGGAATTCATTTCCGCTATGAGGAAAGGTACGAATATGACACGGCGGACAAGGACTACCGTCAGTATTGCCCGGATTTTTCCATTTACTTTATGGGCGAGGACGGAAGGCGACATCGAGTATATCTTGAACATTTCGCCGTGAATGAACAAGGGCATTGTCCACGTTGGTTTTCAGCAGAAGAGGAACAGAAATACATTGAGGGCATAGACTGGAAAAGAAATGTCCACAAGGTGCACCGTACTATCCTGTTGGAAACCAGAAGCGCAGATTTCCATAACGGGAATGTATTCCTGAAGCTTGAGCGGCAGTTGCATTCACTAGGAATTCGGACGGACAACGGAAGAAGCAATGACCTTTCAAGGGAAATCGCCAGGCAGGAGCAGTCAATACTCGATATGTTAACTTCGTTCAACTTTCTTCTACGGTCAAAGGGTGAATCAATTGAGCAGTTGCACAGCGAAGTGAGCCGCCGCGACCGTGAGACCATAACCGGCATTGTCATCCCTTTTGTTGAGCGCTATAAGGAGATGTGCCGGGAGAAGGATTCCATAGATTTCACTGATGCTATCATTGAGGCTACCGCTCTCTGCAATGACGGTCATCGCCCGGATTATGATTACATTCTTGTGGATGAATTCCAGGACATATCCCTTGACAGATACCGATTCCTGCAATCGCTCCGTCGGGCAAGTCCTTTGACGAAACTCTTCTGCGTGGGCGACGACTGGCAGTCGATTTACCGGTTCGCAGGAAGCGACATTTCGCTTTTCAAGCAGTTCTCCAAGTATTTTGGATACTGCAAGGAATGCCGTATGGAGACGACCTACCGCTTCGGGAATCCGTGCGTCAAGCGTTCATCGCGATTCATTCTCACCAATCGCGAGCAGAAGGAGAAGACCGTTCGTCCTTTCAGCCCTGACGTCAGGACGGATCTTCAGTTCTTTGCAACATCGGGTTCCGGAGGAATGGCCATGAAGGTTAAGGAAATCCTTTCGGCATTACCGCAGGACAGCAGCGTGTATCTTCTCGGACGCTATGGAAGTGATGTCAATTCCCTTGATGGGAACTTCGCTGTTAATTACGGTAAAGACGGAAAAGTGACGGTGTCGTGCGGAGACAGGAAAATGGCGTTCATGACCGTGCATCAATCCAAGGGACTTGAAAGTGACTATGTGATACTTCTGAACTGCAACGGCGGAACCAGAGGCTTTCCTTCGGAGATTGCCGACAGTCCGGTCTTGAACTATGTGCTCAGCGAGCCTGATTCGTTTGAGTTCAGTGAGGAACGGAGGGTATTCTATGTGGCGATAACTCGTGCGAAGAGATGCACCTATGTCCTATATAACGCCGAAAATCCGTCGCCGTTCATATCGGAGTTTGTTTCCGGGGTCGGAAAGAAAGTCAAGGCGAAACAGGATATTAAGGAGAACGAAAGATGTCCTCTCTGCCATTGTGGAAAACGGATTCTGGTGAAGAGAGGCAAGGCGGTCAACGGGAATCCCTATTATATCTATGCCTGCTCCAACGAAGCGTACGGCTGTGACTACAGGGAGACTAAGTTCGTGAACCTGAACAGAACGAGGTGATAATGATAAGGTGAAGGTGGTAATTATATTTGATTTTAGTATATTTGGTAAAATATGAGACTACAAAACAATATACAGGAACTTCAATCTGTATTTGATGGAATACGTCACCAGAGTGCTGACGGAAGTGAATACTGGAGCTCTAGAGAGCTTTCTGATGCACTTGGGTATTCCGGGTACTGGAAATTCAGGACGGTGATCGATAAGGCCATAGCTGTGGCCAATGATAAGGGAATGAAAATCGACGACCATTTCAACCAGTCGGTTGATATGGTCAGGTTGGGCAGCGGCTCTTTCAGAAAGGTTGATGCTTTCCATCTTTCACGACTGGCATGCCTGATAATCGCCGAGAATGCGGATGGGAAAAAGCCTATGGTGCTGCAGGCAAGGCAGTTCTTCTCAAGTACTGTTACGATGGGAGACCTGATTCGAAATTCGGTCGATTCCAATGTTTTGTTTTATAAAACCGCGCAAGGTGAAGCCCGCATTGAGGTTATTTTCAATGGGGATACGTTTTGGATGTCCCAGAAACGAATGGCGGAACTTTTTGGAGTGGATGTCAGAACCGTCAACTATCATCTAAAACAGATATTCGAAAGCGGCGAACTGTCAGAGGGGGCAACTATCCGAAAAATTGGGATAGTTCAAACTGAAGGAGAACGCAATGTGGAACGCTCACCTTTGTTCTACAATCTTGATGCAATAATAGCAGTGGGTTACCGGGTCAACAGCTATCAGGCCACGCAGTTCAGGATATGGGCGACATCTGTCTTGAAAGAGTTTCTCGTCAAAGGCTACGTTTTGGATGATGAACGTTTGAAGCAGGGACGTCATTTCGGCAAGGACTACTTTGATGACTTGCTTGAACGCATCAGAGAAATCAGAACCTCAGAAAGACGGTATTATCAAAAGATTACTGACATCTATGCTGAATGCAGTTCTGATTATGATGCAAAATCGGATAGCACAAAGCTGTTTTTCAAAATGGTGCAGAATATGATGCATATTGCTGTCACGCACCATACGGCCGCTGAAATCGTATATCAGAGGGCTGATGCTGAGAGACCAAATATGGGGCTTACAACATGGAAGAATGCGCCGGACGGTCGGGTTCAACGGTCGGATTCCATTGTGGCTAAGAATTATCTGTCTGAGAAAGAATTATCTGAGCTTAACTCGATAACGACATCTTTTCTTGATTTTGCGGAATCCCGTGCGCGTCGGCATGTCATCACGACAATGGAAGACTGGAAACATCGTCTGGAACAGTTCCTGACAATGAATGACTACAAAACCACGGAGTCTGTCGGGACGGTATCGCAGGAAGAAGCCAGAGAAAAGGCTTACGGCGAATATGACAAGTTCAAGGTCATACAGGATCGTACTTTCGTTTCCGACTTTGACAAGTTCAATGGAGAATCCGTCAGTGGCTCTGATACTCCACTACTCCCGTTTGACATAAACCCTAAAGATGATTGACAATCCCGAATTAATCGGCACAGCGATATGAGCCTAATCAATGGCTGTATTATGAACCTTAAAGGGTGTTTCAAGGCCTTCGAAGTGGAAGAGGATGCGAGATAGTATTAATTTGTACAAAAGAGATGTATATTAGAGTCATGCGAGAAGAATGAAATCAAGGATCCTACAATTCTGGAGAAAACAATCAGTGCCTTTCTCTTTTGGAGGCATTGGTAAAATCAGTATTTTAAAACGGAATTATTATATTTGCCAAAAATAAATTCTAAAAAAAACAAGTAGATATGAAAGAGACAATCGCAAAGATTAACGAGGTCATGGCCGTTCTTCAGGCTGAACTCGCAAAGGCAGCAGAAGGAAACAAGGCAGCTGCAGCACGCGCACGCAAAGCAACACTCGAACTCGAGAAACTCGGAAAAGAGTTCCGCAAACAGTCTATCGCCGAGCTAAAGTAGTCAGGCAAGACGCAAATATGACAGTTCCCACAAGACCATCGTCCTGCGGGAACTGTCGTGTTTCCTGTTTTCCGCACTTTTTCGTGACTTTTCGAAAAATCGGCCCTACAGCTGCGTGAGAGGCTGATAAAGAATCAAATTTGGGTGTCCCGCGACAAATGGCCACCTTCGTAGTATGTTTGTCCGGCGGAAGCAAAATAAGAGCGGAACCATCTCCATCCAAGTCGTTGCCAAGGTCAGCGGCAAATACCGCGTACAGAAGTCCTTTGGCAGCAGCCGAGACGAAGCCACCTTGATTTCTCTTGAGCGCAAAGCCGCCAATGGGCTGACGAACAGGAGTTCGGAGAGGAGTTGTTCATCCAAGATGATGCTGCGGCATATGATGCCGTTTTTGCCGGTATAGGCCAGAACCAGCTTCGCCTGGCAGGCCCGGACCTCATTTACGGCCGCCTTTTCGATAAGATTGGCTTCGGGGCGGTTAGGACTTCCGATGACGAGATTTTTAAGATCCTTGTGGTTACACGCCTATATCGCCCGGGAAGCAAACTGAAGACGCTCCGTTATATGGCGTACTTCATGAACAAGTACTACGACGAGGATAAGATCTATCGCTATCTTGACGAACTCTGCTGGAGGCCTGGGCGTAGACACAAAGGTTACTACGATGTCAAACACGATATAGAGCAGGTTACGTACAATCAGACAAAGAAAGTGTTGGGAGGCAGCGTGGCTATAGTCTTTTACGATACGACTACGATGTACTTTGAGTCTCGCGAGGACGACGTCCGCATTCCTGGCTGGTCTAAGGACGGAAAGAATGCCAGTCCGCAGGTTGTTCTTGGCTTGTTGGTTGGTCCCGGAGGGAATCCTATAGGGTATGAAATCCATGAGGGAAATACTTACGAAGGACATACGATGATCCCCATTATCAAGAAGTTGCAGAAGCGGTTCGAGTTCCCGAAGCCCATTGTCGTAGCGGATGCGGGGTTACTCAGCAAGGAGAACATACGCGACCTGGAGAAGGACGGATACGAGTACATTCTCGGCGCAAGGATACGTTCGCAAAGCGAGCAGTTCAAGGACAAGGTAGCCTCCCTTGGCCTGAGCAACGGGCAAAGTTCCAGCATCCCACTAACGGCCTCCAGACGAATGGTAGTAACCATGAGTGACTCACGGGCAAAGAAGAATGCTGCAGACCGCGAAAGGGGCCTCAAGAGGCTAGAAAAGCGATTTAAAACCGACAAACTCACGAAAGACAAGCTGAATAACCGTGGATATAACCGGTTCCTGGCCATGGAAGGTGATGTATTCATCAAGATTGACTATGCCAAGGTTGAGAAGGATGCCCGCCTGGATGGCTTGAAGGGTTACACAACCAATAGCACCTTGTCAGATGCCCACGTCATAGAAGAGTACGGTTACCTCTTTATGATTGAGCGGGCTTTCCGCTTCTGTAAGACGGATCTGGACATACGACCGATGTATCACCGGCTCTTTAACAGAATCGAGGCACACGTCTGTATCTGCTTCGTTGCCTACACGGTCATGCTTGAGTTGGAACGTATCCTGAAGGCCGCCGAATCATGCATCACCCTGGACCGAGCACGCTTCCTCGCGGGGAAAATCTACCAGATCGACTACGTAAATCCGTACAACAACAAGCAGATGTCAGTACTGCTTCATACCAAAGAGAAACCCGAAGTCACTGAACTTCTCAATATCATCTCAGCTAATTGCTGAAATGGGTGTCCCATTGCGGAAAACAGGAAAACGGAAGACCGCATATTATCCGCAGCCTACCGTCTTCAGCAATATAAATTCAATGTTATTTTACAAAAATCAGCTTCTTGTTCCGATAAGACAGAATCGTCTTCTGCCGTGACAGAATCTCATATCCGATGAGACCGTCAATTCTCTCGTTATTGTTCCTGTTGAAGTGGCTGACATCATTGAACACAGTTCGAGTGTTCCGGAAAGTCCTTCCGCCAATCTTGATCCTCTTCAATTTCCCGACATGGACCTCCGACCCCTCGTCATTGCTGATGCCTCTCAGCTTTGTAGTCTTCACTCTGCTCAGCATATTCTCGAACTCATCTCTTCGTTTGGAGTCAAGAAGATTATTTCCTGCTCCGCAGTCAATTCCCAATGTGAGGCTGACCGTATCTATCAGGGCATTGATGAGCGGAATATGACGCATAGTCTTGCTCATCTCAAAAGGGACTTCATCATATTCATACTTGCGCTCCTTCAGGAAAGTCTCCGTATAATCCGGATCAATCAGCGTCAGAGTCCTTTTCTTGTAGTCGAACATCAGATCATAGTCCTTGTAAACATCATATCCGATCAGTCCATAAACATCAGTCCCTTTCTCCAGATGAGAAAGGTCCGATGCCATAACCTTTATCTCGTTTGCCCGTATTCCGTTGAAATCAAAGGAATCAACAGTAATGACATCCTGGCCGCCGCTGATTTTTCCATTGACATCCTCGGATGAACTCATGCGCGTTCCCTCTTCTTCATCATTCCCGCCGCAATACTTGCTGTTCAGATAAAGCACAGGACAGCCGCTGTCAATGATGAAATTACGTCTTTCCCCATTGATTATGGCCTGGGTGACAATCATATTGTCCTTTGACAATGTTATAGGAACTGTGATTACCTTGGCCTGAGGCATCTCAAACTTGAACCCCTTGTCAGCCGACTTGACCATGACAGAAAACAGATCGAGACGTTTAATCTTGTTATCCTTGTCGAACACAAAAGTAGTCCTGCTTTTTGCATGTTTTGAATATATGAATGTATAATCCAGCGTCAGCATGTCGCCGTTTCTCTCATCCGAAATCTTCTCATATTTTTCAATGCGGTCATTCGACTGGGCAAGCATCCCGATAATTGCATTCAGCACTTGAGCTGCGACATCACCTTTCTGCCCGGAGCACTCAAAATCCGAAGCCAGATACCGGTGAAGTGTCTCGACAGAATAGCCGTTGATAGCATTGACAGTTTCTTTTACGACATTCTCGCAATCAGTCAATGACTGCGCCTTCAAGCAAACGGCGCTGAACAGAAGAAGCGCCGCAAAACAAATCCTTTTCATTCCGTTTTCCTCATTTACGACCTTCCAGATAGCCAATAATATGGCAGGCAATTTTGAAGATCATTCTTATCAATGATAACGCACTGCAAAAAATATGCGCAATTGACTGTCATCAGAAAGATGACAAAATGTCAATTGGAATAAACCTCCGGCCTTACAAACTCGCTCCGCTCGATTATACAGTAGCGGTGTCGAGACTTCAGCCTTTCTCCGTTTCTCTCCGAAAGCCAGAAGACTCGACCCTCTTATCCCCCACCGCCCCGGAGGGGCCATAACCGACTCCGCGCCCAAAGTGCGGCGCTACCCTTGTCCCTCGAATCCGAAAGTTAAACATAATCGGAGCTTAGTTGTGTAACAGTCGGCTTCCGCCGCCAGATTACACAACCCCGATTATGTTAACTGTCTCCGTCAGTACGTATTCGACCGTCCAACCTCCGAATCCGCTCCGTCGGGGCGGCTGGCGACATTGAACTCCCTTCAGGGGCCAACGCGCTCCAGGCCCGTCAGGGAGTTCGGAACTTCCGGAGTTATATGCGTGGGAAGTCTCTTCAATTTCAGCATTGTCCAAACTCTACCCTTATTCCTTGAAAGACGACCGGAAGTCCAAAGAGTCGCCAGCCTTAGCAGCACAGCTGCGGGCCTTCTCCGTGATTTCTTAACTTCGTTCGCCATGTTCGCCTTCAGCTTGTTGAGCACGTTGTCGAGTGAGTTGTAGGTGAACGATGTCTTCCGTGCGGCGGTTGCCCATGTAGTAAATTGATGGCATCATGTTGCCCTTGACATTTTACATTGTGCGAATATCATTATTAAGTTCTTTCCTCCATATTAGTGTACCAATAATCGGAAAGACAAAAGTGAACAATAAAGCAGCTTTGGCATAACCTACAGGTAAGTAATCTCCTTCAAAAAAAGATAATCAGTTTTTGAAGAATAGTATAATTTAGGAAAATACCCTGACTTTATCTTGTCCAAAGTTCGATCTCCCGTATGTAATGCATATTGTTTTGATTTATAAGTTATAAGAATTGTATTTGAACTCTTATAGTTACTTTTTTCCTTAAATCCATTATATGTGTAACCAGTAATAGGCTCCTGTGTTTTTTCTATATAGTTGCCGTATAAATGGCATAGATACAAAACAAGAGTTAAAACTAATCCTGCGCAAAAAATTGTCTTAAATAATGTTTTAATCTTCATATTTTTATGATTTTATAATAGTGTTATAATTGATTGTGTAATTACGGACTTTGCATCATCAAAGGACATATCTCGTTGATCAACTAAAATATCTACAGCTACATTCATAAAGCCTTCAACTATATTAGGGACTGTCGGGAAATGTTAATTTTTTTCTAACGAATTGATTGCTAAT
>OGOZ01001810.1_pt1 | contig 11330 bp, 7 predicted proteins | sample 1552801 | NCBI WGS metagenome assembly OGOZ01 (sample SAMEA2580196, study PRJEB22360) | human gut metagenome | biome: human gut; feature: human-associated habitat; material: faeces | place: Denmark | collected 2008/2010
CCGGGGCAGCCGCAGGGCAGCGTCATGCCCTGCTCCCGCATTTTCCGCTGCTTATTTTCCATGACGGCTTTCTCATCGTAGGCGGCGGCCTCCCGCTCCACGAAGGTGATAGCCCCGGTGGGACAGGTGGGCAGGCAGTCGCCCAGCCCGTCGCAGTAGTCGTCCCGCATCAGCTGCGCCTTGCCGTCCACCATAGCGATGGCGCCCTCATGACACGCCTCGGCGCAGGCACCGCAGCCATTGCACTTGTCCCTGTCGATTTCAATGATTCTCCGTACCATATTTTTGTCCTCCTTGCGGTTCTTCTTGACTTTGTGGCTTCATTTTACTATCATAATTTATGAAAGTCTGTTGGCACGCCAACGAAAAGGAGAAAAATATGCGGATCAATTTGGGAAACACCCCGCTATTTCGCGGCATGACGGTGCCGGACATCGAGGAAATGCTGCGCTGCCTGCGCGCCGCAGAGCGCACCTATAAAAAGGGCGCGGTCATCCTGCCGGAGGGGACTCCTACGGAGCAGCTGGGCGTGGTGCTGACCGGCCGTGTCATCATCGAGATGGGGGACGTGTGGGGCAACAACAGCGTCCTCAGCAGCGTGGGCGCGGGCGGCATCTTTGCGGAGGCGTATGCCTGCGTGCCGGGTGAGCCGCTGATGGTCAACGTCACCGCCGCCGAGGACACGGAGGTGCTGCTATTGCACATCGGGCAGGTACTGGAGCCCTGCGCCAAGGTGTGTCCCCGCCATCTCCGGCTGCTGCGGAACCTGCTGACACTATCCGCCGGGAAGAATTTGCAGCTCTCCCGCCGGGTGCTGCACACCTCGCCCAAGTCCATCCGCAAGCGGCTGCTGTCCTATTTCTCGGAGTGCATCAAGCGCACCGGCAGCTACGAATTCGACATACCCTACAACCGCCAGCAGCTGGCGGACTACCTGAACGTGGAGCGCAGCGCGCTGAGCAACGAGCTGTCCCTCATGCAGCGGGACGGGCTGATCCGGTATGAGAAAAACCACTTTGCCGTGACGGAAGAAACGGAAAAGTGCCGTAACGATCACCGAAGATAATACCCAAAGCAAAGGCGGGCTCACCGTCGATCTCGGTCGTTTTTGCGCCGAAAATTTAACAAAATCTGCATAGCCAAAACGCGAAAACCGTGCTATACTGTACGCGCAATTGGGAATGCAGTCGATTTTAAGAGGTGAGTCCCGTGACAGAAACCGGTTTCCATTTGAAACGCCGTCTGACGTCTTTCCAAATCATGATCCTCGGCTTTGCCGGCGTGATCCTGCTGGGTGCGCTAATACTGATGCTGCCCATCGCCACCGCAAGCCGCACACGGACGCCGTTTCACGAGGCGTTGTTTACCTCCACCTCCGCCGTCTGCGTAACGGGACTGGTGGTGCAGGACACCGGCAGCTACTGGTCCGCGTTCGGACAGACCGTCATCCTGCTGCTGATCCAGATCGGCGGCTTAGGCGTCATCACGGCGGCTGTAACGTTTTTGATGCTCTCCGGCAAGAATATCTCGCTGAAGGAGCGTAGTGCCATGCAGGACGCTATCTCCGCTCCGGCGGTGGGCGGTATCGTGCGCCTGACACGGTTTGTCCTGAAGGGAACATTCCTTGTGGAGCTGGTCGGTGCGCTGGTGCTGCTGCCGGTATTCTGCCGGGACTACGGACTGCGGGGCGTGTGGATGGCGGTGTTTCACTCCGTTTCCGCCTTCTGCAACGCGGGCTTTGACATCCTGGGGCGGGCAAATGCGCTCTACCCTTCCCTAACGGCATACATATCCGACCCGCTGGTCAACATCATTATCATGCTGCTGATCGTCGTGGGAGGTATCGGCTTTCTGACTTGGGACGATGTCTGCACCCATCGGCTGCACCTGCGGCGGTACCGGATGCAGAGCAAGGTCATTCTGAGCGCAACCACCATCCTGATCGCGCTTCCGGCATTACTCTTCTTCCTGACAGACTTTGCAGAGCTTCCCGCGGGACAGCGCGTTCTGGCGTCGCTCTTTCAGGCGGTCACGCCGCGAACGGCGGGCTACAACACCGCAGACCTGACGAAAATGAGCGACACCTCACAGGCGGTCACGATTTTGCTGATGCTGACCGGCGGCGCGCCCGGCTCCACGGCGGGCGGCATGAAGGTGACGACGCTGGCTGTGCTGGCCGCCAACGCGGTCGCGGCTTTCCGCAGGCGGGAGGATCCGCAGCTTTTCAAACGCAGACTGGAGTCCTCCGCTGTACGGAATGCCGCCGCCATCCTGCTGCTGTATTTGGGGCTGACCTTCGCGGGCGCGGCAGTCATCAGCGCGGCGGAGGGACTGCCTCTCGGTGCCTGCCTCTATGAAACGGCATCCGCTGCCGGAACGGTAGGGCTGACACTGGGACTGACGCCGCAGCTGGGTACGCTGTCGCAGAGCATTCTCATTCTGCTGATGTTCTTCGGGCGTGTCGGGGGACTGACCCTGATCTACGCCGCATTCTCCGGGCATGATCTGACCTATGCCCGGTACCCGAAGGAAATGATCACCGTAGGCTGAAAGGAGCACGCGATGAAAAACGTATTATTGATCGGACTTGGCCGCTTCGGGCGGCACCTTGCCATGCAGCTGAGCGAGCTGGGGCATCAGGTGATGGCGGTGGATCGGGACGAGGAGCGCGTCAACGAGTGTATGCCCTTTGTCACCAACGCGCAGATCGGTGACAGCACCCGTGTGGATTTTCTGCGTTCGCTGGGCATTGGAAACTATGACATCTGCTACGTCACCATCAGCGGAGACTTCCAGAACTCGCTGGAAACGACGTCGCTTCTCAAGGAACTGGGGGCGAAATATGTGGTGTCCCGCGCGGAGCGTGACGTGCAGGCGAAATTTCTGCTGCGTAACGGCGCGGACGCGGTGACATACCCGGAAAAGCAGCTGGCGAAGTGGGCGGCCATCCGGTACACCGCCAACCACATCTTCGGCTACATCGAGCTGGACGAAAAGCACGCCATCATCGAGGTCGCCGTCCCGGACGACTGGCAGGGTCACAGCATCGGTGAGCTGGACATCCGCCGAAAGTACGGCGTCAACATCCTCGGCGTGAAGCGGAACGACAAAACCGATGTGAATATTTCGCCGGAAACCGTGCTGGACAGCAGCCTGACGCTGCTGGTGCTGGGCGAGTATACGGTGCTGAAAAAGTGCTTCCGCCTATAAGATACAAAAAACCCGCTTTTCGAAACACTCGAAAGACGGGTTTTTATACAGCAGTTTGATAGAGCAGGTGCCCTTGAGGCGGGGCACCTGCTCTTCACCGTGTACAGGGTGACCGGGGATAATCCATTTCTGCACGGTGGAACGGGATAATTGCGGCAAAAACACATACCATTTTCTGTTCCCCCGCCCAGCACTCTGCCGCCCTTTTTATCCCCCATAGTCCCCTTGCAGTCCCCTCCGCAGGCTGACGCAAAACTTTTCCAGCTGAAAAGCAAAGAAAAACCACCAGCTTCTCACGAAACCAGTGGTTTTTATGGTTGCGGAGGGAGGACTTGAACCTCCGACCTCCGGGTTATGAGCCCGACGAGCTACCAACTGCTCTACTCCGCGATATTTAATTGCACCGCTGTACCGGTGGTGCCGGTGACCGGACTCGAACCGGTACGGCATTGCTGCCGGGAGATTTTAAGTCTCCTGTGTCTACCATTCCACCACACCGGCGGATTCGGCAAGAATTAGGATACCACACTTTCCTCCGCGTGTCAACCCCCTTCCCCGATTTTTCCGCCCCCAAGCCAAAGACCGGCTTCCGCCGGTCTTTGGCTTTTGTCCCGCTTATTCTCTCCGCAACGCCTCGATGGGGTTCAGCTTCGACGCCTTCATGGCGGGCACCAGCCCGAACACCACGCCGATGACCATGGAGAACGCCACGGCGATGATACACGCCGGCACGCTGATGGCAACGGGCGTCCCCATAACGTGTGACATCATCTCCGCCAGCGCGATACCGCTGGCAACGCCCAAAATGCCGCCCATGCTGGTCAGCACCGCCGCCTCCGTCAGAAACTGCCACAGTATCCGGCTCTGCTGTGCGCCGATGGCGATTTTCAGACCGATCTCCCGCGTCCGCTCCGTCACCGACACCAGCATAATGTTCATCACGCCGATACCGCCCACCACCAGCGAGATGGCGGCGATCCAGATCAGCTGCTTGTTGGTGCTCTCCGACAGGCTCTGCAAATCGCTGGCCTGCTGCAACAGATCCTTGGACTGGTACTTATACTTCGTCGTCCGCATGACGTTTTCGTTGAGATACTTCGCCACGCTGTCGCCTGCGGTGGTCATGTCGTTGGTGCTGGTGGCGCGCACCGCCGCGTACTGCGGCTCGTCGTACCGATACGGCACCGACCAGCACACATCCGGGATAAACACCGTTCCCGCCGTGCTGCCGGCGTACATCTGATAATCCTTAAAGCTGTTGATCACGGGCCCCGAGCTTCTCCGGGCGGACACCACCCCCACCACAGTGAACGGCATCCCGTTGATCTCGATGGTGCCGCCGATGGGGTTCTCCCCCTGGAACAGCGACTTTGCCGACTTCGCGTCGATCAGAGCCACATTCCGCCGTTTTTCATAGTCCGCCGCCAGAAAGCTCCTGCCGTAGTTCACCGTATAATCCACCGCCAACAGGAAGTGGTCGTCCACGCCGTACAGCGACCCGCTGAACGCCGTATTGCCCACGTACACGTTGTCGCACCACTCCCGTGCATGGTACATACCCACCAGCGACACGCCGTTCAGCTTCTCCATCTCGTCCCGCATCTCCCGCGACACCGTGTCGATGCCCTCCGGCAGCGCGGAGTAATTCATGTCGAAGTAATTCTGGCTGTCCGCTGCCTCGATCGTCACCCGCACCACGTTGTTTCCCGCGCCGATCAGGTTCTGCTTGATCTGCTCGTTGGTGCCCTGAATGGTGGACACGATGGTGATGATCGCGGCGATGCCGATAATAATGCCCAGCATGGTCAGAAACGACCGCAGCTTGTGGCTCCACACGCCCTGAAAGGCGAGATTCACATTTTCCAACATATCTCCCGCCTCCTTACACGCCGTAGTTATACAGCTGATCCGCGGTGGCCTCCTTGGTCTGTGCCCCCTCCACCACGTCGCGCCCATAGGGGAACGCCACATAGTCGTCGATGGTCAGCCCGCCCCGGATCTGCGTATAGCTTCCCCACAGATCCCTGCCGGTCTGCACCCACCGCTGCTCCAGCCTGCCGTCCTCGTTCCGCACCATCACGTAGCTCTTGCCGTTGTCCTCCCGGATAAACATGCTCTGCAAATACAGTGAGCTCCCCGTCTGCTGCTGGGTGGACACCTTCTGGTACTGAATATCCACATAATCGTTCGGCTCCAGATTGGCGTCCTCCTCCACGAATATCTTGAAGGGATAGTACGACGCGTTCCTGTTTCCGTCGCCCCAGTTGTTGCTGTTCTGCGTGGGATAGTCGTCGATAGACACGATCTTCCCCTCGCAGAACGCCCCGGTGCGCCAGCTGCTGATCTGCACCGTGTCCCCCACCTTCACGCTGCCCAGATCCATCTCGCTGAGCGTCCCGCTGACGTAGTACCCGCCGCCGCCGGACAGCTCCACCACCGCCTCGCTGTTGTTATACGCCTCCGTGGCGTCCCGGACGGTCTTCACCGTCCCGCTGAACTCCGCGTACACGTTGCCGTCGCCCAGCTCCCTCAGCTTCTTGTCGAGATCCAGCTTCGCCAGCTTGTTGCTGATCTCCGTCTCCTTGATCTCCTGGGTTTTCGCGGCGACGGCCTTGTTCAGCTCCTCCCGGCTCATGGACGCTGCCACCAGCTCCTGTGCGTAGGCGATCTTCTTCTCCAGCTTGGTGATCTCCTCGCTGTCCTCGTAGGTACGCCCCTTGTCCTCATACGCCGGCAGGTCTGTCACCAGCTGCACGTCCTGTGACACCTTGTAGTCGTCCGCGCCGGTGCCCTTTTCGTACTTCTCCGTCACCCGCACGCCCCAGCTGGCCTCCACGCCGCCGCCCACCTTGTCTCCGGCGCGCTTCACCAGCACGATGTTCGTCACGACCTTCGGCTTTTCCTCGTTCGCCCGCAGCCGTCCGCCGAAGGTCGTCCCCAGCAGACGCTCCGCCGACAGCACGGAGTTCGCCGTCCACGCGTAGTAGTATACGTTATGGCTGCTCCCGTCGTCGTCCTTTATGGTCACCTGGGACAGCTCCTTCTCCGTCACCGCCTCATTCGCGTCGTAGTAATGGTTGGGGTCCTTGTCGTACTTCTCCTTCAGCTCCGCCAGCTGCTTTTCCAGCTTCGCCAGCTCCGCCTCCAGCTGCTCCTTGTTCTCCGCCTTTTTCAGCAGCTCCAGCTGCCCCTTCGCCGCCTCCAGATTGGCGACCGCTCTGTCGTAGGCGACCTTCGCCTTCTCCACCGTGGCCTCCGTCAGCGTGGAGTCATAGCTCACCAGCGGCTCGCCCTTCCGTACCTCGTCCCCCTCCTTGACCCAGACCTTTGTGACCGTCTGGCTCTGAGATATGTATATCTTCTGCAATTTATCCGTCGTCACCGTGCCGCTGGTGTTTGAGCTGTCGCCCCAGTAGTCGGTCATGGCGAAATCGTTCACGGCGTACACGTTCACGTCCCCCCGCTGTGCGTTCCGTGCGATGGTCAGCCCGCCCCACACCGCGCCGCAGCCCGCCGCCACGCAGGCAACGATGATCAGCGTCTTTTTCAGCCTCTTGCCCACGTGCAGCTTCTCGCCCACACGCAGCCTTCCGCCCAAATGCAGCCTCTCCCGGAGGGAGGGCTTCTTCTCCGCCCCCTGCTTCTCCATCCTCTGCTTATCATCCATTGTTGTCACCTCCCGACAGCACGCCGTCCCGAATGGTCATGACCTTGGCGGCGTGGTTGGCGATGGAGCGGTCATGGGTGATCATAATAATGGTGGAGCCGCTCTCGTGCAGCTGCTGGAACAGCTCCATCACCGCCGCGCCGCTTGCGCTGTCCAGCGCGCCTGTTGGCTCGTCGGCAAGCAGCAGCTTCGGCTTGCCCACAATGGCGCGTGCGATGGCAACGCGCTGGCACTGTCCGCCGGACAGCTGGTCAGGGCGGTGCTCCACCCGGTCGGAAAGCCCCACCGTCTCCAGCGCGGCGCGGGCGCGCTCCAGCCGCTCCGCCTTCTTCACGTTGCCGTACAGCAGGGGCAGTGCCACGTTCTCCACCGCCGTCAGCTTCGGCAGCAGGTTAAAGCTCTGGAACACGAAGCCCAGCTCCTTGTTCCGCACCTCCGCCAGCTGGTTGCCGCTGCACTTGGTCACGTCCCGCCCGCCCAGCAGATAGCTGCCGCTGGTGGGCACGTCCAGACACCCGATCAGATTCATCAGCGTGGTCTTTCCGCTGCCGGAGGGGCCCATAATGGCGAGGTACTCCCCCTCCTCCACGTCCAGATTCACGTTTTTCAGGATATGTGCCACGGACTTCCCCATGGGATAGTCCTTGCATATATCGCGCATTTCCAAAATCATGCTCAGCCCTCCATCGGCGGAATGATCGCCGGCGCGGAGGCGGCCGCACCGCCGGGAATCACGGCTGCGGTGCCGCCGTCGTCCGTGACGGTGTCGTTCTCAGCGGGCATATCGCCGCCGTCCATGCCGTCCATGCTGCCCGTACCGTCCGTGTCAACCTTGCCGTCCATATCTCCCGTGCTGCCGCCTGCGCCGGGGTCAAAGGTGGCGTCGTCATAGGTGATGCACGCCATGCCCGCCTTCAGGCTGTCGTCGGGATAGGCGATGTAGTCCTCCGCCGTCAGCCCGCTCAGCACGGGGTACGTGTCGTTCTCCCCGTTGTATTCGCCCAGCTTCAGGCTGCGCTTCTCCAGCTTGCCCTTGCTGCTCTGGGCCCACACCCACGGATTCCCCTCCGCGTCGTTGACGAAGTAGGACGGCAGGTTGATGGCGTTCTTCTCCGCCTCGTCCTCCTGACCCACGTCCGGCTCTATGTACACGTGCTGTCCCATGAGCAGCCCCTCGCCGCCGCCGTCCAGCGTCACGTAGAAGGGATACTTGCTGGACATGGCGGTGTCGCTGTCGCCGTAGTCGCTGCGGCTCTGCTGGGCGTTGTTCCAGTCGATGGAGTCGATGGTGCCCTTCCACGTCTGGTCACTGACCCTGGAGCGGATCACCACCGCCGTCCCCTCCGTCAGCACACCGGCGTTGTTCTCGTTCACATAGCCCTTGATGCGGCAGCCCCCCGTCTCCACAATGGTCATAAAGGGCAGGGGATTGCCGTTGTTGTCCGTGCCGCCGCCGGCGTTCAGAGCCTGCACCTCACCGTCCACCGGCGAGGTGACGGTGGCGTTCTTCATGCCGTTGCGGTACTTCTCGATGTCCTTATTCTTGGTGGCGATGCTGGCGTTGGTGGTCAGAATGTCCGCCTTCCGCTCCCGCACGTCCAGAGCGTACTGCCGCTTCAGATCCTGGTCATACGTCTCGTCCATCAGCTTCTGCGCGCTCTCCAGATCCGCCTGCTGGTCTGCCAGCTTCGCCTTCAGCTGCTCCAGCTCCAGCTCCGCCATCTCCAGATTCGTCCGTATCTCGCTGAGGTCGTAGGTCAGCAGCACATCCCCCGCCTTCACCTTGTCCCCCACCTTGACCTTGATGGTGTCCACGGTCATGGATTCGTCCTTTTTGATGGTCGTCTCCCCCAGCGGGCTGACGATCCCGGCGAACCGGTCGGCAAGCCCCACGGAGCCCAGATTGCACACCATGGACACGGACTGGACGGACGCCTCGCCCTCCGCCGCACCGCACCCTGCGGCGCAGCCCAGCAGCATGACCAACGCCAGCACAAAAGCAGCTTTCTTCATCGTTTTATCTCCTTTTCTTACCCACTGCCTCGGTGGGGAACTTTTCTCACCCCGCCGCCGGGAGAGTCCCCTCCCCCGCCGCGGGAAATTTCTACCTACTGGTTTAGACGGCAGGATCGTTTTTTCCGTTCCGTCCTCTTTTACGATTTTCTCAGTGTTTCTGTTTTTTCGCATCTCCGTTCTGTTTTTCGCCACGTCGCCGACTCCCCCTCGTCATACCGTGCCGCTCTGCGTCACGGTATGCTCCTCCCTCTTTTTCGGCTGTCCGGCTCCGTGGGTAAAAAAACGGCGATGTGATACAATAGCCGTCACGGGGCTATTGTACCATGCCGCCCCGCCCCAAATTGTGAACACACTATGAACGCCCCCTTAAGACCTGTATAATCTTCTGCGTCAAATCGGTGGCAAAACGACCCGGAAATATTGACAGGCACCCCCCACGCGTCCTATTATTATGGTATATGCCGTGTGCAAGTTGAACATCAACCGTATATACAGGTATATTTTCTATTGGACACACCCCATGTCTGCTGACGCCCACAGGAGGGAAAACCATGAATAAAAAACGCATCCGCCAGATGGATCTATTGCTGCGCCGCCGCCTTTCCGACCGTCCCGCCTCGGACTTTTCTCTGCTCCAGCAGGTGGAAACGGAGGGCTATATGCAGCGTTTCACCTACCTTTTCAACGGCTCCCGCCTGCGCTGCGCCGACGTTCTTTCCCTCCTCCGCCCGGACTTGGAAGCCTTGTGCCCCAACGGCTCCGGGGAACCGGAGGGCGGCTGGGCGGCGTATACCTACGACTATGCCCGCCGCCTCCTCTTCCCGGAAAAGTCCCCGCCGTCGGACGTTTTCGCCCCCGGCGCGGTGTTCTTCCTCTCCGTGCTGCAGGTGCTCTTCACCGCCGAGGGGGAGCTTCTTCCCCACGACCCCCTCTGGACCTTCGACTTTCTCTCCGAGGAGGAGCTTTCCGCCTCCCCCTCCGCCAATTCCTACGCCCGTTTCCTCCGTCTCTGGAAGCGCGAATTTATCTATGAGCTCATGCGTTTGGGGCTGGAAGTAACGCCCTATCGCACACTTGAGCACATCGCCGGCGTCCATCACATCGCCGTCACCGCCGCCCGCGCTTTGCGCGAAAGCCTTGTGCCCGTTGATGTTGCGCTGGTTTCCGGTGCGGCGGCGGGGCACGATCTGGGCAAATTCGGCTGCCGCCCCGGCGAGCGGGTGCCCTACCTCCATTATTACTACACCGACCTGTGGTTCCGCCGCCGGCGCATCACCGACATCGGGCACATCGCCGCCAACCACTCCGTCTGGGATCTGGAGCCGGACTACCTGTCCGCCGAGGCGTTGCTGCTGATCTACGCCGACTTCCGGGTGAAGCAGCTGCGAGACGGCGACGGGCGGGAGATCACCCGCGTATCCACACTGGCAGAAGCGTTTCAGGTGATTTTGGACAAGCTGGACGACGTGGACGGCGAGAAGAAAAAACGCTATATGCGCGTGTACGCCCGGCTGGAGGATCTGGAGCAGTACATGATCAGCCGGGGCGTGGACGTGACCATGTCCGGCGGCAACACCGCGCCGCTGCCGGAGAAGCACACCGCCCTGATGACCGACGACGAAGCTCTCCACGCCCTGACGCTGCGGTGCGTGGAGCACAACATGACGCTGATGCACCGCCTCACCGACCAGCGCAGCTTTGCGCGGCTGCTGGAGGAGGCGCGGGGCGAGACGGACTGGCGGCGGCTGCGGGCATATCTGGCGGTGTTCGAGTCCTACTCTTTGTATCTGCACATCCCCCAGAAGGTACAGACGCTGACCTTTTTATACGAGCTGCTCATGCACCGGGAGGGCGACATCCGCCGGCAGGCGGCGGCTCTGCTGGGCGAGATCATCGCCGGGTTCCACGCCGGGTACGCCAAGGAGCGTCCGGAGGACAGCCGCCCCGACCCCCGCGCCATCACCGACGTGGAGCAGTGGAGGCTGTATCTGGACAAGATCCTCTACCCCGACCACAAGCTGATGCCCCAGCACCGGCGGTGGATCGGCTATACACTGAAATTCGCCGTAGGCTCCCTGCTGAGTCACTGCCCCGGCAGGGAGGAGCGGTTCCTCGCGCCGGTGTTCGCCTACTACCGCCGCCCGGAGACGCTGGACGACTACACGGCGTTCCAGCTGCTGGACACCGCCGGCGCGCTGCCGGACGAGGCGTACAGTGCGCGGCGGGCGCGAGAGATGGTGAGCTTCGCCGCCGTCCTGTCCCGGCGGGAGGAGCTGACCGTGCGGATGGCGGCGGTGCTGCTGCTGGGCCTGCTGCCCTTGTCACCCAGGGCGACGGCGGCAGAGGAGAGGGATCTGTCCCAGGCGGAGATCGACCTGGACGCGTGGTTTTACCGCTATGACAAGTCGCCCAAGAAGCCGGTGCCGACGGTGAGACT
>OGOZ01001814.1_pt1 | contig 11313 bp, 7 predicted proteins | sample 1552801 | NCBI WGS metagenome assembly OGOZ01 (sample SAMEA2580196, study PRJEB22360) | human gut metagenome | biome: human gut; feature: human-associated habitat; material: faeces | place: Denmark | collected 2008/2010
TGCGACAAATCCTTATTTTGCGATTAGTAAGTCAAAAACCGCGCTTGAAATGGTGTTTTTTTATTATACTGTCAAAAGGACACTATTGCTATCATATATAACGACGGATTGAATAATGATATATTGATAAATAGTGGTGTTGATCAGGTGCGGAAGTTGGTGAAAGCGGATAAAATGGCGTTTATAGTTTTTGGTTTTATAACAAGGTTACCCTTCCGGGGGATTGCCACGGCATCGCCGTTGGCGATGCCTCGCAATGACATAAAGTGCGTTGCACGGAATAACGTAAAGAAAGTATGTAGATTTTGCTATTACTTTTCAGCAAACAAACTCTTGCTATTATCCGTACGAAGTACTCTGTCATTCTGAGGAGCAAATTGGGGACCCCAAAAGATACTTTGTACTTTTGGGGAAAAGGAGTATGCAAGCATAAGACAGTCGATTGTCGCTTGCGGCAATCGACTGGTCAAAAACGAAGCATACGACGCATCTCCCGGAAGGGATACGAAATAGCATATAAATATGGATTATTTATAAAACTGTCAAAAGGACACTCTTGCTGAATAGATGACCATCTTTTTAAGGAGAAATTTTCCGGTGTCCGGAGTTAAGTAATGTATGGATAAATATAATTAGTTTTAATACTGTATAATGTTTATTCGGTTTGTTTTGAATTCCACATAAACACTTTAATCGTTTTTGAAGCGGTTTCCATAATAAGCAACTTCTCGCAATGACATAAAGTGCGTTGCACGGAATAATGTAAAGAAAGTATGTAGATTTTGCTATTACTTTTCAGCAAACAAACGCTTGTTATGTTCCGTACGAAGTACTCTGTCATTCTGAGGAGCAAAGCGACGTGAGAATCTCCCGGAAGGGTAACCTTGTCATAAACCAAAAAATTTAATTGTATTTTTGTGACGCATTCTCGGTTTTAATTTAATGATTTATATGATTCCAAAAAAATTATCACAGTCGGTCATATATTTGGCAAGAGTGTCATATTGACAGTTGTGTAAAAAACAATAAAAGTTGGCGCGACAGGGGAAAACAAAAAGCGGATACCTTTCCGTACGGCGCACACTGCGCCTTTTTCTCCACGCAAGTACAAAAGTATCTTGCGTGGGTTTTATAATATGGTTCCCTTCCGGGGGATTCTCACGTCGTTGCTATGCAACTCCTCAGAATGACATAAAGTGTGTTGCTCGCAAGGGGACAACGGCGGTGATACATATTCAAAGCGGTTCCGAAACATTTTCTCTGCAAAAAAATAATATATTGACACTGTACGCGCGAAGTAGTATAATTATATAAGTATGAAAAGGCGTGTTTTCAAAAATAAAAAAGGCTTTACGCTGGTGGAACTTATCGTGACCATTGCCATTATGGCGATTCTTGCCGCGGCGGTTACGCCTGCCGTTTACGTCACGACAAAACGCCGTCAGAAGAGCGCTGCCGAAACCGACACGCAGACCATGTACAGGAACGCGATCGCGGCGGTTACGTACCTTTCGGGGCAGTATATTTATCCCAACAAGCCGGATCCGCGCAAAGAAGACGTGGACAACGGCGTGCACGGGTGGTACGTCACGTATTCCGCAATGGTGTGCAAGCGCATTTATCAGACTGTAATCGGGCTGGACATTCCCGTCAAATATTACAATCCCGATGCGTCGGGGACGGAAAAGGTCCTTGTGCCCGACGGCTGCAACGCGGTGGAGCGCAGTTCCTTTGTCAGCGCAGACAACAAAAATCCTTATATCGTCATTCAGGTTGTGGGCGTTACGAATAACGACGAAATCGAATATTACCTCATCGTCAGCTACCACAACGACAAGAATAAGTTTGAGGCTTGGGACGGCGGCGCGACGGTGCAAACGGCTACGCTTGAATACGTCACGAAAGATCCGACGACAAATCCGCAACTTAACCGCGCATATCAGACCAACAAGGGCACTCCCATTCGCTATACGTTCAAAATAAGAACAAAGTAAGGCTATTATGAAATATATCTTGCAGTTTTTTTACCTGGTTTTACAGTTCACCTGGGGCGCGATTCAGAACGTCCTGGGGTTTTTGCTTTTCCTGAAAAATATCAGGTGCGAGCACGCCTATTACCACGGCGCAATCCTGACCTTCCACGAGGGCGATTGGGGCGGCGTGTCGCTGGGCGCGTTTATCTTCATCAACGGCAAGCGCGGCGATGAGTACAAAAAAACCGTGTCCGTGCATGAGTACGGCCATACCATTCAGTCGCTGATTCTGGGGCCGCTGTATCTGTTTGTCGTCGGGATTCCGTCGTTTGTATGGTGCAACAACAAAAAGTGCATTGCTTATAGACAGGAACAAAATAAGTCCTATTACGATCTGTATTGCGAAAGCTGGGCGAACAGGCTCGGCGAGGCGGTCACGCATGAGGAGGCCCCGCACAAGTGAAAGAAAAGTTCAACGGGGTGCTGTTGCATATAGGAAGTCTGCCGTCTGAATACGGCGTCGGCGCGCTGTCCGGGGGCGCGTTTTCTTTTGTCGATTTTTTGGCGGACGCGAAGGTCGATTTCTGGCAAACGCTGCCGTTATCGCCAACGTCTTTCGGCGACAGCCCGTATCAATCGCCGTCGGCATTTGCGGGGAATCCGTACTTTATCGATATAAATACGCTTGTTAAACGCGGGCTTTTGACGGAAAACGAGGCAAAACGCGCCAAAACAAAATCGCTTGACTACGCCGAAATTTTTAACTCGCGATACGACGTGCTGCGCTGCGCGTTCAAAAGATTTCAAAAAAATTCCGATTATTCAAAGTTTCTTGAAAATAACGAATATTGGCTGGACGACTTCGCGCTGTTTATGGCGCTCAAAGTCAAAAACGGGTTTTCGTCGTTCGATACGTGGGAAAAGGACGAAAGACGGCGCGATACGCTGTCCGACGAAAAAATCGCCGCGCTTCAGGACGAGTGCGATTTCTGGCGGTTTTTACAGTTCGAGTTCTATCGCGAATTGACCGCGCTTAAAGACTACGCAAAATCCAAAAACGTCGCGCTTATCGGCGATATCCCCATCTACGTCGCGTACGACAGCGCGGACGTCTGGGCACACCCCGAAATATTCAGACTTGACAAAAATATGCGCCCGAAAGAGGTCGCCGGCGTGCCGCCCGATTACTTCTCCGCCGACGGGCAACTTTGGGGCAATCCGCTGTACGACTGGAAAAAACAACAGTCGGACGGCTTTTTGTGGTGGCATCACCGCTTGCTGCATCAGCTGCAATTTTTCGACAAAATCCGCATCGACCACTTCCGCGCGTTTGAAAGCTACTACGCCGTGCCGTATGGTGCAACGACCGCAAAAATCGGCAGGTGGGTGAAGGGCGTCGGCACGAAAATCTTCGACGGGCTTGACCTCGACGACAGAATCATCGCCGAGGACCTCGGAATTATCACCGACAAGGTGCGCCGCCTTGTGAAACGTACCGGCTTCCCCGGAATGAAAGTCTTTCAGTTCGCTTTCGACGGCAAGAGCGATAACGAGCATCTGCCGGAAAACGTGAAGTATAACACCGTCTATTACACCGGCACGCACGACAACGATACGCTGAAAGGTTGGTACGATGCGCAGGGTGACGGCACAAAAGAGTACGTCAAAAAAACCCTCGGCGCAACCGACGAGAACGTCTTTGATAAAGTTTTCAAAAAGGTAATGCGCTCCCGCGCGAAATTCGTCATCGTGCCTATGCAAGACTATCTGTTGCAGGGCTCGGAGGCGAGAATGAATACCCCGGGGACGAACGACGGGAATTGGAAATACGTCCTGCCGAAAAATTACGCAAAGGTGAAAAACCGCATAAGAAAGTACGTCAGGAACAGATGTTCAGATAGCCGAGCCAGGAATAAATAAGGGAAACAACGTTAAAATCCTGTGCCTTTTTCGGTGACGACGTTTTCACCGCTCAGGTAAATTTTGTAATATACTTCACGATATTCTTGCGATTTTCCCTTGTAATAAAGATAAATCGCATTTTCCTCCGTGTTAAAATCGGCGGAAAAAGTCCCCTTTTTTTCGGGAACGCCGTACGAATCAGCCCATTTTAAGGACGAAAACCTGTTTTTCAAGGTATTGTAAGCAGCTTCCGAGTACGCATCCGTCCATATTACGTTGTCATACAACAAAAGATCTGTCACGTCGATTTTGATCCCCGTAAGTTCGGTGAAGAACGCAGGGCGTTCAACGACTTCCTGCGCCCACGAAACGATTTGTGCAGAAATTTGTTTTCCGTTGTATATGTAGTTGACTTCGTCGGTTTTCTTGTTGAGAATGCCCACGGTTGCGCCCGAAACGACGCCGGCAAGCACCGCCATAATCGCAATTACGACGATAAGCTCCACAAGAGTGAATCCTTTTTTATCGTATTTCATAATTTTATTATACAAAATCGCCGACGTTTTGTCAAAACCGACGTATTATCAGGGCGAAACGGAAAATCCGATTTTGAAAACCCGCCGTTTTCGTTTTGTTGAGTTTAAATTTTTTGAAGGTTTTTTTGAAAATCAATTTTTTTACAAGTCGTAATAACTGACAGTGATGAATGTCAAAATGACAGTGTGTTTTGTACGGAATAACATATCAGGACTTGCCGTTGCGTTTGTCGCAAAGTATGAGCGATATATCGTCGCGCACGATGCAAAGGAATTTCAAAAGACATTCCGTCTCGGACACGGTAAGGTCGCGCGTCAGTATCGTCGCAACGGACAGGGCAAGATTTGTGAGTTCAATGACGTTGAGCCGCGAAAGTTCCATAAGGCAGTTTATGTTTTCGTTTGGAAATTAGTGCGAAACGGCGAAAACGGGACGTGCAAAATGGCGCGTCATAATGCAAAATAACTTGACATTCGGTTGTAATATCTTGTATATTATATTTATAGCAATAACTTTTGGGCGCATTATGCCCAAAATTGCACATACTATGGCTATACCGCCGGGTTTTCCGGCGTATCGGAGGAGAGATATGAGAGCAAAAAAATCAAGCAAAAACTTACTTCGTATCAGCGGACTTGCATTAGTGTTTATGCTTGCAGTCGCACTGCTTGTCAGCGCAATTTCTTTTACGCGCGTGGGTGCGGGTGATAACCAAATAGCTTTTGCGGCAGGTACGTACACGCCCGGCACGCAAGAGCTTGCCATCGGTTCGCCAAGTTGGAACTGGAACGTGCCGCTTAAAGCAGATGCGGACGGTAATATTGCCGTTTACACTTATAGACCGAATACATATTCCAACTACTTTGGTTATGTCGGTGGAATAGCTACTTATAAAATTTCTGTCAAGAGTTCAGACACTAGTGCGTATACTTCACCCAACCAAGAAATAATGGGTAGCGAAAGAGAAAGGCTGTATGCTTACTATAAACTGCCCGATGAACTTGTTTCGCTTGGCGCGACGATTGAAATCAGCGCAAACCTTGACAGTGCGTATAAATTCACTAAAATGAAAAAGACGCACAAGTTTATTTCCGTAGCGGATAGTGTTAAAAAAATCGAAGAAAACGAAGATAAAGACGGTGTAACTGCCGAACAAGTCGTTGAAGCAACGTATAACATAGGCACGACCTGGAAAGTCACGGCGAATAGACAATATATCCTTGTATATGCCGGCGGTCAAGAAGACGGAGGCAATGAGAAAATCGAAATCAGCGGGCTTGAAATCACGATTAAGGTCAAGTCTGTCGATAACCCGAGCCTTTTCACACCCGTTACCGCAGCATGGGACGGAAAAACCAAACCGGACATTGCGATCTCGGACACCTTTGCAAACATATCGAATCTTTATACCACCGACAACAATATTGTCGGCAACCTTGACTGGGCATTGAACGGCGAAGACGTTCTTGATCCTACGTTCAACAAGTTGACGTCAATCCGCACCGACGGAACTCAATCAAAGCAGTTCTCCTTCCTGCTTTTTGACAAATTCTTCGGACTTAAAGAGGCGGATATCAAAGGTTTTAATCTTCTTCAAGCATATAGCGGCGAAGGCGCAATAACGGACGGCTCCGCAAAAACATACAAAAGAGATGATTATACCGCAGAACAGCTGAAAACGTTGCGTTATCCGGTAGGTTTGAAAAGCATAACGGTTGAGCCGTTTGCGTTTGACAATAACGACCCCGCGACGGGTTCTTTCCGCGGGCTTTACGTCACGGTCATTTACGACGGAAAAGACAACGGGCTTTTGCCTATCGAAACCGACACTGCGTATCTCGTAAATTATGCAAACGTTAATAAAGTCAGCGGAAAAACATTGACGGTATTCTGCGGCGGTATCGACTACACCCCGCCTACGGCATTGGACGAAGTTGCTCTCCTTACCGAAAGCGTTTTTAACGAAAACGACGGCGTCACGTATTTTTATACCGACACAATAAAATTCAAACCTATTCTTGAAGACGACGACAATCGCGGCGACGTCAAGTATTTCTATACCCTTTACAAAAAGGTTGACGGCATTTACGTTGAAATCGAAGGGCAGACAGGCATTGCAATCAACAACCCCGGATTTGACGTTTTCACCCTTTCGGGACTTGAAACGGGCGAATACGCAATCAAGTTCAAAGCGATTGACACGGTCGGACGATTCTACGAAGGCGCGAGTGCGGAACAAATCGCACTTTTTAACAGCATACAAAAAGGCTGGGCAAACCACGCCGTTTACAGCGGTTATCACCATTTCACAATCGACGACAACAAGAACCTGCCCGAAAAATGGGAAACCGCAATTTACCTTGAAAACGGCGGCGCATATAACGGCGAATGGACGAATCAGAACGTCGTTATCGAGTTCAATACGCTCTCTTCCATCAAGGACATAACCTATCAAATCAGTTATTGTAACCTTAAAAACGGCGTTTTAGTAGGCAAGCAAACCGATTGGGTGAGCATCAACGACAAAATCGTCGATAACAAATATATCATAGGACATGACGAAATTTCGCCCGAAGGATACGAACGCATCTATTATTTCCAAGCGATTTATAATTCGTCAAATATCAAGTATACCGTTAACGTTCCCGTGAAATACGACAATTATAACGGATACAAGCCCGAAATCGCAAGGCTTCTTGACTTCTCGACAGACGCGTATGCAGACTTACTGCCCCTTCTTGTGAACCTTAACTACAAACAAGTCGGGAAAGACGGCTACGTCAGCGAATTTTTGGGCAGCCCGATGACTCTTTATTACGCAATCACCCGTGACGGCGTCGTGGGCGAGGCAAAGGAACTTTCGCTTGATACAAACGACGTTTATATGGATTTGTTCGAGGGCAGAAACGTTTCAGGCCTCACGCAAATTCAGGTCAGATTCTGGCTTGTCGACGAAGCGGGCAATACAAACGAGCAAACCATCTACAACGTCAACCTTGACAGGGCAAAGATCAACGTCAACTTCAACATCGATACGAACGCCCGAAGGTACTTCAACAATACGACCGACGTAAGTACGTCGCTTGTTTCGTACACGTTGTCGAACAAGTTTACAGGCACTATCCCGTCGGGGAAAATCGGCATTACTTTCGACGCGGCGTACGACGGCGTTAATGCAGGAAAAAGACACGTGATTGTCAGCAACGTCCTGGCTTCCTACGTCGAAGGCTCGGCTTATACGGCTGCGCTCATCGACGAATATGAAAAGGTTTTCTTTGACGTAAACGGCAACGTCATCACCCTCGTGGACGGCAGGTTTGTCGTCGGCACGCACGAAATAAGAAAAGCCCGCCTTACGATCGACGAGAATTACGAACATGCGAAGTTTGTTTATAACGGCACCATCAACTACGCAATGACCGACTACGTTTCGGGCGACGGCTCTTTATTGGTGCTCGATAAGGTTTTGGGCGACAAAGCGGACGAATGGAAAAATATCCAATGGAAAGGCACGTTCCAGCTTGACAGCATTGCCGTCAACAACAATCTTCGCGCGTCGCTTATAAATATCGAAATCGCGGGCGAACTGAACAACAATTACCAGATCACAAACGCGGGCGGCTCCGCAAGCGCACCCAAAGCGTATATCGATATCCTACCAGCCAAACTCGGTAAAATCACGCTTATCGCCTCAAAGATTTATAACGGCGAAAATACGATTCTGACGAACTCGGACAACTGCACGTTTAGTATCGAGGGACTGCAAGGCACGGACAACATCACGCTCGAATACGGCACGATTATCCTGCCCGGCAAGGACGTCGGCACATATACCTTTAACGTCAACGATTTCAAACTCGTCGGCGAAAGAAAAAAATTCTATGACCTGACAGACGTTACCGTTGAAGCGACGATTACCGTAACGCCCAAACCCATCACGGTTACGGTGAATAACGTCGATAAACCTTTCGACAACAAAACGTCGTTCCAGATCAGCAGCTATACGTTTGGCGGCGTTGTATCGGGCGACGACGTGAAACTGTTAACAAGCACGGGCAATACGGCAAATATCAACGTCGGCACTTATCCCGATTGCAAAGTCACGCTGGGTATTACCGGCAATGACAGCAAAAACTACGTCCTGAACGTTACCGAGGCGGTTGTTACGGTCACCATTTCTCCGCGCGAAATCGGCGGCGCGAAAATCACCGGTATTTACGCTGTCGACACGAACGGCAATTATTACTACATCAATGAAATCGGCGCAGGCGAAGTTGTGATTTATCAGAAAGACGGCGCAGGTTATATCGCGTACAGCAAGGACGAAAACGGCAAGGCAAAGACCGAAAACGTTGACGTTTTGCCAGCAGGCGCAACCGTCTGGGTGCTCGATACGTTCGTAAAAGGCGGCGTTTGCATCATCAACGGTCACCGCTTCGAGCTGTCGCAAGACATCGTTTACGCAATCGAATACTATGAGGATACCGAACTCAAAAACAAACTCGACATCGGTGAAATCGACTTCACACAGCGTCAGTATCAGCCCGTCGTCGTCGATCAGAACGGCAAAACATTCATTATCAACGTCGACATTAAGGACGGCGTTTACGACACCACTTCGGGCGCGTATAAATATACGTTGAAAATCGAAAGCTTCGGCGCGAAAAGCAACTTCAAGAAAATAACGGGCTTCAACGACACGGAAACCAAAGTCGTGTCCGTGCTTGACTTCTCGGACGTCAAGTTTGAAAATAAAATGTTCAACGAAAAAGGCAACGTCGATAAGTTCAGCGCTCCGTACAACGCGGCGGCATACACGCTTAACGTCATAAGCCCGTCACAGTTGAAAATTGAATCGGAGGAATACTTCAAGAAGGGCGCAGACGGCGTATGGGTGCCCGTTGACAAGGCAATCGACGCTGGCGTTTACTACGGTAAGTTCACGGTATCGCGCTTGAATAACGAATACATTCTTGAACAAACTTTCACGATTGAAAGAATCGACACCGAAATTAAGATTAAAGACGCGTCAGTTACGTACGACGCAAAATACGGCGAAGACTTCGCTGAAAAAGTGCAAAAGGTCGACGACGCGTTCAATTACTACAAGACGACTTACGGCATGGTCGTCGGCGCAAACGACATCGTTTACGAATATTCCTTTGATGAAGATTTCAAGACGATTCTCGGCAGTGCTCCCGTCCGTCAGGGTGGTGGCGTATGCTACGTCCGCGTGAGATATAAGGGCAACGAAAATTTCATCGGCTCGGTCTCGCTCGCCCGCAAAATCAACGTTAACGGCGCGAAATTCAACCTTGTCGATATCACGGCAAACGTAGGCGAATCGTTCAATCTGCCCACGGTTGAAAATCTTATCGACAAAGACTCCGTCGGCGGCAACTACAAAGAAATCGCAAAAGACTTTGTCATCGTTTATCGCGTCAGCGACGCCAGTTACAAGGTCGTGAATAACGCTGCGGGACTTGTGGGCGAAGGCAGATATCCTTACAGAGTCGTTCATAAAGGACTTATCAAGGGCGGCGCCTGGACGGTCGACAGCAGTGCGGAATCCGAAAGATATACCCGTGCCGTGTCGGCGGACGGCATAATCGAAGCGACGATTTCCATCACCGAAAACGAACTTAACTCGGTATGGGGCGGCGACGTCAACGTTCCTGACGATAAAGTTCTGGAAGATAACGGCATCGGCACGATCTCGGGCAGCTGGACGCAGGCTGACAGCGGATACACCGTTTACTTCTGCATACTCGACAGAAACAACGCCGCAAGCCGCGATAACTTCACCAACGGTTTAAGACAAAATAAGGAAATCTTTGGCAAAGAGTACGTCGCTGGCAAGGTCTACTTCCTGTCGCTCAGCGAATATAAGAACAAAAGCGTCCTTATGAACGCCGACAAACAGCCCAGACTTATGAGCCCCGCAACCGTAACGATGAACGTCAGCGCAAACGGCGCGAAACTCATCAGATACAACAACGGCGAATGGACGGAAGTGAACTACGTCGATAACGGCGACGGCACCGTAACGTTTGAAACCGATAAGCTCGGCTACTTCATCTTTGCAGAAGACTACGTCGCGCCCAAAGCGAAAACAAACACGCTGGCAATCGGCATCGGCGCAGGCGTGGGCGGCGCGGCAGTGCTTATGGCAATCATCGTGGTTACGGTGGTCGTAATTAAGAGAAAACGCGCATAATCGTTAAACAAACGCACGCGACGGCGTGCCGTTTCCAAAATATAAAATATTTTATAAGGAGAAGAAAAATGAACAAATATGCAGGTACAAAAACCGAAAAGAACCTCGAAACGGCTTTTTCGGGCGAATCACAGGCAAGAAACAAGTATACTTACTTTGCGTCGGTTGCGAAAAAAGAGGGCTATGAACAAATCGCGTCCCTGTTTCTGAAAACCGCCGACAACGAAAAAGAACACGCCAAACTTTGGTTCAAGGAACTTAACGGAATCGGAAACACAACGGAAAACCTTGTTGCCGCAGCGGCGGGCGAAAACTACGAATGGACGGATATGTATGCGGGCTTTGCAAAAACAGCCGAAGAAGAAGGCTTCCACGAACTTGCGGCGAAATTCAGACTTGTCGCGGCGATCGAGAAACACCACGAAGAAAGATATCGCGCGCTGTTGAAAAATATCGAAACGGCGGAAGTTTTCAAAAAATCCACGGTGAAAGTATGGGAATGCAGAAACTGCGGCCATATCGTCGTCGGAGAGTGCGCGCCCGAGGTTTGCCCGACGTGTAATCATCCCCAAAGTTATTTTGAAATATCCGCGGACAACTATTGATTGTCGCAAAACCCAAGGACAATCGTTTTCAAAGCGTCGGGACACCCCGACGCTTTTTAATGTTTAATATTATATATTA
>OGOZ01001815.1_pt1 | contig 11310 bp, 11 predicted proteins | sample 1552801 | NCBI WGS metagenome assembly OGOZ01 (sample SAMEA2580196, study PRJEB22360) | human gut metagenome | biome: human gut; feature: human-associated habitat; material: faeces | place: Denmark | collected 2008/2010
GTAGCTGTAATTTTTTCTATCTTTAGTGACTTACATAAATATCTCCACTTTTCCGGCACCCTCAAATAATGATATAAGCATATCGGTAATATCATTGCCAAATATCCGGCATAAGGACCAGGATTGAAAAAAGAGCCAGTCAACGCATAATGAGAATGTCCCGAAGCCGTAAAACCATACAGTTGCCTCATTCCCCATACAGTTTCTACCATACCAAAAAACATTAAACTCCAAGAAAAGTAGATAAAAAAATAAGGAAAACCCAATGCCTTTCTCAAAGGTACCCCTTCATATAGCTGCATCAAACAAACTGCAATAATAGAACCAGCCGTGAAGGGTAAAACCTTTCCAAACCACACCCATTGAATAATAGTTTCCCCACTTGAAAGTTCAGGCGTAACCACATGCGCCATGCTTAATAGTAAGCATAGAGTAGTAAATAACAAACCGTGTTTTACGTACTGCATTATTATGAATACCAATAATTAAACAAATATCACTTAGTATAATATTTCAAAAGAATGGAATGTAAGTATTCATATGTAAATTTTACATTTTCCTTCTGTGGAACAAAAACATTATTTATTCTCTCATCTACAAAAGAATAAACAAACAGATACGGCATACCTATATCTACTAATACAGAATCCAATGCATTGCTAATGCCATAAATATCAAAATGAATGTTATTGACCCTCTTAAACTTTTTTACATAATTCATATTCTTAGTACTAGTAAATAGTACAATATTCTGTAAACCAATAGAGTCTTGATAAATATTCAATTTACTGACTATGCTATCTATACAAACATCACAATGCATTTCTGAATATCGCAAAACCAATGTATTATCAGACATTATATCTGAAAGTGTCTCTCTACCTCCCTGCAAATTTGTAATCTCCCAATCACGCGATATTTCATTTCCATTCAATAGTATTTCATTAGCTCTACATTCTTTCAATGCTTCTAATTGTCCAATCTTAATATCCGAATCTTTTTTCAATTCATATAAGAACGATTGAACTTCACTTATCTCCTTATATTGGATATAGCTATAAATATTGCTCAATAATAAAAAGAGAACAAGTATAATAGCCAAATTTAGTTCTTTCCTTTTCATTTTGCCATTCCTCTAAATTTACACTTAAATAATATTGGATTAGAATCAAGATCATCAATAATATCTTCTAATTCTTCATTAATAAGTCTTTTATTAATATATTTTTCTATATCAATATAGTCAATATTTAATATATATGGATTTGAATCAAATAAAATATTTAATAGGGTAAATCCATATGATTTAAGTTTAGTAATAAGTTTTAAGATAGATTCAGTAGGAGTAATTAAAAATTCAGGATTACTTCCAATTATATTTGATATTTCTGTGTCACTACAACCTATCATTTTTAATATAGCTTCCTTTTCTATAACTTCATTATCACTTAAATTTGTGATAGATGGTGCCATATCTAGCATGCATTTAATTGTATCTTCACACAAATCTAAATTATATATTTCTCTCATTCTTTTTCACCTCATTATCATAACTATACATATTTAATAATGCTTCTTTACTAATACCATTTACTCTTTCAAATTGTTTATTGTTACAAAATAGTTTAATTGAACTTTTTTCATCAATTATAATACCTTTTTCTGACAAAAATCTATATCTAGCATATACTAAATTTAAACTTAACATTAATTTAATTGGCTTTGCTTTTATACGATTACTTATTCCAATTGTATTATAGAAATTTAATTTTCTTCCTAAACTATCAGGTGCACTTGCTATTATTGATGGTATTACTTTAAATGTATATAATATTTCATCATATGTGTAACCATGTTCTAAAAATATATTGATTTTATTTTTAATGTTATCTATTGATATACTAAGTACTGATGGAAATAATTTTATCATTTTGATAACTTCTTCTCTTGTGAATCCTAGTGATATCATATCTTCTATCTTAGTTTTAATATTATCTATTGAATAGCAAAATATTGTAGGCAATCTTTTAGATATCTTAATTATATCTATTTTACTATAGCCAAGTGTTCTAAATGCATCTATTTTAGCATTTATATTTTCTATAGACATGCAAAGTACTACAGGGTATTTGAACATTAATGTATGTAATTCTTCCTTAGTAAATCCTATTTCTAGAAAATTATTAATTTTATCATTTATTGAATTTGGAGATAAATCAGCAAGAGTAGGGTTCTTTTTTAATATTTTAATAGCTTCTTCTTTTTTATAACCAAGTTGTACTAAATAGTTTATCATACCATAGTATTTTGTAGACATAGTTTCTTCTACTGGCTTAGTAATTCTACTATTTGGAACTCTCTTTTTATTTGTTTTATATGGATACTTATTTATTAATTCTTCACTAGATATGTTATATTTTTTTTGAAATTGTTTACTACGCATAAATAATTTACGATAACTTTTTTCATCAATAGTTACATCTTTTCCTTTTAAAAACATATATCTTGCGTATACTAGACTTAAGCTTGTTATTAAATGACTTGTATCTTTGATAAGTACATTATGTAATCCAATACTATTATAGAATTCTATTTTTTCTTTAATATATTCTAATGATGTATTTAGAATTGCTGGATAATTAATGATCATTATTTTTACTTCTTCATAAGTATATCCAAGACTCATTAAATTATCAAATTTAGTTTTGATACTGTCTTGTTTATAACAATATATTTGAGGACATATAGTTGTTATTGATATAGTTTCAATTTTGCTAAATCCTAAACTTAATAAATAATTAAATTTATCTATAATGCTTTTATTTGAATATGTAGCTATTATATTAGTCTTTCTATTAATCTTTAATATATCTTTTATGGTATATCCAAGTGATAATAATGTGTCTATTTTATCATTAGTATATCCCATATCATTTAATATTTTATATTCTTCTTTCATCTTTAACCCCTTTTTCATATGGATATTTATTTATTAATTCTTCTTTTGTTATACCAAATCTATCATAAAATTGTTTATTACTATGATATAGTTTAGAGTAGTTATTCATATCTATATTAATTCCCATATCTTTATAAAACATATATCTAGCATATACGAGTTCTATACTCATCATTAGTTTTTTAGGATATTTAATAAATAGATCATGAAGACCAATTAAATTGTAGAATTCTATTTTTCCTTTTATATTTTCTAGTGTATAGCCAAATATTGAAGGTAAGTTTTTAACCATAAATAAAGTTTCATTATATGAGTAACCTAGTTTAGTGATACTATCTATTTTATTTTTAATATTTTCTATAGTAAGACCAAGTATTGATGGAAATGATTTTATTATATTTATTATATCTTTTTGTGAAAATCCAAGTTCTATTAAATTATTTATTTTGCTTATAATATTATCCATTGATATGCATAATATAGTAGGCATTTTTTTAATCATAAATAATACTTCTTTATATGTAAATCCTAGATTTATTAAGTCATTTATTCTTTTATTGAAACTATCTTTATGAACGCAAAGTAATGCAGGAAATCTTTTAAATAGATTAATTATTTCTTCATGTTTAAATCCAATATCTTTTAAATTATTTATTTTACTTAACTTTTTACCATCATAAACAGTAATTTCTGGTATAACCATAAGACCAGTACTATAACCACTATAGTATTTATTATTTTGATAAGTATATGTTATATCATATAAAGAACTATCTAATACTTTATTCTTTTCTATCTCTGTATCTTTATAGAATTTATCATTAACTATTCTAATATTTAATAAAGGCATATACTTATTTTCAAACTCTTTTAGTAATGCTTTATATTCATGCTCTGCTTTAGTTCTATCAATCTCTTTTAGAATATCAAACTTACTTAGATCATCATCTATTATACCAGTTACATATACAAAATATTTTTTAGAATTATAATATTCACCATTACCAAGTAATATCTTTTTATTAGAATTAACTAAGTCATTATAATCTTTTGGATACCAAGTCTTAATTACTTCGTTTCCTTTAGAGTCTACATCTACTATGCTAACACCATTAACTATTAAATAGTCAGCTAGTATCTTATATATAACTATATCATTATTACCACTAGGTGTCTTACCAATAAGTTTTAAACTATTTAATTTTTCATTGGATTTCTCTATAAATGTAGATTCAGTATAACTATGACTATAATAAGCATTACTTAATATTTCACTATTAGGATTCTCAAAATCCATATTCTTTTCTATACCTAAAAATTCATTATTAAGTACTAACCTAAAAGTCTCTTCAAAATTATCAGTTATATTTTCTTTTATATATTTTATTTCTTCTTCATTTATATTAAGTGCAGGATGTATATCTGATAAATTCTCACCAGGTATCTTTTTAACAAGTGTCATCTTTGTTTCATTATTATCTATCATAGTCTTAGAATGTGTCTTAATAATATCTATATCACTCATTAAATAAGAATATCCAAATAAAGTAAGAGTTACTGATATAATTATTGATATAACAATTAATCTAATTGTTTTCCTTCTAAGATTCAAAGATGAAAACTTAATAGCATCCACAAAAGATAATCTAGATTTAACTATTTTAATTTCTTTATTATCTTCATTTATTTGATTAACAATATTATCTTTAGTAATATTTCCATCTTCTATTTCTATTACTCTATCACCATATTTATAAGCATATTCAGTATCATGAGTTACTACTATTACAAGTCTATCTTTAGATATATTTTTTAATATTTCAAATATTTGAATAGAATTAGTAGAATCTAAGTTACCAGTAGGTTCATCAGCAAGTATAACATTAGGATTCTTAATTAATGCTCTTGCTATACTAACTCTAGTCTTTTGTCCACCAGATAACTCATTAACTCTTCTATAACCTAAATTATCTAATGAAACAGAGTTAAGTATCTTGTCATAATCATCTTTCTTATATTTAAGTTTCTTTAAAGCACAAGGTAATTTAAGATTGTCATAAACACTAAATTTTTCTATTAAATTATGCTCTTGAAATATAAAACCAAAACAAGAATTTCTATAATCATTAAGTTTACTTTCACTTAACTTAGAAATGTCTTTATCATTAATTAATATATTACCAGAAGTAACTTTATCCATACACCCTATTAAATTAAGAAGTGTACTTTTACCACTACCACTTTTTCCTAGTACAAAGACTAAACCACTACTAGGTAATTTTATATTAATATTATTAAGTGCTTTAGTTACAACTCTATTCTTAGCCTTATACTCTTTACAAACATTCTTTAATTCTATCATATAAACCTCTGTATCTTTTATTTTATTATATCAAAGAATTAAAAATAATAAAATAAAATGGACTATTTAAGTCCATTAATTATTTCTAAAAGTTCATCACTTGTATGAAAACCGATAACTTCTTCAATTTTTTCTCCATTTTTGAAAAATATCATCGTAGGTACACTCATTATTCTATAGTTCATAGTAAGTTTCTGAAACTTATCAATATCAACTTTAACTACCTTAATTTTATCTTCTATACTTTTAAGTTCACCTTCAAGCATTTTACAAGGTCCACACCAAGTAGCATAAAAATCTACAAGTACAGTCCCTTCTTTTATTAAATCATCAAAATTTTCTTCTTTATCAAGATATATCATTATAATTTTCCTTTCTCACGTAATTTTTGAACGTTTTCTTCAGTAATTATATCATACTTAATAAATAATTTAATAGTTTCTTGATTTAATTTATTTTTATCATTTTTATATTTAGTAGTAAGTGTATATACTTCATTAATAGCTTTTCTAGTATCTTCTATAGCACCACTCATTACTGGAGTCTTATCTAAAATGAAATTACCAACTTTAGATGTTTCAAGTCCAGTTACTCTAATAAATGGTTGACTACATACAAACAAAAATACAAAAACAATAATATATGCTTCTATAAAGCCAACTATTCCCCCGCCAATCTTAGAAAAGAACCCTAATATAATTGTCATATCTAATATTTTTTCAATAATACCAGTAATCTTTAATAAAATTCTAAGCACTAGATATAATAATGAAAATATAATTAAGAATGCAATTAATTCATAAAGTAATATATTTATTATTGATACACCACTAAATAATCCCCCAAACTTAAAGAATGGTAAATATTCATACATAAATGTAGCAATAGGAGTTCTAAGAGAAAACGCAAGAACTAAACAGACAACAAGTCCAATAAGTAAGACAGCTTGTTTTATCAGTCCTCTACTCATTCCACCAAGAACACCTACAATTAATATTGTTATAATAACAGCATCTAAAATATTCATAAAAACCTCCTAGTCAGTAACCTTATATGGTGTACTTAAACTTCCATCTCCGCTAATAACCTTAGTATCTTTTTTAAGAGTTATTACTGGTCTAATACCACTTGTACTATCAACTGCTAAAACTCCTAATTTAGCTCTATTAGCTATATAATTATATGCTTTAGATCCATTATAGTATGCAGGAGACATTGTCCAATAAGCACTATTTGTATATAAATAATTTGTTGTGTTAGAAGTGCTTCCACTAAATCCAGCAAATGTTAATTCATCACTTGTTAATAAACCAACTGAATTAGAAAGTACACTAACACCATTACTATTTTTAACAGATAATCTATCTTTTCTATTAACACAATTATATGTTGGTTTCATATCAATAAAATCATTTTTATAAGAAATATAACCAGTATTTTTATTAGAAAATCCATTAAATCCATATGTAACATTATTTAAAATAAACTTACTAGTTTTTCTATTATTACAATATATAGAATCTTCTAAATATGAAGAATAATTACTAATATTAGTTGTAAACCAATTATCTAAAGCAGTTTTAATAACACTAGAATTAACGTTATTATGTTCATCTGTATAAGTACTACTATCAGCAGAACCATACATATATCCAACATACGCATTAAAATTTGAATTATTATTATATTTAGTTGTTGTATCTAATATAGCAGTATCTGTATCACTACATACTCCATTATTAGCTTTTCCATTATATGCAAGTCTAATACCACCATCAATAGTAGTTCTAACTATTTTAAAACAATTACCAGCAAATAAAACATTATTACTTAGTGCTTTTGTTCCTCTATAAAAATATATTGTTTCACCATTTATAGCATCATTTGTATAGTATACTCCTTCTCCATCAGTAGTAGCATAATTTATATTAAGTTCACTTGATGAATTAGCAACAATCCTACTTCCCAAAGTTCCACTTTCATATATGTCTTTAGAAGGATTATATTTAGTAGATGAACTAATATTTATATTAGCCGAAAATGTTTTATTCATATTATTGCTTTGATCTTCATCTGTTTTTAAAAAAGTAATACTCATAACATAAGAATGTTTAACACCAGGTTCTAATTTAATACTCGAAGCTATTATAGGATTTGATACAGGCATAGTAGTTTTCTTAATATAAGCTCCACCATTACTTCCACTAAGAGTAAAAACTAAATCATCAGGATTAGCAAAATTATTAACTAAATCATTAAGTTTAATATCATAATAAACAACTACATCCCCAGTATTTTCAACAGTAAAAGTTTTACTAATACTCTCACCTGTATAAGCATTTGTTAAAGATACATTACTTGTATCAACATAAGTAATTTGAACATTTTTATTAAACGTTGTCATACTTATGTCACTGCCTTCTCCAACAATTTCTAATGAAAAGTATGCATAAGTAGCAGTAATCATTAATATTACAACTAAAATGATACCAACACTAGCAAATATCATACTTATTTTATGCGTATTCATATACCCAACTCCTATTTTCTACTAAAAATATTATATAATTATTAACTCTTTTTTTCAATAAAATTTGAAATATTTGTACTTTTTTGATAAAATACTACCGAGGAGGAAAAAGAATATGATAAAAGAGTCTGATATATTAAATGAAAAAGATATAAAAACACTTAAAAAAGTTAGTACAGAAGTTACATTTCCTCTATCAGAAGAAGACTTATATTTAATTAATAACATGATTATGTATCTTAGATTAAGTCAAGATGAAGAATATGCTAAAAAATATAATATAAGAGCTGGTATGGGCCTTGCAGCTATACAACTTGGAGTTTCAAAAAGATTTTTCGTAATTTCATATAAAAAAGATGACGGAACATTTGAAGAATATAAAGTTATTAATCCTAAAATTGTTTCACATTCCGAAGAACAAGTATATGTAGAAGAAGGAGAAGGATGTTTAAGCGTTACTAGATACGTTGAAGGTATTGTTCCAAGATTTGCAAGAGTAACAGTTGAATATCAAGATGAAGAAGGAAACAAAGTAACTAAAAGAGTACGTGAAGAAATTGCAGTAGCATTTCAACATGAAATTGATCATTTAAATGGAATACTTTTCACAGATAAAATAGATCCTAAAAATCCATTTAAAAATCAAGAAAATATGAGAGCCATATAACAAGTGAGAAATCGCTTGTTTTTATTTATATTTATTTGTTATTTGTTATAATTTAAAAGACATACAGTTTTTACCTCCAATGTTTATTCGCATTTGCATTACAATATAGGTATTAACTATATGTCTTTTTTATACCTATTTTGAATGTTTAATTTTTCTAATTATATGTTCACACGTTACTCAATTAGGTTTTTAGAATATACCTTCTATAATTATATAAATATAATATTATAGGAGGTAAAATGAATAATAATTGTAATTGCAATAATAAAATAAAAGTATGTCCGCCATTCTATACTTGTTATGGTGCAACTGGCCCAACTGGACCTACAGGACCTAGTGGTGGTGCTACAGGTCCAACCGGACCACAAGGAATTCAAGGTCCTCAAGGAATACAAGGACCTACAGGGCCTACTGGTCCAACCGGACCACAAGGAATTCAAGGTCTTCAAGGAATACAGGGACCTACGGGACCTACTGGTCCAACTGGACCACAAGGAATTCAAGGCCCTCAAGGAATACAAGGACCTACAGGAGATACTGGTGAAGCAGGCCCTGCAGGGGAAACACCTACTCTATCTATCGGCACTGTAACTACTGGAGCTCCAGGAACTGAAGCAGTAGCTACTATCACGGGGACAGCACCAAATTATGTGATTAATTTAACTATACCACAAGGACCTACTGGACCAACTGGACTTACTGGTGCTGCTGGTGCTACGGGAGAAACAGGACCAACTGGACCAACTGGACCTACGGGACCTACGGGACCTACAGGACCATCAGCATAATGAAAAAATATAAAGTATGTATTTATGCCATTTGTAAAAATGAATCAAAATTCATTAAAAGATGGTATGAATCAATAAAAGGAGCTGACTATATATGTGTTCTAGACACAGGATCAGAAGACGATAGCTTAGAAATATTAAAAAAATTAAATATAAAAGTTAAACAAAAAGTAATAAAACCATGGAGATTTGACGTAGCCCGTAACGAATCAATGAAATTAATACCAAAAGACGCAGACATATGTATATGTTTAGACTTAGATGAAATAATGTTACCTGGATGGAAAGAAGAACTACATAAAATATGGAATGATAAAATAACAAGAATAAACTATAAATATAACTGGAGTCTTGATGAAAATAATAAACCAATAATAAGTTTTTATGCTAATAAAATACACAAGAATGGTTACTATAAATGGACTCATCCAGTTCATGAAATACTAACTCAATTAAAAGAAGAATTTTTTCTAACAACAGACAATATAATAATTAATCATTACCCAGACTCAACTAAATCAAGAAGCAGTTATCTTCCTCTTCTGGAACTATCTATTAAAGAAGATCCAACTGATGACAGAAACATGCACTATTTAGGAAGAGAATATATGTACTATGGAAAATGGAATGAATGTATAGACACTCTAATAAAACATCTATCCCTTCCTTCTGCTACATGGAAAGATGAAAGATGTGCATCTATGAGATTTATCGCTGCTTCATACATAAAATTAAAAAGATATGATGAAGCTCGCATGTGGTTAGATAAAGCAATGGCAGAAGCACCCTATTTAAGAGATGCTTTCACTGAAAGAATGATACTAGAATATAACCTAAAAAACTATGAAGAAAGTATTAAATATGGAAAGAAAGCATTAAAAATAAAAGCAAGAGTATATTCATACATAAATTCAGAACACAGTTGGAATGAAACAATATACGATATAATGAGTATAAATTATTACATGATTGGAAACAAAAAAGAAGGGCTCAAGTATTTAAACAAAGCACTTAAAATAAACCCAAATAATGACAGAATTAAAAACAATAAAAAATATTTTACGTAAAAAACTCTTTATGAGTTTTTTACTTTGCATAATAAATGATATAATCATATATAGTAAACTAGGAGTTGATTATATGCCAAGTTGGTCAGTACATTTAGCTATTGCTAAAAAAGCAAATACAAAATTAAAACTTAACGAAGACTTATTTTTATATGGAAACTTAATACCAGATGTAGATAAAGGAACTAAAATATCAAGATACGATGCACATTTTTATAATGAAGAACTACCCTTTCCAACTGTTCCACAAGAAAAAATGATAGATATAGATAAATTCCTAAATACATATAAAGATAAACTAAATAACCATTTAATACTAGGATACTACTCTCATCTACTAACAGACCAATTTTATAATGAAAAGATTTATACAACTAAATGGATACAAGATAAAAATAATAATATAATTGGAATAAAATTTAATAATAAAATATTAAAAATAATCTGCCAGAAATCTGGGCAACCAAATATATTGATGTATGTTGCCGGATCAGAAAATATGATTCCTGAGTTATCTATAACTCTTCTTACTGCATCAAATGGTACAAGGAGCATACATGCCGAATCAGGCGTAACTGAATCAAGCGGTGGAAGCGGCAATATTGTCATAAAATATGACGTAAGCATATAGAATATAAATGTATACACTATAGCCGTTCTTATAACAAGAAGTGAGCCATATTTGTTATATTCATATAATATATATGGTATTGTAAATATAATTGCAAGTATTGGGAATATATAACAGGCTGATATTATTGGTTTTAAATATATTTCCATAAGTTCCTCCCAGTCATCTTATAATTGTCTATCAAGGTCAAAAGCCCCCGGCTTTGATACCTACGAATTGTTCCGTGCTGCGCACTCCCACAATTCTCCCCCAATATTCGCATATCGTGGGATTATCATCCCACTTTTATGCTCATATCGGGGC
>OGOZ01001816.1_pt1 | contig 11308 bp, 9 predicted proteins | sample 1552801 | NCBI WGS metagenome assembly OGOZ01 (sample SAMEA2580196, study PRJEB22360) | human gut metagenome | biome: human gut; feature: human-associated habitat; material: faeces | place: Denmark | collected 2008/2010
TTCAAGTAAACAAAGAAGGCATGATAAAATTATACGATTTAAATAGAAAATATGCAGAAAAAGGAAATAAACTATTAGATTTATACTGTGGAACAGGAACAATAGGAATATATCTAAGCGATTTATACAAAGAAGTATTTGGAATAGAAATAAACAAAGACTCAATAAAAAATGCTAAACTAAATAAAAAAATAAACAACATAAAAAACATTGACTTCATATGCAGTGATGCAAGTAACATCAAAGAAAAATATGATACTATAACAGTAGACCCTCCAAGAGCAGGACTATCAAAAAAAGTAATAGAAAAAATACTAAAAATAAAACCTGAAAAAATTATATATACATCATGTAACCCTAATACATTAAAAAGAGATATAAAACTACTGGAAGATAACTATTCTGTAAAAGAAATAACCCCAGTAAACATGTTTTCAAAAACAGAACATATTGAATGCGTTGCATTATTAACTTATAAATAAAACTAAAAAAGGATGATGCTTATGGAAAAGATTTATAATAAATTAGTCAGAGACAATATACCAGATATAATTAAGAGAAATAAAGAAATACCAGTAACAAAAATACTAGATCAAAACGATTATAAAAAAGAATTAGAAAATAAATTAAATGAAGAATACCATGAAGTATTAGAATCAAGTGGAAAAAATAGAATAGAAGAATTAGGAGACATGCTTGAAGTAATGAAAGCGTTAGCGGGGCTGGAGGGCAGTAGTCTAAATGAAGTAATTGAAATATCGAATAAAAAATGTTTAAAACGTGGTGGATTTAGTAAAAAAATATTTCTTATAAAAACAGAAAAAAATGATTAATGTTAAGGAGTCTAATATGATAATAGAAAAAGTAAATAATATTAATGATGCTAAAAAATGCAATGAATTATTAACTAAATTGTTAATAAGTGAAAGTAAATACGATAAAAACTTAAGAAATGATTACATAATAACAAACTACTTTGAAAATAAATATCAAAATGAAGATAACATTCTATTAATTGCTAAACAAGAAGAAAACGTAATAGGATACGCATACTGTAAAATAAATGAACTTCCAGGAGGCCCCATTATATCAAAAGTAACCTTACTAGATGGAATCTTTGTCGAAGAAAAATATAGAAAACAAACAATAGCAACAAAACTAATTAATGAATGCAAAAACTGGAGTAAAGAAATCGGAGCAACTTACTTTGAAATAAAAGTTGCAAAAGAAAATATAAATGCTTTAAAACTATATGAACAAATAGGTTTTAAAGACTTCGAACACAAAATGAGAATACAATTATAAGAGTAAAAACACTGTAAACTATTCATTACAAACCTTGTAAAAAGTATTAAAAAAGACTATACTAATTATATAAAAGAAATAAAGAGGTGGAACTATGGTAAATACTGTGGTAATAATATTACTAATTTTATGTGCATGTGTTGGAATATATCTAATAAAATGTTAACAAGGAGAGATAACATGTTTGAAAACAAAAAAATATTAATATTAGGCTTTGCAAGAAGCGGATACGATGCTGCTAAATACTTAATAAATAAAAATAATCAAGTAATAGTAACAGATAAAAAAGAAATAAAAGACGAAAAATATAATGAGTTAAAAGAACTCGGAGTACAGTTTGTAATGAACGATGAGAAAAATGATGTTTTAGATAATACATTTGATTATTTAATTAAAAGTCCTGGAGTTCCAATAGATCATCCATACGTCATAAAAGCAAAAAAACTCCATATTGAAGTCATAAACGAAGTAGAAATGGCCTATCGTATAATTAGAAAAGAACATAATATAAAACTAATTGCCATAACAGGTAGCAACGGAAAAACAACAACTACAACACTCATTTATAATATGCTAAAACAGTCCCATGACAACGTCTTTCTAGCGGGAAACATTGGTTATCCATTATCAGGATTTATAGAAAAAGTAAAAGATAATGATATAATCGTAATGGAAACATCGTGTCAACAACTAGAAAACTTAAAAGAGTTCAAACCAGATATTGCAGTAATGACTAATATCACTGAAGCACATATCGATTTTATGAAAACATATGAACACTATAAATATGTAAAAAGTAAACTACTACAAAATCAAACAAAAGAAGACATTGCTATTTTAAACAATGAATCAGAAGACTTAAAAGAAGCAACAAAAGATGCTAAATCAACCAAAAAATACTTCTCATCAAAAAACATTATAAATGGATGCTATATAAAAGATAATAAAATATATTATTATGATGAAAAAATAATAGACTTAAAAGATATCAAATTACGTGGAATGCATAATTATGAAAACATTATGGCATCCATCATGGCAGTAAAAGAATTAAACGTTACAAACGAAGATATAAATAAGGTATTAACAACCTTCATGGGAGTAGAACACCGTCTAGAATACGTTAATACAGTTAATAATAGAACGTTCTATAATGACACTGAAGCAACAAATATAAAATGTACTCAAATAGCACTTTCCTCATTTAAAGAACCAACCATAATAATACTCGGAGGACTAGAAAGAGGACAAAACTTCAATGACTTACTACCATATATGAAAAATGTTAAAGCAATCCTAGCAATCGGACAATGTAGAAAAAGAGTAGTAGACTTTGCAAAAGAAAACAATAAAGAAGTATTTGAATACGAACATTTAAAAGATGCAACTTTAAAAGCCTATGAAATATCACAAGAACACGATGTAATATTACTTAGTCCTGCCAGTGCATCATGGGATCAATACAAACAGTGCGAAGACAGAGGAGCAGAATTTAAAAATATAGTCAATAACTTAATTGACAATTCAAAATAAATATGTTAATTTAAAATAGAAAAGAAGGGAGAGGTAAAATATGCCAACTAATAACGAAGAAACAAAAGAAACTAAAAAACAAGCACCTAAAAAAACAACGAGTGCTAAAAAGACTACTAGCACAAAAACAACTACTACACCAAAGAAAACTACCACAACTAAAACAAGTACTGCTAAAAAAAGTACAACAACTAAAAAGACAACTACCAAAACTACAACAAAAAAAGATGAAACAGTAAAAAAACAAGCACCAAAAACAACTGCTAAAACTTCAACTAAAAAAACAACAAGTGCTAAAAAAACTACTACAGCACCTAAAAAAGAAGAGGTAAAAAAAGAAACTCCAAAGAAAGAAAATATAAAACAAGAACCAAAAGAAGAAAAGAAAGACTTTGTTGAAGAAGCAATGGATGTAGTAGAAAACATTATGGATACTAAAGATACAACAAACAAATATAAAGAAGATGACATAGCTAAAAACACAGCAGTATCTATTATTGCATATCTTGGAATCCTAAGTTTAATTCCATATTTTCTATGCAAAGATAGTAAGTTTGCAATGTTCAATGCTAAACAAGGAGTAAACCTATTTATTCTTGAAGTAATTTGTGCACTTCTAGCAAACATTATTAATCTATTCACTCCATGGTGGATAGCAAGAGCAATAATATACGTTGTATACTTAATATTCGTTCTATTATCATTAATCGGAGTTATAAACGTATTAAATGGTAAAGCAAAAGAACTACCATATGTAAGTGCATTTAAATTCATAAAATAGACTTTGACTTAAAAACTCAAAGTTTTTTTTATTTGATTGTATTAAAAAAAATAATATGGTACAATACTTATATAAATAATAAAGGGTGATACTATGAATTTTATAAAAAATAATTATAAAAAAATAACTCCATTTATAATCATAATGTTAATAGCGATAATTTCATATTCAGCTACACAATCATCATACGCACAAACAACTACAAAAACATTTACAAGAGAAGAAATACAAGACATGATAGTATCCACTGCAACAAGTTATCTAAGAAATAATACATATTCAGACTACGATCAACATTCAATGGATGCATCATCTACCTATAATGGTTCATCAATTACAACATTCAACTGGAGAGACTTTAATATAACACCAGAAATGGTAAGTAGAACCAATAACTTCCATGATGACTGTAGTAGTTTCGTAACGCAAGTATTAATAAACTCAATAGACTATGACTTTTCAAATTACTATAATTATACATCAAACACTTTCTACTTATTTAAAAACTTTACTTACACACAGTCCAAGTCATCAAAATCAACATTCATCGAAGGATATAAAAAAGCAGGAAAAAGTATTTCAACATTCTTCTTCAATAAATTAGCAAACTCTATAGCAAACGTATCTAAAGGAACAGAATACAAAAACGATACTAATTTTGTAAACTATTACTATGAATTTACTGGAAGTGAAACAACTTCTAAAAGAAACACTGTAATATCAAGTGTTAAACAAAGACTACAACCCGGAGACATTGTAGTATATAGACACACTTCATCATCAGGAAGCGCAAGCGGACACGTTATGATCTATGCCGGAGACTTCTACGACAACAATGGAACAAAAATGACTGGATTCATTCATTCAACAGGAAAAAGCTATGACTTTACAACAGAAACACTAAATAGAGATAAATATGCAGTACAAACAGGTACAATGACTGTAAAAATAGATGATATAATAAACGATACCAAAACAACCTCATACATGATTCTAAGACCAATAAACTATTACTGTTCATCAAAAGATTCATGTAGCCTAACCGTACCAAACAATTCATTAGCAAGACCATCTATGAAAGATTTAAAAATAGAACAATACATATCCAAAGACAATAAAAATATATCTAAATACAATAGCGTCAATATTAATGATACACTTACATATAATTTAGATATAAAAAATATTAAAATAAACCCAATAAAAAACATTACAATAACCGCAGAAACACCAAGCAATACAACCTATGTTAGTTGTAATAACGATTGTAAATATAATAACAATGAAATAACTTGGACACTAGGTAATAATAGTAATATAACAAACAATACATATAGTTATACAGTAAAAGTAGACAAACAAACAACAATTACTAATACAGGTTTTAAAATAAAAAATCCTGATAATACAATCCTTCAAATGAGTGAATTAAATACCAATATAAATCCAAGTATTAATAATGAGCTAGATACTAATGTATTAACAAGTATAATAAAACTATCCCAAGAATTAAATAAAAATGGATATCTAACATACGGAACAAGTACAAATAATAACATTTATAAAACAGATATTACTACTATAAATGAAAATAATAAAATAACAATCTCATCAGTAGACTATATAAAGTTCTTATACTACAATGCTTATGGAATAGACTTAAGTACTCTAACAAAAGAAAATATAAAAACATCACTATTTAATACTAAAAACGATCTATATTCTAAAAAAACTACTAATACTGATGCCATATCACAAATGCTTGTACCAGGACTATACGGAGGAAGACTACTTAAAGGAAATGATAACAACGATCGTACAAGATTTATGGTATCAAAAGATCTTGAATTTGGAGACATAGTAACATTCTACACATCAAATGCAACTCTAATAAATATATATATCTATCTAGGTCAAGAAAATAACTATCCAACATTCTTAAGAATAGCAAGTGATAACACAATAACAAAACTAACAAACACATCAGCAGAAGAACTATTTAATTCACTATATGCTAAAAGTCTATTTGCAATATTTAGACCTACAAGATACTATGGAGTAACAATAACCCTACAAGACAATAATAAAAAAGATCATATAACCCTAGCTAAAAACACAACCTATAGAAATCTACCAATAATAGAAAAAAAATACACTGTAACATATGAATATAACACAACACCTGATAATGAAAACAAGGAAAAAGATATAATTGATGATATATTCGATGGTTGGTATAAAGACTCTACAAAAGTAGATGAGAAAACAACAATTACTGATCAAATGCCACACACACTAACAGCAAAATATACAAATAAAGAAATAACATTACCAACACCAATAAAAAATGGGTTCAAGTTCTTAGGATGGTATAAAGACTCAACTCTACAAAATAAAGCATCACAAACTAATAAATATACACCACAAAGTGATATAACACTATATGCTAAATGGGAAGAAGAACAACCAGACCCATCACCAGAACCACCAAAAGAATTTGACATAACATCAGATGAATTCACTATAAAAGATGGTTATATCTATTTAAAAGAGAATAATAAAGAGTTTACAAGTTATATAAATAAATTAAAATATGACAAATCATTTAACTATAACTTAAAACTATATGATAATAATAAAGAAATAACAAATAATATAGTATTTACTGGATCTAAACTAAAAGCAATGGATAATGATACAGTAATAAAAGAATATATAAACATTGTAAAAGGTGATGTTAATAAAACAGGAACAGTAACAATGGCAGACGTTATGAAACTAGTAGATCACATTCTAGAAGGAGGAGAACTATGATAAAAAATATAAAATACCTACTATTTTTAGGACTATTTCTAATTCCATTAAATACAAATGCTGCATCAAGTAGTGTATCACTAAGCTGTCCATCAACTGCAAACCCAGGAAATACCATAAGTTGCAACATATCAATGAAAACAACCGGAGCAGTAGCAAATGGAATATCATTAAAATATGATTTTGCAAGTGGCTTATCATACGATAGCTTTACCCCATCATCATCATTTACACCACTAAAAAGTACTGCAACAGGATTTGCACTAAATGGTTCTGGTGGAGTACCATCATCAGCATCAATTGGAACTTTAAGGGTAAAAATATCAAACTCAGTTACCCCAGGTCAAAATTATAAAATAACACTTAAATCAATTGACGTATCAACATATGATTCATCTACAAATAAATATGATGATTTATATCCCAACGATGCAAAAGCACAAATAAGAATAAAATCATCAAACAACAATCTATCAAGCTTATCAGTATCAGGACATGAAATAAACTTCAATAAAAACACAACAACATATACATTAGAAACAACATCATCAAAAGTAACAGTAAGTGCAACAAAAGAAGATTCACATGCTACTATATCTGGTACAGGAACAAAAAACTTATCATTCGGACTAAACACAATAAAAGTAGTAGTAACATCAGAAACTGGTTCAAAGAAAACATACACAATAAACATAAAAAGAAAAGACAATAGATCAGATGATGCAAAACTATCATCGTTAACAATAAGCAATGCTAATATAAACTTTACACCTAATCAAACAATATATAATACATCAGTGAAATCTAATATATCAAAAGTACAAATATCAGCTAAAACAAACAATGCTAAAGCAACATTTGTGGCAGGATATGGTCCAAGAACAGTAAACCTATCATATGGACAAAATACATTCAAACTAATAGTAAAAAGTGAAAAAGGTAACACTAGAACATATACAATAAAAATAACAAGAAAAGACACTAGATCATCAAACAACAATCTATCAAGTCTATCAGTATCCGTTGGTAAAATAAACTTCAATAAAAATACAACAACATATAATATAGATACTAAAAGCGATGTAACTAGCGCAACTATAAGTGCAACACTTGAAGATCAAAAATCAACATTTGTAAGTGGATACGCTCCAAGAACAGTATCTTTAAAAGAAGGATTCAACTCTTTCCAAATAAAAGTTAAAAATGAAAAAGGCACTGTTAAAACATACAAAATAAACATAACAAGAGAAGACGGAAAAAGTAGAAACAATAATCTAAAAGACTTGACACTTAGCACTGGTAATATAACATTTGATAAAAACAATTTAAACTATAACGTAACAGTAGAATATGAAATAGAAAAACTAACAATAAATGCAACACCTGAAGACTCTAAAGCAAAAGTTACATATCAAAAAGAAAATACTCTAAAAGTTGGAGAAAACAAAATAACAATATCAGTCGAAGCAGAAAATAAAAGTACTAAAAACTATACAATAACAGTAACTAGAAAAGAACAAGGAAAAAAGCTATCAAACATAAGTAGTTTATCATCATTATACATTGATGGAAAACAAATAACTCTAAATGAAAATCAAACAGAGTATACATACCAAACAACACAAACTGCAGCAAACGTAAAAGCAACTCCTACAGACCCTAATGCAAACATCACAGTAATAGGAAACAATAGTATAAAAGATGGTAGTATAATTCAAATAATAGTAACTGCAGAAGATCAATCAACAACAATATATAAAATAAAAGTAGAAAAAAAAGAAGAAAAAAACAATACTTTATTAATAATATTAATTCCAACTATAATAATAGTTATTGGTATAATAACATTTGCAATAATAACAAAAAATAAAAATAAACCAAAAGACATAGATGCAAATCTATTAAACTTAAATAGGAAATAGTAAAAATTACTATTTCCTTTTTTTAAAAATTATTATATAATGAATATAGACATAAGAGTAGGGTGGTTAAAATATGCAAAATTACATAGAACAATTAAAAATAAAATACGATTACGATGATAAAACAATAAATGCACTAACTAAAATAATCCCCGCTTTAATAGAATATTATGGAATAGAATATGAAGACACAATTCTAAAAGCAATAAACGATACAGAAATAATATGCTGCAATTCCTATCAAACAATATCAAAAATAAAAGAAGAAAAAAAATTAACCACAAAAACAGGAAACACTCAGTTAAAAGATATAGAGTCTGAAGGCACATACCTTTCTAATATACAAATAATTTATAACGAAATACAAAATAAATATGAAATAATAAAACAAAATAGAAAAATAGTAATATCACATACATACAACTTAGATTCACCAAAAGGACTTGAAGTATTAATACTAAATATATGTAGAACAATAAAAGCAGAAAACGAAGAATACCAAGTAGAGGGCAACACTCTAATTCAAAAAGAAGGCTTATCTGAAAGAACATACCAAATATCAATGAATGAAGAAGATATAAACCTAGACTTATCACAAGAAACAAATATAGGTATTCATATAGGTTCATTATTATATGATACAGAACAAATAGAATCAATCATTCTAAAAGACAAATATGACACCCATAAATATGATTATTTAAGACTAATAATAAAATACATAAAAGAAGTATTTGAACTAAAAGAAACTCTAAATGAAGAAGAATTATTAAAAAATAATGCTTTTAAAAGTATATATCAAAATAAAGAACAATTCGAAGAACTATCAAATCAAATAGATGAATGCTTAAATATAGAACACGAAATGGTAATATATGCAATGAATAGAGAAGAAAAAGATAAATTAGAACAAATATTAAAAGAAACATTCGAAGAAAAAATGATTAAAGAATTAGTAACACTAAAAAAAGAATTAGACAAAATAAAAAGAGTTAAAACTCCTGAGTACTAAAATCAGGAATAAAACTCTTTTTTTGTGTACCATCCTCTTGAACAAAACAATTCCTAATACCTAAATCATAAGCATAATCAATCATTCTGTAATACTCATCATTAGATAAAACACGATTAAGCTCATCAAACTCCAACTTTCTAATCGGAGTATATTGATTCATTATACTAATAAAAATATCATCATGATACTTATTATATAAATAATCTATAATCTTAACAGAATCATCATAACAACCAGGCAACATTAAATGTCTTACAACAACACCTTTTTTTATAATACCATCATCATCAAAAACAGGACTACCAACTTGCCTATACATCTCATCAATCGAAGAACTAGCATACTTAAAATAATCATAACAACTAGAATACTTAACAGCAAGATCATTAGAATAATACTTAAGATCAGGCAAATAAACATCAACAATGCCATCAAGCATCTTAAGAGTAGATACATTCTCATAACTACTAGTATTATAAACAATAGGAATACTAAGACCATTTTCTTTTGCAAGAAGAAGTCCTTCACGTATTAAAGGAACATAATGAGTCGGAGTAACCAAATTAATATTAAGAGCACCTTTATTTTGTAAATCAATACAAATATCACTAAACTTAGAAACACTAATTTCCTTTCCAACACATTCACTACTAATCTCATAATTTTGACAAAAAACACATCTTAAATTACAATTACTAAAAAATATAGCACCACTACCCAAATTTCCAGATATAATAGGTTCCTCAAAAAAATGAAGATCAGCACGAGCTATTTTTAATTTGTTATTTGCTTTACAAAAACCAATACTATTATTACGATTAACACCACATTCTCTTGGGCATAACCTACAACATGAAAAATAATCCATAATACCACCAAAAAATATTATAACAAAAATGAATAAAAATAACAAAAAAATATCACTACATAAATAGGTGATAATAATGAGCAAATATAAAGTAGATATAACAGGACTAAATACAAATAGTATTAAAGTCCTAACACAAGAAGAAATGGAAGAATTATTTATAAAAATGAAACAAAATGATCAAAATGCAAGAGAAAAGTTAATACATGGTAATCTAAAACTAGTACTATCGATTCTAAAAAGATTCAATAAAAAAGATGAAAACTTAGACGATCTCTTCCAAATTGGATGCATTGGATTAATAAAAGCAATAGACAATTTTGATTTATCATATCAAGTAAAGTTTTCAACATATTGTGTTCCAATGGTAATGGGAGAAGTAAGAAGATATCTAAGAGATAACAATAGCATAAGAGTAAGCAGAAGTATAAAAGATACAGCTTATAAAATACTAAAACTAAAAGATGAACTAACTATAAAAAATGGAAAAGAACCAACAGATGAAGAACTAGCTAAATTATTAGAAATAGATATATCCGAACTAGCATTAGCACTAGAATCATTAAGACAACCAGTAAGCCTATTTGAACCAATATACAATGATGGGGGAGACACTATCTATTTATTTGATCAAATTGAAGATAAAAAAAATAATAACGACCTAGACATCCAATTAGCAGTCAACAAAGCAATAGAAAACTTAACCGAAAGAGAACAATATATAATAGATCAAAGATTCATAATAGGAAAAACCCAAATGGAAATAGCGCAAGAACTAGACATATCACAAGCACAAATATCTAGAATAGAAAAAACAGCACTACAAAGAATAAGAAAACAACTATAACAATATTAGACAATTTATAAACAAAACTAATGTATAAAAAAGCAAAAATAAGAACATATAAAAGTAAATTAAAATAAAAACATTGTCAAATACTTGTATTAAACTACTAAAAGTAGTATATTATATATAAAGAAGCACGTTCTTTGAACGCCGACTTCTTGTTAGACTAAGTTGCGACGTTTCCCTATATCAGAGAGACGTCGCATTTATTTTAAATTACTTT
>OGOZ01001817.1_pt1 | contig 11295 bp, 13 predicted proteins | sample 1552801 | NCBI WGS metagenome assembly OGOZ01 (sample SAMEA2580196, study PRJEB22360) | human gut metagenome | biome: human gut; feature: human-associated habitat; material: faeces | place: Denmark | collected 2008/2010
ATATGGCTAGAGCAACATTAAAAGCATTACAAAATCAAAGAACTGCAACTGAAATCGCAGCCTTAAGAGGTAAAGAAGAAAGTGAGATATTAAGCTAATGAAATTACATGAATTAAAACCTAATGAGGGTTCAGTACAAACTAGAAAAAGAGTTGGACGTGGACCTGGTAGTGGACTTGGCAAAACAAGTGGCAAAGGACACAAAGGACAAAATGCTAGAAGTGGTGGAGGAGTTAGACCTGGATTTGAAGGAGGACAACTTCCACTATTTAGGCGTTTACCTAAAAGAGGATTCAATAATTACGAATTTAGAACCGAGTATGCAATAGTTAATGTTGGTGATTTAAATGACTTTAAAGATGGCAGTGTAATTGAACTAAGTAATTTAAAAGAAAGTGGATTAGTAAAAAAAGAAAAAGATGGTATTAAAATACTTGGTAATGGTGAATTAACTAAGAAATTAACAGTTAAAGCTAACAAGTTTTCTAGTACTGCAAGAGTTAAAATAGAAAATGCCGGTGGAAAAATAGAGGTGATTTAGATGTTTAAAAATCTCCGTCAAATATGGAATCCCAAAAACAAAGATATCAAAAAAAGAATTGGTTATACCTTATTTGCATTACTTATATTTGCAGTAGGTAATACCATCACCGTACCTGGAATGAAAGCAGTAGTACAAGACTTAGGTTTCCTTGAATACCTAAATGCCATTTCAGGTGGTGGTTTGAAAAGATTTACAATATTTGGTTTAGGAGTTATGCCTTATATTTCAGCTTCAATCGTCGTAAGTATTTTACAAATGGATATGATTCCATACTTTAGTGATTTAAAAAATGATGGAGCAAAAGGCAGACAGAAACTCAACCAAATAACAAGGTATCTAGGAATAATTATAGCATTTTTTCAAGGATTTGCTATGGTATATGCCTTTGGTGGTAAGAATTTATCTGCAATGGAAATAATGAAATCAAGCATCGTTATGACCGCTGGAACATCATTCTTACTATGGCTTGGTGATAGAATTACTCAAAAAGGTCTTGGCAATGGAATATCACTAATAATCATGGCAGGTATTATATCAACAGTACCTAAAATGTTTATAGATGCATTCACATCTTTAGTAACTGATAATTCATCATTACTAATAGGCATTGTATCATATGCTGTATTTGTAATAATATATCTATTATTAGTGGTAGCAATAGTCTTTGTAGAAGAAAGTGAAAGACGTATTCCTATTCAATATTCAAACCAAACAACAAGTGCTTATGGAGCTAAACAAACATATATTCCGTTTAAGTTAAATTCAGCGGGAGTTATGCCAGTAATATTTGCTTCAACCTTACTTGCAATACCAGCAACAATAGCACAATTGGTAAAAAATGAAAAGTTTATAAATTTTGTTAATAATTACTTAACTTATACTAAACCTGTTGGTTTTATAATATTTGTTGCACTTATTTTCTTCTTTGCTTATTTCTATACTTACATTCAATTAAAACCAGAAGATTTAGCAAAGAATTTAAAAGAAAATGGAGGATTTATTCCAGGTGTTAGACCAGGTAAGGACACAGAAAAATATATTTCAAATGTCTTATCTAAGTTAACTATAATTGGTGGTGTATTCCTAGTAATAATAGCTGGATTACCAATCATATTCAGTAGTTTATCTGGATTATCTTCAGCAGTAACAATTGGTGGTACAAGTTTACTAATAGTTGTCGGAGTTGCACTTGAAACTTATAAACAACTAGAAGGTAGTCTTGTTTCAAGAAATTATAAGAAGGGATATAGTAGAAGATAATGAAAAATTTGATTTTAATTGCTGCACCAGGTGCAGGAAAAGGGACTTTATCAAAAGATTTACTTGAAAAATATAATTATGTTCATATTTCAACAGGAGATTTATTAAGAGAACAAGTTGCTAAAGGTGATGAACTTGGTAAAAAAATTAACGAAATGCAGACAGCAGGAAAGTTAGTTACACCAGAAATAGTTTACTCTGTACTAGAAAATAAATTAAATGATCCTGCTTGTGATAATGGATATATATTAGATGGATTTCCAAGAAATCTTGAACAAGCAAAAGAATATGATAAGATTTTGGAGAAATCCGGAAGAGATTTAGGAATGGTAATATTAATAGATATTCCTAAAGAAATGTTAGTAAAGAGAATTACAGGAAGATATATGTGTAAAGACTGTGGTGCTATATACAATATCTATAGTGAAGAAATGGCTCCTAAAAAGCCTGGTATTTGTAATAAATGTAATGGTGAGTTATATCAAAGAAAAGATGACAACATTGAATCACTTGAAGTTAGATATCAAACTTACCTAGACAGTACAACACCACTTATTGAATTTTATAAAAATAGAGGGGTGCTTCAAGTAGTAGACGGAAGTAAAGGCCGCGAATATACATTGGAGCAAGTTGAAAAGTTAATTAAAGACTAGGTGAATAAATTGATTAAAATCAAAAGTCAAAGAGAAATTGAATTGTTGAGAGAAGCAGGACATATTGTTTATCAAACACATCAATATTTAAAACCTTACATTAAAGAAGGTATTACCACTGCAAAGCTTGATAGGCTTGCAGAAAAGTTCATAAGAAGCAAAGGTGCAATACCTTCTTGTAAAGGTTATGAAGGATATCCAGCAACATTATGTGTAAGCATAAATGAAGAAGTTGTACATGGAATTCCTGGGCCACGTAAATTAAAAAATAGTGACATAGTTTCAATAGATATATGTGCTTGTTATAAAGGATATCATGGTGATTCTGCATGGACTTACCCTGTTGGTAACATAAGTGCAGAAAAAGAAAACTTATTAAGATATACTAAACAAGCTTTGTTTGAAGGTTTAAAAGAAATTAAACCAGGGGCAAGAATTGGTGATATATCTAATGCAATTGAAGTATATGCAACAGAGCATAATTTAGGCGTAGTAAAGGAACTAGTTGGACACGGTGTAGGAACAGAACTACATGAAGAACCAGATGTACCAAATTATGGTAAAAAAGGAACAGGTCCAGTATTAAAAGAAGGTATGGTTATAGCAGTAGAACCAATGTTAAACTTAGGAACTGCTGATATATACATGTTAGATGATGGTTGGACAATACTTACTGATGATGATAGTCCATCTGCTCATTTTGAACATACTGTTGTTGTTACAAAAGATGGATATGAAATATTAACAGGAGAGTGAAAAGATGGCAAAAGACGATACAATTGAAGTTGAAGGAAAGGTTCTAGAAATCATTCCGGGTGGTAAATTCAAAGTACAATTAGAAAATGGATACATTGTAGAAGCTCACGTTTCTGGTAAAATACGAATGAACTACATTCGCATCTTACCGGGGGATACTGTAATGTTAGAATTATCACCTTACGACTTAACACGTGGGCGTATAACCTATAGGAAATAATAGGAGGGATAAAATGAAAGTAAAAGCATCAGCAAAGAAGATTTGCGCAAAATGCAAAATTGTAAAAAGAAAAGGCAAAGTAATGGTTATTTGTGAAAATCCAAAACACAAACAAAGACAAGGTTAATGAAAGGAAGTGTAAAATATGGCTCGTATTAAAGGTGTAGATATACCTAATGATAAACATGTTGAAATAGCACTAACATATATTTATGGTATTGGTAGAAAAAGATCAAATAAAATTCTAGAAGCAGTTAAAATTGCTCCATCTAGAAAAGTAAGTGATTTATCTAATGATGAATTAAATTTAATTCGTGATGAAATTTCTAAATATAACGTTGAAGGAGATTTAAGACGTGAAGTAAATATGAATATTAAAACTAAGATGGAAATAAATTCATATGAAGGAACTCGTCATAAAAAAGGATTACCTGTAAGAGGACAATCAACAAGAAGTAATGCAAGAACTCGTAAAGGAAAAGGTAAGACTGTAGCTAACAAAAAGAAATAATAATTAAGGTTTAATAGTAAAAGGAGGTCAAAGAAATGGCTTATAAGACTAGAAAAAGAAAAGTAAAAAAGAATGTTCCAGAGGGAATAGCACATATTCATTCAACATTTAATAATACAATTACTACTATTACAGACAAAGAAGGTAATGCAATATCTTGGTCATCAAGTGGAGCATTAGGATTCAAAGGTAGTAAAAAATCAACTCCATTTGCTGCTGGTGTTGCTGCAGAAGCTGCAGGAAAAGCTGCTTATGAAATTGGTATGAGAAAAGTAGAAGTTTATGTTAAAGGTTTAGGTCCTGGTAGAGAAACTGCTATCAGATCACTTCAAACTGCAGGATTAGAAGTAACTGCAATTAACGATGTTACACCAATTCCACATAATGGATGTCGTCCACCAAAACGTCCACGTGGTTAATAATAAAGGAGGTAGTTTCATGGTAGAATTTGAAAAACCAAACTATAAAATAACTGATTATGTAGAAAGTAATTTCTATGGTAAATTTGAACTTGAACCATTAGAGAGAGGATTTGGTATTACTATAGGTAATGCATTAAGAAGAGTAATGTTATCATCTCTTCCAGGAGCTGCAATTAGTAGTGTAAAAATTGAAGGTGCATTACATGAGTTCCAAACTCTTGAAGGTGTAGTAGAAGATGTAACAACTATTATATTAAACTTAAAGAAAATAGTTATTAAAAAACACGTTGAAGAAATGAAAGTAATTCATTTAAATGTAACAAAAGAAGGACCAGTAACTGCTGGAGATATCGAATGTGATAGTGACGTCGAAATAATTAATAAAGACCTAGTAATCGCTAATGTTGCTAAAGGTGGAAAATTAGTTATGGAAATGACTGTAACAAGTGGTAGAGGATATGTTAAGAGTGAAGAAAATAAAAAACTTCTTGATATTAAAAAAGTTGGTGTAATACCAATAGATTCAATTTACTCTCCAATCGAAAGAATTTCATATGATGTTGAAAGCGCACGTGTAGGTCAAGATGAAAGTTATGATAAGTTAATACTAAATGTATGGACTAACGGTTCAATCAAACCAGAAGAAGCAGTTGCATTAGCATCAAGAATTTTAATTGAACATTTTAATATTTTAACTAACTTAAGTAATATTGCAAATGTTACTGGAATGATGATTGAAAAAACAGAAGATCCAAAAGTAAAAGCACTAGAAACTACAATTGAAGATTTGGATTTCTCAGTAAGAGCATATAACTGCTTAAAGAGAGCTGGAATCCACACTCTACAAGACCTAGTAAATAAAAGTGAAAATGATATGATGAAAATCCGTAATTTAGGTAAAAAGTCTTTAAAAGAAGTTTTAGACAAAGTTAGAGATTTAGGACTTGTATTACGTGATGACGACTAGTAGGGAGGAAAATTATGGCATACAGAAAATTAGGTGTTGACAATAAACACAGAAGAAGCATGCTTGCTAATTTAACTAAAGATGTTATAAAGAATGGAAAAATAGTTACAACTGAAACTAGAGCTAAAGAAGTAAGAAAATTTGTTGATAAAATGATTACTTATGGAAAAAAGGGAGATTTAATCTCACGTAGAAAAGCACTAGCATTCTTACAAAATGACACTGAAGCAGTTAAAATTGTTTTTGACGATTTAGCTAGCAAATACGCTAAAAGAAATGGTGGATATACAAGAATCTTAAAACTAGATGAAAGACGCGGAGACGATGCTTTACTAGTAGTTTTAGAACTTGTTGAAGAATAAGACTAGAAATAGTCTTTTTTTGTTCTAATTTTTAATTATCATGCTATAATTGTTTTGAGGAAGAGATAGTATGAAAAAAAGTAAGATGGTTATAGGAAAGACAAAGCAAAAAACTAAGAGCCAGAATAAGGTTAAAACAAAGAAGTCTAATAAATCACGTAAAAAAAATGTGATTAAAACAAAAACTTCTATAAATAATAATGTAAATAAGGTAAAAGAAATCAAAAATGATGTTGAAACTCAAAAAATTGAATCTAATGCTAAGAAAACGACTAAGAAAAGTAAAGTTTTACATATCGTAAAATCTAAATTTAAAACAGTATTAGATAAGATAAAGAGAATCATTAGTAACATAAATGGTAATAAAAAGAAGAAAAAAGTAATATTGATATCTATATTATCGGTATTAATAATTGCTGTAATATTACCAATTATAATTTTTAAAAGAGAACCAATAATATTTACATTTAAATCATTTAATGCAGGAGAAAAGGTAACTTTTAGTGGTACAGAATGGTATGTAATAAAAGATACTGGTATTGATGAGAAGGAAGTAGAGTTAATTAGTAAATTGCCATTTGATTTAAATAGAGATGGTAAAATAGATGAATCCGATACAGTAGAATTTGATACCGAAAACTCAGTTGAATATACAACTGTCGATAAGAATAATATAGGTTATTATATAAATAATGCGGTATTAAATATGATAGAAGAAAAATCCGGAGTAAAAGAAATTAGACTTTTAACTTCAGATGAGTATATAACGCTAAGAGATCAAATGGAATTCGGGTATGATTGGAATGAAGGTAATTGGCTAGCAAGTGAAAATACAAAAACATGGTGGTTAAGAACTTCAAAATATAGTCATATATATGTGGTAACAGAAAGAGGAAGCTATATGTTAGATGAGGCAACAAATAAAAATTATGTAAGACCCGTTATTAAAGTATTGAAAAATTATGTAAAATAGACTAGACACAAAATAAAAAATATTGTAAAATTTAACTTGTGCATTTTGTTTAAACTTGATAAATAAAAAAATAAAACGATCCACTTTTAATGAGGTTCGTTTTTTGGCGTATAAAGGAGGTTTTATGAGTAGTATAAGTGAAAAAGACTTACTAGAAGAAAAAGAAAGACTTAATCAAACAAAAAAAGTAATCAATGAAAAAATTTCTGATTTGGGACAGCAATTATATGACAAAGAGGAAAAAATTCAAGAGTTCCAAAAATTTATGTGGGATGCAAGGCATGATATGGACCCACAAGAAATGAAAAGCATGGTTGCAATTAATGATGTAGAAGTAAATATCGCATTAAGTAAGGGAAAATATTTTCAAAAAATATTTAAAATTCAAAATAGTCCATACTTTGGCGCAATAACATTTAAAGATAGTGATTCTGATACCGAAAAAATTTATATAGGATTAACTCATCTAGAAGATGGAGAAAAACATCTAATATATGACTGGAGAGCTCCAGTATCATCACTATTCTACGATTATGGAGTAGGACCTGCAAGGTATAAAGCACCGAAAGGTTTTATAACTGGTGACATAACAAATAAAAGACAATTTAAAATAGAAGATGGTAAATTAATAAGAGTATTTGATAATAGTTTAAATGTTGATGATGATATACTACAAGAAGTACTATCGAATTCATCAAGTGAAAAAATGAAAAACATTGTTAACACAATTCAACAAGAACAAAATCAAATAATAAGGAATGTGGAAGATAAAAACCTAATAGTTCAAGGTATTGCTGGTTCGGGTAAGACATCGGTTGCACTTCATAGGATTGCATTTCTTTTATATAAAATTGAAAATTTACAATCAAACAATGTATTAATTTTCTCACCAAACCAAGTATTTTCAGAATATATTTCAAACGTTCTACCAGAACTTGGCGAAGACAATACAATGCAAACCACATTTAGTGATTTTTTAACTACGTTTATTTTTGAGTACAAAGATGTTGAATCATTCACAAATTTTGTGGAAAGATATTATAAGTATAATGAACCAAATAAAGAATTGGTAAAATATAAACAAAGTGATGAAATAATTGATCACATTAATAAATATGTAGAAGCATTTGTTAATAATATTACCTTTACAGATAAAATATCAACACATGATTTTGAAATATCAAAAGAAGAATTAAATTACTTATTTAAAGACAGATACTCTAAGTTTAATCTCTATGATAGAATAGATGCAATCTGTGAAAAACTATGTTATCTATATTACAAAGGTAAGAAAACAGCTAAAAGTAAAATTAGGGCACTATTAAAAAGAACAATGAATGTAGATATAGATTATAAAAAAATATATATGGACTTTTACACAAGTGAGTATTTCATCAACAATTATAATGGGAAAATATTACCAGAAGATATAAACTATTTAAAAGATAATAAAATAATTAAAAAAGAAGATTATCCAGATTTGCTTGATGGACTATATAATAAAGAATGTGATGCAATTTTTTTACCAACAAATTATCATAATATGTTCTCTAGTATTGAAAAATACAAAAAAATAGATAAAGAAGTAAAAATAATAAAAACTAAGTTACAAAAAGCATCATCAAATACTAAAAAATATGGGACAAAAAAAATAACAGAACCATTTACAATGCTTTTAATGGGAATAGATTCAACAAAAGATGGATTAAGCAATTCTGATTCATTTAATGGAGATTCACTAATATTAGTTACATTTAACCCAAATACATTAAATACAACAATACTTAGTATTCCAAGAGATAGTTATGTCCCTATTTCATGTTTTCCAGGTAAATATGAAAATAAAATTACTCATGCTGCTTGGAAAGGAACAAACTGTGTTATAAATACAATACAAGATTTCACAGGAATTAAAATAGACTATTATGCAAAAATAAACTTCAAAGGTTTAGTAGGACTAGTAAATGCTCTAGGCGGTATAACAGTAGAAGTACCAAAAGATTTATGTACAGACAACAGCAACAGAAGTGGCAAAGTTTGTATAAAAAAAGGAACACAAAAGTTAAATGGTGAAGAAGCATTAGTTCTAGCTAGAAACAGAAAACAACTCGCCAATGGAGATATAGATAGAGGACTAAATCAACAAAAGGTTTTACAAGGAATACTAGATAGTGCAAAAAATATAAACAGCACAACAGAAGTATCAAAAATATTAGATGTTATATCCAAAAACATAGATACTAATATGTCTACTGAAACAATTTTATCTTTTTATGAAGTAGGAAAAAACATATTACTAGAATCAAGTGGATCTGAAGATTTAATAACTTTTGAGCAATTATATCTTGCAGGTACTGGTCAAACAATTTATGATGAAAGTACAAAATTAAATCTTTGGAATTATATTCTTAATAAACAAAGTATACAAGATGTAACAAAGGAAATGAAAATAAACTTAGGTATAGAAAAATATGAAATGGAAAAAAGCTTTACCTACTCTGCAGATAAGCCTTATACAAAAAAGGTAATTGGAAAAGGTCCTTATAAAATCTATACGACATACGAATTAGTACCTGACCTAACAAGATATACTAAAGCTCAAGCACTATCATGGGCTAGTAGAAATGGAGTGACAATTAATTTTAATGAAGTAGAAAAGCCAAATTATCCTGTCGGAAAAATAATTGCACAAGAATATCCATTTAGAAAAAGAGTCGATAAAATACCTAATAAATCAATTACTGTTACAATAGTAAAAGAAGGAATTTAATGTATAATAATTCCTTCCTTTTTTTTATAAATTATTGAGCCACTATGGACAAAATCAAACTTTTGTAGTATAATTTGCTAGTCAGTTCTTGATGAAAATTAATCATGAAAGGAGAAAAAAATTAATGAAACCAGAATCTGAAACTAAAATTATAGTTTTAGGTGGTCTAGGTGAAGTCGGAAAAAACATGTATTGTGTAATGCATGAAAATGCTATTGTTATTATTGATGCGGGTATTTGTTTCCCAGAGGGGGGACTTCTAGGAATAGATTATATTCTTCCTGATTTTACTTTTTTAAAACAAAATCAGGATAAAATTAAAGCGTTACTTATAACTCATGGTCATGAAGATCATATTGGTGGTATTCCATTTTTATTACAATCAGTGAATATTCCTGCCATATATGCACCTAATCAAGCTAAAGAGTTAATTGCATTAAAATTACAAGACAAAAATATTAGATATGACAATTTATATACATATACCGATCAAACCAAATTAAAATTTAATAAAATAGAGGTTGAATTTTTTAGAACCACCCACTCTATTCCTGATTCACACGGAATATCTATATCAACACCTGACGGTAGAATTGTAACAACTGGAGACTTTAAATTCGATTTAACTCCAATTGGTCCAATGGCAGATCTACATAAGATGGCTGAAATAGGAAAAAAGGGAGTAGATTTACTTATAAGTGATTCAACTAATGCCTTAAATGAAGGTATGTCAAGTAGTGAATCAAAAGTTGATAGTGCTTTAAATGTAATATTTGAAAAATATAAAACAAGACGTATAATAATTGCAACGTTTGCATCAAATATATATCGTTTAAAACACATTGTAGAAACATGTTATAAACATAATAGAAAAATATGTGTATTTGGTAGAAGCATGGAGAACAACATAGAAATTTCCTTAAAAGGAGGATATATAAATCATAAAGATATTATAATAACTCCTGAAGAGGCAAACAATTTAAAACCAGGAGAAGTAACTATCCTATGTACTGGATCTCAAGGAGAACCCCTAGCTGCCCTATCAAGAATTGCAGATGGTGTACATAAACAAATAAAATTAAGGCCTGATGACATAGTTGTATTCTCATCATCACCTATTCCAGGAAATGCATTATCTATTGGTAGAACAATAAATAAACTTTATCTACAAGGAGTTAAAGTATTTACTAATACTTCATTTAGTGACATTCATACATCTGGACACGCAAATATAGAAGAGCTAAAATTAATGATTAGATTAATAATGCCTAAGTATTTAATGCCATTCCATGGCGATTACAGAATGCTTAAAAATCACGCAAACGTTGGTATAGAATGTGGCATTCCAAAAGAAAATACATTTGTGTTAAAAAATGGTGATGTTCTATCACTTAAAAATCATGTAATAACAAAATCAACACCAGTTATAGCAAATGACATATATGTAGATGGAAATAGACTTGGAGAAATAAACGGTGCCGTATTAAGAGATAGAAAAATAATGGCAAGCGATGGTATATTGGTTGTGATTGCAAACATTGATATAAAAAATAGAGAATTATTAATTAAACCAAATATCACAACAAGAGGATTCATATTAATAAATGAAAATGAAGCTGTAATAAGAAAGTTAGAATCTATAGCCGCTAATTCAATAAATGAAAAGTTAAAAGACCCTTGTGCAAATTTTAATGACATCAAGAGTCAAATAACTTCAGATTTATTCAATTATGTTTATGAAACAACCGGCAGAAAGCCAATAATATTACCTATAATTTTAGATGTAAAAAGAGTTCAATAATTGATGTGAACCCCAAATAGTAGACATTAATAAAAAAGAGGGTTATTAAAAAGAGA
>OGOZ01001818.1_pt1 | contig 11294 bp, 10 predicted proteins | sample 1552801 | NCBI WGS metagenome assembly OGOZ01 (sample SAMEA2580196, study PRJEB22360) | human gut metagenome | biome: human gut; feature: human-associated habitat; material: faeces | place: Denmark | collected 2008/2010
GGACGTTTATTACTGGACATTTTTGTCCTACTTGGGACAGTTTTTCATTTAAGAAAAGTTTAATTTTTGTCTTTTTTTATAAAAACTGTCCCAAGTAGGACAAAAATGTCCAGTAATAAACGTCCCCAATACGACATAAACATCCCCCATAGGTCATAAACTCTACAAGGAGGTGAATCATATGTCATACATTTATCCTATCTTTATATCATTCATACTAGTCTTCATTTCCGAATTAGGAGATAAAACTCAACTACTAGTACTATCTTTCTCATCAAAAACTAAAACTCAAAACATCTTATTAGGGGTCGCACTAGGCTCACTTTTCAGCCATGGTATTGCAATTGCTTTTGGTAGCACTCTTGGTATATTAAACAACCAAAATCTTCAGCAAATAATAAAATTTATCACCTATATCACCTTCATACTTTTTGGTATATTTTCTTTTTTATCTATTAAGAAGTCTATTCTACATACACCACTTAAGTTTAGTGTTTTAAATACATTTTTAGCAGTATCTTGGATATCTTTTGTTAATTTATCTGATATTCTTGCTGGAATAATTCTACTAGTAGATGCCATTCCTTTAGATGCAGTTGTTTTAACACCTTTAGTTTTAGAGTTTCCTAAGTATTTATCTGCGTAACTTAATATTTCATCAAGTCCCATTACTTCTTCTAATGGACTTACCTTTTGATATTCATAGTTTCCAAGTACACTTGCGTTTACTTCTACTAAATTATCTACTGCTTTTTCTACTACTACTTTAGTATCATAACTAATTGCTTCTTCGATTGCTTCTTCAATCTTTTTTGAATCATGTACTAGTGTTATACCTACACTACTTCCTAGTGTTGCTGGTTTTACAACTACTGGATAACCAAGCTTTTTAATTTTATCTAGAATTTCATCTTTATTTTCAAGATATTCATTATCAAAGAACCAAGTATAATCTACTACTGGAATTCCTACTGAAGACATTACTTGCTTCATAACAACTTTATCTTGTCCTAATGCAGAACCTAATACGTGTGAACCTACATATGGAATTCCTATCGAATCAAGCAATCCAGCTAAAGTTCCATCTTCTACATTATTACCATGTACTACTGGTAAAATGATATCTAAATCTGTAATATCTTTTCTAAATAATCCATTTGTTTTTTGAAGTATAAACATTTTTCCTTTTTTACAAAGATTTACTTCTTTAGCATATTTCTTTTCATCTTCGAAATGTTTATAAAAATCCATTTCTCTTAGTACATGTCCTGTGTACCATATTCTATCTTTAGATATATAAATTGGTATTATTTCATATTTTTCTTCATCTAAATTATTCATTGCTTGAATAGCTGAAATGATACTTACTTCATGTTCAACTGTTTCTCCACCATAAATAACTCCTACTTTAATTTTCATATTCACTTCTCCTATTCATTAAATATATCTGGCAAATCATTTTCTAATAATACATATGTTTCTTTGTCACTTAGTTTTCTCATTAATGGGAATGCTTCTTTAACATCATTTAGAATATGTATTTGTGATTCAGGATATTTTTCTTTTTTAAGTCCATCTTGAATTGGTTTTGTTTGTTCTTCTCCAACTAAGATTACTTCATCTGCACATTCAGCTATTTGTCTTCCAAATTCGAAGTTTGAACTATATTGTTCATCTCCTAGTTCTATCATACCTGGTGTTACGATTATTCTTTTACCTTTCATCATTTTAAGAACATCTACTGCCATTTTAGAACCAACTGGATTTGAATTGTATGCATCATCTATTATATAAATATTTTCTGTGTATTTTTTAAGCTCAAGTCTATGTTCAATAGTTTGTATTCTTCTTACTCCGATAGCAATTTGTTCTAAAGTAAGTCCTAATTCATATGACATAGCTATTGCTTGTAAAACATTATATACATTGGCACTTCCAAGAAGTTTAGTTTCAAATGTATGTTTTTCTTTAGTATTTTTAAATATACAAGTAAATGTTGTTCCTTTGTTACTTAGTTTTATATCAGTTGCATAAACATCAGCATCTTTATTTTTAGTTGAAACCCATATTACTTTGCATCTACTTTTTAGTTTATAACTTGTTTGATATGGGTCGTCCATATTTAAAACTGCTACTCCATCATCTGGAAGTGAATCTATTAATTCAAATTTTGCTTTTTGAATATTTTCTTGACTACCAAAACTTTCTAAATGAGCTGTTCCAATAATTGTTAAAATTCCATATTTAGGTTTTATAAAGTTTGCTTTTTCTTTTATTTCCCCTCTATAGAATGCTCCCATTTCTGCAACAAAAGTTTCACTAAATTTATCCATATAATTATTAATAGCATTTATAAGTCCGTACATAGTATTAAAACTTTTTGGTGTTGCGAATGAATTATATTTAACATTTAATATATCATTTAATGCATTCTTAGTACTTGTTTTTCCATAACTTCCTGTTACAGCTATTTTTTTAAGAGAATTCATACTATAAAGTTTACTTTGTGCTTGTCTTTTATAATGAAGATATACCATTTTCTCTACTGGTTTGTTAATAATGTTACATAACCATATAACTATTGTATTTATATATGAGAATAAACCAATTATTAAGTAATATATAAACAAGTTATTAACATTAAAATGTATAAACATTGGTATTAAACAAAGTATTAACAATACAAACATTGTAGTATAAAGTCTTTTAATTCTTGCTGTTACTACTAATGGTTTTTTAGATTGTTCTTTTACTGCATTGTTTTTATATAAGAAATATACTACTAAATAGAATACTGCAAATATAATTAAAGTTACTTTAGTATTTAGGAACTTCATAAAGTAAAATAATATAAATGCCATATCAAATGTTATAAATACTTTTTTAGCATTTGTTTTTACCCATTTTAAATATCTATTACCATCGTTATACCAATTTTGTTGAAGCATATGTAATGCTTTTCTTGATTTGTATGTTAAATAATAAATATATGTTAATAGTGTTAATAAAAAATATACTTTAATGCTCATATTACTCCCCACTTCCTATAAAATTATTAAGTACACTAATTGTTTGACCTAGATTTTCTAAATATGCATAGTGTGTACATCCTGGATATTCAACTAAACCATAATTTGGAATATAGTTTTCTAGTTCTCTTCCTTCTTCAATATCAACGGCTGCATCATTAGTTCCCCATATACCTAAAACTGGACATTTAATTTTCTTTAAGTCTTCAGTAATATCTGTATTAACATGAGCAACTAATACTTTTCTCATCATTTCACTAGCATTTCTGTAATCAGTTGAACCAACATGTTTCTTAACAAAATTTTCTAATTTACCAAGTCCTGGTATTTTTTTTGCTTGCTTTAATAATTTCATTTTTAATGTTGGTTTTGTTATAACTTGTTTATATGGACTTGCTAGTACAACTACTTTTCTAGGCTTATACTTATAACCATATATTAATGCAATTTTGCCACCAAAAGAGTGTCCTATAACAATAGGATTTTTCATGTTTAATTTTTTAACCATTTCATTAACCATTTCTGCATAGTCAAAAACACTCCAAACTTCTTTAGGTTCATCACTATCACCAAAGCCTGGAAAGTCGACAATTAATACATTATATTTCTTGATAAAAGGTTTTGCTAATGGCATCATCATTTCAATGTTTTGACCCCAGCCATGCAAATAAACTAAACTTGTATTACTGTGGTTATCATAAAATGTATAATTAACATTTACTCCTTTAACTAACATTTGCATATATGTTTTCACCTCATTAATTATATCATATTGATTTTTTTTTTAGAATTAAATACAAGTTTTTCTTTAAATAAAAAGGACTAATTTACATAATTAGTCCTTTACTTTACATTAATACTGCTTTTTTCATCTTTAATATTAATTATATTCTTGAACTCATCAAGTTACTTGAAGAGTATCTTTTTAATCCTTTGTTAAATATATAGAATGATAAAACTACTAAAAATATTGTTACTGTGAATACTAATAAGAATCCATATATATTAAAGTTTATTATTAAGTCTATTGGTATATAGTTTGCGATACCAACTGGAACTATTGTATAAAGAATTATCTTTACTATTCCATTAAATATATCTTTGGGGTATGTACCAAATGTTATCATCATATTATTTATTGTGTCTGCTAAAACATCTGTCATGTTAAACCAAAATGATAGACTATTTGCTATTACTGAAACGCAAGCTATTATTAGGCCACCTAATATAGTAAATATTGTAAACAATAAAAAGTTTTTTAAAGTTATTCCATATATGATAAGTATTACATATCCATAGATTAAGTCTCCTATAGCTGAAACTTCTACGTCAGTAGTTATTGCACTTAATAATACATTTTTAGGTTGTACTAAGAATGCATCTAATTTACCAGTATTTATTGTTTCTGATAAACTAAATGCTTTCTTAAAGAAGAATCTTGACACTCCGAAGGTACTTGCTGCGATTCCCCAAAGTAGTAACATTTGTTTAAAAGTATATCCACCAATATTATCTTTTAATGAATAAAGTACTACCCATTGTATGATAAAACATGAGTTATTTATAATCATAAAGATTATGTTTGCTAAGAATGAAAACTTATTTACCATTTCTCTCATAAGACCATACTTTATAGATAAATAATTTACTTTTAATTGATTTTTAACCTCCGTTAACATTTAGTTTTTTCACCCCTTTCTTGTATATAAATGTAGCTATTAAATAAGATATAACTAAGTATATTAATTGTGAAATAATTATTGCTATAAATTCACTTATACTAAAGTTTACAAATAATTTAGCTGGTCCATAAGATACAACATATATTGGACTATATTTTAATATTGTTCTTAATATTCCACTAAAGAATTCTATTGGAAATATTGTTCCTAAGACTAATATAAATTTACTATATACCCAGTATAATGGTGTTGAATCTTCTATTAAGAATGAGAATAAACCTATACCTATCATTATTAATACGCTTATTGTAGTTGCTAAAATGCTTGTAAGTAGTACTGCTAAAATAGATAATATATTTAACTTAGGAAATGTTCCTAAAAATATAAATCCTAATATCATAGCTAATACTGTAAATACTATAAATTTTATGAATATACTTCCTAAATTGCTAGATAGATTATATAAGATATAGTTATACGGTTTATTTATGTTATATGCGATGTTACCATTTTTTACATCATTAGTTATCTTACGACATATTTTTTTACCACCTAGACTCATCCATAATATTTCAGTAATGATTATATACCATATCATTTGATTTAGGTTATAACCATTTATAAGAGATGATGGGTCACTATACATATATTTCCATAAGCATAAAAATACATATATCATTATTATGTATGCTATAAAGCCTGATAATAAGTTAAACATATATTGTAAACTATTTATTATTTCTGTTTTAAATATAAATAAATACTTTTTCATTATTTTTCCTCTTTTTTATATATTTCGCTTATTATATCTTCAAGAGGCGTATTTGATATATTAATATCTATTATGTTATCTGGATTTAATAATTTTATAGCATCACTTATACTACGTTTACTAGTATCTACTTCTATCTTTAGGTTATATCCTTTATCTTTTAATATAGTTATACCTTCTTCATCATTTAGATTTACTTTTTCTTTCATTTTAGCTTCTAATATCTTTTTATGTAGATAATGGTATTTTAAGTTTTCCATTGAATCATCTAATACTAAAGTACCATTATTTATTATGATAACTCTTTTACATAGTTTTTCTATATCTGATACATCATGACTTGTTAAGAATATTGTTGTTTTATATTCTTTGTTCATTCTTTTAATAAGTGTACGAATATTTTCTTTTACTACTGGGTCTAGACCAATAGTTGGTTCATCTAAGAATAATATTTTTGGTTCATGTATTAGTGATGCTACTATCTCACAACGTATTCTTTGACCTAAACTTAGATTGCGTACTGGTGTGTTTATAAAATCATCTAGTTCAAATAATACTTTAAATTCTTCTATTTTCTTTTCAACTACTGATTCTGGTATATCGTAAATTGCTCCGAAAAATTTAAAGTTATCATATGGAGTTAGGTGCATCCATAGTTGCTCTTTTTGACCAAATACAGTACCTATTTCATGCGCTAGTTTCTTTCTATCTTTTTCTGGATCTAAACCATCTATATTAATAGTTCCTTTATCTTTATAAAGTATTCCTGTTAGCATCTTGATGGTTGTACTTTTACCTGCTCCATTTGGTCCTATAAATGCTATAACTTCACCCTTTTCTATATTGAAACTTATATTCTTAACAGCTTTAATAGTTTTATACTTAGGTTTAAATATTGACTTAATACTTCCCTTTAAACCTTTTTCTTTTAATTTAACTTTGAATGTTTTTGATAAGTTTTTAACTTCTATTATACTCATAACTTCATCCTCCTATAAAAAATAGAGTAACGCTAGGTTACTCTAATAGTATCACCTAATCTTAATAAATACTAGGTGAATTTGTTAGTTTTCTACATAAAGGTTTATCTACTTGTCTATTTAAAAAGTTTGCTAGAGCAAAGGCATTTTCGCCATAGTCCATCTCAAAAGGGAAATTACCATATACTTTGTATAATAGTTCTGGTGATGCCTTTTTATAATCAATCTTTGATAATGATCTAGATAGAATTCTATGATATTCTTTTACTCCGATATCTCTTTCATTTCTTGCTAAATTGAAGTATAGTTGTGAGAATGCTGATTTAGCTTCTTCTAAAACTGCTGAAGCTTCAATAACATCTTCCCTTGTTTCAACTACACCAATTTGCTCTCTAATAGACATAATTACATCTTTATATAAATATGTTCCAAATTCATCCATTGGATAACCAAGACTTTCTAATAAGTCTAGTGTTTCCATTTTTAATTGTTCACTTTTTGACATTTCACTAATGTTTCCATTTTTATATTTAAGTCTTTTTTGGACTTCTGTTAATAACTCAGATTCAATAGTTCCCATGGCAAAAAAGTCTGGCATTCTTGATGCTCCTACCATATAATATTCCCTCCTTTCTAATAGATGGATAACGTAAAGAATTAAAAAAAGCACGAAATCCACTACTTAACAGCGACTCCGTACTTTATAAAAGTTCGTGTAGGTTTCCCCGGGATAGCTCAATGTGAATATATCTTATATCCCCTCACTTGCTCTTGATTATATACTATTTATTATATTTTGTCAATTTTTTGGTTTCTTTTCTTTTTTTGATAATATCATATCTATTCTTTCATCATTAATCCTTGTTTCTATATCTTCTAATTCTGCTAAGAATACTAAGAAACTTCTTCCTAAATCTCTTAACGTTAAACAAATTGATTTTAATTTTATTAATAATTTTTTTCTTTCTTTTGTTGTTAATAACATGTTAAGTCTTCTAATATATTCTGTTTTATCAATAGATAATGTATCATCTAATATAAGTTCTTCTAAGTCTTTTAAAATATTTTCTTTAGATAGTTTTCTTCTTACTAGAATTTCATCTATTTGAGATACGATTTTTTTATTTTTTGAAGATTCCCTTTCTTTTAATAATTCTAATGTTGTTTTTCTTCTACCATCTTTATGAAACATTAATCCTATAACTGGATATTCTTTGAATATATCTACATGATATTCTTTTTTTAGTGCTTCTATAACTTCAAATATTTTTTCATCAAATAATGTATCTACAGTATATTCATTTCCATTATAGTATCTATAATCATTTCCGTTTCTTTTTTTATCCAACATTATTTTTCTAAATGTATTTGTTCTTGGAATCATACCTAATGTAAGAAAATAATTATCTGTTTCAATATGTCCATTTTTTCTTGCATCTACTTCAGTTGTTAAACTCATATAATTTTTCTTTGTATATGATTCTTCCATTGTACTTGTTAGTAAGTAATCTTTAAGCATTAATATGTATTCATATGTAAGAAAATCCGATCTATACACTCTATCTTGTAATAGATGAGTTAACTCATGAAATATCGTGTCAAACAAATCTATTTTTTTTGATAATTGTCCTAAAAAATAAATATTAAAGCTTGATGATGAAATAGAAATAACATGATTATCATAGCTACCTAAAGTGCCAAACTCTAACTTACATATTTCTGTATAGCAATAAGTTCCATGTTCTTTAGCATAGTTACTTATTAAACTTGTGATGACATTTCTGAATGATTCTATCGATGGTGATTTATTGTAGCGTGTTATATTCTTTATATATAAATCAACGTATTCTTTAGGTATATTATGAGCAGTAGTAAGTATTAAATCTAAATCAAAAAATATATTATCAGGTAGTTCACCTTTATAGGTTACATATTCCTTAAATTGGTCTAATAACTCTTTTATCCTGTCATCATATTCAATTGATTTTAAGAATTCATCTATTTCTTTATTTTGTTGTTCTAAAAGTTCTACAGCTTCTTTTCTTACGTTTGAGTCTTCTTCTGTATATGGCCAATAATCATTTAATTTAATTATGTTAATAATGTCTTGATATATTATTAAGTAATGTAATAATTCTAAATATCCAAGTTCTTTAGCCTTGTTAATAACTAAAATATCTGATTCTAATATTCTTATAATGTTAGATACAAATGTTTTGTTTAAAACCATTTCACCAGCGTTTCTTGATTTATAAACTAACTTTCTTGTGTAATCATAAATCTTGCAAAAATAATCTTCTTTATTTCCAGAATAAAACGTATCTCGATTGTTATCGAAATCTAAAAATTTTTTATTTGTTTCTTCATCTAAAACAATTTTTCCAATATTTATTTTTTCTGCTTTATCCATAATTACCCTTTAATGGGCCTTATTTTAACATAAATTATAATTTTTGTCTATTTGAACAATTTTATTTTACTTATGATAGGTATCTCTTTAGCTTTGTTATTGCATACATTTAATAATCCATATAAAACAATAAAACTAAATATCATATTTGCTAATGCAAAAAACATTCTTAGACTGATTGGTAAAATTATACATTTTAAGCCACTTACCAAATCACATGGTGTTCCAAAAATATATGATAATGTTCTTTTAATAATTAAAAATATTAAATATGTGAAAAAAATGTTCATACCATTTATTGTATGAAATCTTATATAATTATTCTTTTTAGATAATATAAATGGAATTATTGGTATTAGATAAGAAACTATACTTAATGCTTTTCCTGATTCTATCTCTTCGAGTGAAAATGTATCTGTATAATCTTTACTACTACTTATAATTGTTATTATTTTTTCTTTTATCTTTTTTATCATTATACTAATTATATGTTTTAAAAATATAATTATTCATTAAGAATTAAATTACAAAATAAAAACACGAAAATTCGTGTTTTACTTTAGCGGTCTTACAGTACATGACTTTAAGAATGATTTTGATGTTTTTCCTGTATATATATTTCTATACCAAAATTCACTGTAACCCATACCTTCAAAGGAAATTATTTTATTATATCTTTGTGGACCTATGCTTTGATTACAAAATTTACTTGAACCATTATATTCTATGTATTTAATGTTATTATACAGAAATGCAAATTTTTCAATTCTTGTTACTGTCTTTGGAATTGTAAGTGTTTCAATAAAGTTATTAGAAAAAGCATAATAGTCAATTGTTTTTAATTTTTCTGGTAGTCTAACCGATAATATTCCCATATCTTTAAAAGCAGAATAATTAATACTTGTTATATTATAATTGTTATATTGATTTGGAATATATACTCTTTTAGGACATGCCTTTTGAGTTTTATCATTTTTTTCGTATTCATAGTATTTTCTAATGTCATAACTATTATCATAAGATCTCAAATAGAAATCAAAGCAATCAAGTGGTGTATCAGCGTATACATTTACTTTTCTTTTTAATATTTTTACTCCATCATTTGTTTTAACAACATAATTATAAGTGAAATTTCCTTCTCTTTGTCTTATATTATTATAACTATAGAAATCTCCTTCATTAGTTAACTTTGCATTTTTATTTTTTATTCCATCATCAACATATGATTTTATGTCATTAATATTTAATTCTACAGATGATTTTCCTATTAATTGTAAGTTATTTATACTATCCGTTTTTTCAATAGTAAATCCTTCATATTCTTCACCATATTCAGTCGTTACTATAAAGTATACTTTTTCTGCTGCTGTTAAGTCTATTGTTTGTCCTTCATATAACATTGATGGTGCAAATTCTCCACTTTCAAATATATTTTTCAAGTCTGATTCTTTTAATATAGCACCCGTTGTAAAGTCGGATTTAATAATTTCATATGTTCCAAGCATTTTACTATCAACATTTAATTCATATACAAGTAGGTTTGCGTAACTAGGTTTCTGCATTGCTGCTATTAAATTATTATCTTTAGTAGATAATTTTTTTATTTGATTATTTTGTACTTGAATTCTACTTGACTTTGAATTTATTTTTAATTTATCTTCGTTTGTAGAACTGAATGCAAGTAAATTATTTTTTAGTGTTCCATTTGAGTAAGAAATATCAGATTCTTTATCAATAACTATTTGTTCTTTTTGTCTCATTTTGTTATCTACAATAATATTGTTATTTCTCATTTTATCAATTAATTCAGTCATTTCATTGATTCTTTGTTGAATCTCATCAGTTATCTCTGGTCTTTCTTTACCTTGTGACTCAATATTTTTTAATTCTATTTCTAATATCGTTTCAACTATTTCTTTTCCTTCTACGCTTCTAAATATTGGGTTGATTGCATTGTCTTTTATCAATGATTCTTTAAAAGAAACTAATTTTTCTATTTCAATTAAATTTAATTCATCCAAATCTATAAATATACCAGAATCTGGTTCTGAAGTTACATCTACCATTAAGAAATTACTGAATGCCCCATCACCTAAAGCAGTTATTGTTACTTCATCTTCATCTACTGTACCAGTGCATTCTTTATACTTTTGACCAGCAACATCTTCATTACAGTCAAACATGTCTCTTGTACCTTCTGCATACTCTAATTGTGCAGATTTTGCAGTTTTTCTTACTTCAGCAATAAATGTATTCTTCTTTGATTCTTTATAAAGTTTTAAGACATTAGGTACAGCAATTATTGTTAATATCGCAATTACAGCGATTACTGCAAGTAATTCTATTAATGTAAAACCATTTTTCTTTTTCATAAACACCTCTACATCTACCCTATCTCTATTTTCTAAATTATAACATATA
>OGOZ01001828.1_pt1 | contig 11237 bp, 10 predicted proteins | sample 1552801 | NCBI WGS metagenome assembly OGOZ01 (sample SAMEA2580196, study PRJEB22360) | human gut metagenome | biome: human gut; feature: human-associated habitat; material: faeces | place: Denmark | collected 2008/2010
GGAGCTATGACATATGCGATTCTGCTGTGCCGCAAAAAAGAGTCCTCAGAGAGCAGCGACACTTTGCCACAGATTGAACAAGTCCTCATGCAGGCATTACATGAGCTTCGCACTCAAATTATCAGCCCGATGACCGATGAGCTTAAAACAGACAAAGAGGAAGACGCGGACGAGCTCTTTCAACAACATATAGAAGCTCAATGCAAAAGACTGAGAATACTGGGTTTTACCGGGACACCAATAATCCGCGGGAATCTAAACGCAATGGACAAGTCACTACTACCAGCGTTGCAAACGGTTTGTACCGAAATTCTCAATAACATTGCCAAACACGGGAAACCCGGGGCTTTTGCTTTTGTTCTCTCCATAGAATCAGACGAAGTTCGCATCTTCGCATCGAATCTGTATAGCGACGCAATGAATAATGTCCCAGAAAATCACTACGGGACAACCCTTATACAAGATTTTGCGCAACAACATAATGGGACAATGACCATAAATTCAGAAAATGAAGAATGGTCATTGTCCCTGACAATTCCACTAGCCCATCAAGTTAAGCTAATGTTTTCCCCCACAGAAAAACTCTAGAAATGGAGGGCAAGGCACAATTTGTTCTCTGGTGTTGCCGCGATGTTTTCTGGAAACATCAATTGTGATATAACCATGGCTGGTTTGTCGGCATCTTTGCATGCTTATATTTTTGATTGACGACATTACACGGAGAAACGACGTCATACCGTGTGTAATCGAATTCGTATCCAGCTGCACCAAGTTGAACCCATTTTGTGGTATTTGATGTGTTTGTCCAACTCCATCCCTGACTTTCAGAGACAGTCTGTGAGGTTGATAGACTCGATTGCACATGTGCCTTAACATATGAGGAAAATTCAGCATCCACTCCGCCTGTAACACTCCCAGTGACCGTTGTAGTTTTGGCTTTTGTTACAGTGTATGTCCCACCAGGCGAAAGCCAATTTTTAGGTAGAGAACCTGCCATGAATATGCGGCCTTTGTTAGAGACAGACTGATGATGTCCAATTTCGGGACAAGACATAGGCGCAACGTCAGTATTTTGCTCAGCCTGCGCAGGAATCGAGAGAGATGCCATAGAGGCAGCCAACAAAATACTAGTAATTACTGCAACTACTTTATTTCGCTTATTCATGATGGTTTTCCTTTACTTCATATACGGAAACAACAAGATCCGTATTGCCGATATTGATAATGGACAATGAGGTGGCGCCAAGGAAATTCTTCGCCGGAAGAGAGACTGTTTCCACTCCATTAGACGTACAGGATTCCCTAGTGGTTAAAGTGTGCGGCTGTCCATCTTTGTAGAGGACAAGTGAGTAAGGAGCCTGCTCCTTCTGTTTGCACATGGAGACGACATAATACATATTGTTTTCGTCGACCTTTTTGGCAAATGGAATAGCATCATCGCCGTGCACGGATTTCGCGCCCAGCTTGTTTACTAGAACCAGTTTGTCTGAGTTATTGAGATCGTCGGCGGCAATACGGTCCAAAGCGTCCACAGTAAACGCTTTATACGCTTGCTCCGCTGCATCATCGTTCTTACTGCTGCTCTGGGCAGCGTCTCCTTCAGAGATTTCGTGTACGGAATTTGCACAACCGACGCATGAGCACAGCAACAAAGCCGACAACAAACAACAGGCACTTCTTCGCATCACTTCATTCATGAGACACCTCCATTGGTTTCTCCAGCGAAAACAGCTAAGAACTTCTATGCGAACAGAATATGGCACTGATGCATAAAACGCCACGCATCGTTGTCGCACGAATGGCTATCGTTCATTGCACGCATTAGACTAATGCATGGGCTAGTGGAAGAGACTCTATGCGGAGTTGGGGAATGTGACGAGATGACGATTGATTCCATCCATGCGATTGCGGCGCTATGCGTCGGCATCGTGCTTATTGCACTGCCTTGGCTGCTTCCACGGGATTCAGGGGAATATGTACGGTGCACGCAATGCCTCAAATACCATCAGGCATGCAGCCATATCTGCCCCGCATGCCTTACGCCCGATTCCACCGCATCCAGCGCGCCGCAATATGCATACATCCTCACTACGCGCACACGAGGCATGCATATTCAGCTTCTGCTTGCAGTCGGCGAATTCCTCATCTGCGTGGCGCAATGCGCATTACCTTGTCTGATCATCAAAAACATCATCGTCAATGCCGGTCTGCCAACGGCTTATGGCATTAATCAACACATCAAAATCGCGTTTGTTCTTTTGCTCGTTCCAACTGTCGCCTGCTGGTATGCGTTCCTTGGTTCCGGACTACGAGGGGAACAAAGCTACTCGCCCGCACGCCCGATGGTATTCCGCCGTGGAACGCCGTCCATCTTCAAGGAACTGCTTTCCGGTTTCTCATTTGCGATTGCACAACCTGCCTTATTATGGTTCGTGATCCGTCCCATGCTGGCCGTCAATGGCGCATCGGCACTCATGCTGGAAGATGGCATGCCTCTGCTTGCATATGGCATCGGGACTGTCTGCTGCGTTGTTATATTCGCGGTCTCCTGCTGCGTGGCACCTTGTACGTTCGGCACATTCCGGCACGTACCTCGTGGAGGATACGCCATCGACCAGGCAACCAACGCCGTGAAAGTCTCACATGAACCTTCCGGATTCAGTATTGCCAGCGTATTGGAAATAGCACAAACGCTGTTCGACGATTGCCTTCGCTAGGAAACTGGCTCGCAATGCCGCTAACCAACTGTCAGCCTTGGATGAAATCACTTTCCTTGATAAAATGTACGTGCAATATCTAGCTTTTGTACATACAAGTGGATGAGGTTTCTGATGAGTGCATCAACGTTGACCATACGGATGGATGACGAACTCAAGCGTTCGGCCGCCGACGTGGCCGAATATTATGGCTTGGATCTCTCGTCAGTGGTGCGCGCCGTATTCAAGCAAATGGTGAATACCGGGCGCATCCCATTGACGTTCGCCCCCGAGGAGCCTAATGGCGAAAGCCTGAACGCCGCTGCCGAAGCGGACAGCTTCATGGCATCGGGCAAGACGGGGCGTTTTACCAACGGACACGACCTGCTCGAAGCGGCGATGCGCTGATGGGCCGGTTGACCGCCGACTTCGCGAAGGCCTTCAGCCGCGATCTGAAAAAGAACGCCAAACGGCGTAACTGGAACCTGACCGAACTTGAAAAAGTCATCGATCTGGTAGTGGAGAACACCCCGGAAACGCTGGAGGAGCTGCGCCGCCGCCACAACATGCACACCCTGTCCGGCAATTGGCGCGGGCGATACGAATGCCATGTCGCCAATGCCGGGGACTGGCTAGTGATCTGGTCATCGAACGATTCAGTCGCATTCTTCGAACGCACCGGCAGCCACGACGAATTATTCCGCTAAACCGACGCTGAGCGAATCGTCAGCGTCGGTTTTGTACATTCCATACCACTCAAACCGATGCCTATGAGCCTCTCACCGTCGGTTTAGCCGAAAGAACACTACTCAAGTTGTTCGGAGAGCTCCATCCACTCCATTTCAAGGGATTCGGACTCGTCCGTGACGGCCTGCAACTGCTCATTGAGCTTGCCCAGACCCTCGTAATCGCTTGGGTCGTGCGCGGCCATCTGCGCTTCCAAATCGGCCTTCTGCTCCTCCAGCTTGGCCAGCTTGCGCTCGATGGCGGAAACGCGCTTCGACGCGTCGTGGAACGCCTTGCCGGTGAGCTTCGGCGTGGAAGCCGACGACGAATCGCCAGTGGAAGGTGAGGAAGCTGCGCCACCTACGGAAGGCGCGGTCGTAGCGGAATCGCCAGCATCGCCATTCTTCCGCGTTTTGCCGTTCTTGCCGGACTTCTCGTCGGCGAACGGATCCTTGCCGTTCTTGATGGCCTCGGTCATGTCGAGGTAATCCTGCACGCCGCCGGGCAGATGGCGGATCTTGCCGCCGATCAGCGCGAACTGCTGGTCGGTGACGCGTTCGAGCAGGTAGCGGTCGTGGGAGACGACGATCAGCGTGCCCGGCCAAGTGTCGAGCAGATCCTCCATCACGGCGAGCATGTCGGTGTCGAGGTCGTTGCCAGGCTCGTCCATGATGAGCACGTTCGGTTCGTCAAGCAAAATAAGCAACAGCTGCATGCGGCGCTTCTGCCCGCCCGAGAGGTCCTTGATGGGCGTCATGAGCTGCGCGGATTCGAAGCCGAGACGCTCCATCATCTGCCCCGGCGTGGTCTCCTTGCCGTCCACGATATAACTCGGCTTGTAGCGGCTCAGCACTTCCTTGATCTTGTACTTGCCCAGCTTCTCCAGCTCGTCGAGACGCTGCGAAAGCACCGCGAATTTCACGGTCTTGCCGATGTTCACATGGCCCGCGGTCGGGGTGATCGTGCCGTCGAGGATCTTCAGCAGGGTCGATTTGCCGGCACCGTTCGCGCCGACGATGCCGAAACGGTCGCCCGGGCCGATCAGCCAGGTCACGTCGTCGAGGATCTTGCGGCCGGTCACGGTAACCTTCCTCGCCGCGGACGTGACTTCGGGAGCGGCATCGTCGGCGTCGGCGCCCGACTCCTGCGTCTGTTCCTCGGCCTGCCGCGCGGCTTGCTCGGCAGCTTGGCGCGCCTCGGGCACGCCGGCGTCCACCAGTCGCGGATCGGTCAGATCGTCGACGGCCACCTCGATGGAACCGTGCGCCTGCGGCTCGGCATACATGGCCGGCACCACGTCCACACGCGAGGCCGAAGCCTCCATCTCCGCCACATCCGGATCGATATCGGCCTCGCCCTGCGCGTGTTCGAAGATCTGCGTCACATCGATCAGATCGACCACCTGCTTGCCCAAGCGTGAGGTGGCCATTTGTTTCAGTTCCAAGGTGTTGCGCACCGGCGGCACGTCGGCGATGAGCTCACGCGCCGCCTTGACGTGGAACTTCTGCTTGGTGGAACGCGCGCGGGCGCCGCGGGTGAGCCATGCGAGCTCCTTGCGAGCCAGGTTGCGGCGCTTGGTTTCGCGCACATCGGCCTGACGGTCGCGTTCCACGCGCTGCAACATGTAGGCGGAGTAACCACCCTCGAACGGATCGATCACACCGTCGTGAACCTCCCACATCGACTCGCAGACCTCATCGAGGAACCAGCGGTCGTGGGTGACGAGCAGCAGCGCGCCCTGACCGGACGGCCAACGGTTCTTCAAATGTTCGGCGAGCCAGTGGATCGTCACCACGTCCAAGTGGTTGGTGGGCTCGTCGAGCGCGAGAATGTCCCAATCCTTGAGCAGCAGGCGTGCCAAGTCGGCGCGGCGGCGCTGTCCGCCGGACAGGGAACCGATCTTCGCGTCCAGACTGATGCCGCCGAGCAGCGCCTCCACGATTTCGCGCGATCTGGTCTCGGCCGCCCACTCGTAGTCCTCGCGCCCTTCGAGCGCGGCCTCGCGCACGGTGGCATTGTCATCAAGCGGGTCACGCTGGTCAAGCATGCCGAACGTCAGTCCGTTGCGCATGGTTACGCGCCCGGAATCCGGTTCCTGCGTACCTTTGAATAGGTGCAACAGCGTGGATTTGCCATCGCCGTTCTTGCCGACGATGCCGATGCGGTCGCCCTCGAAGACGCCCTGCGTCACATCGGTGAAGATGTTCTTGGTGGCGAAAGCGAGCGATACGTGTTCAAGTCCCAAATCATAAGTCGGCATAAAGCACCAATGTAGCGCGTCGGCGGAACACCGCCGCCGGTGCCGGCTCTTTGAGTCCGCCCGGTTACCACGCGCCCGGCCATACCCATGACTCCGGAACCGGATACGGTGCATGGCGTCCTGCTCGCCACGCGCCCGAGCGTTTGCCCCCAAAATAAGATATACGCGATGCCAGAGTGAATTCCGTAGGCGGTTTTCCGCTTCCGTAGATGGTTGCGCTTAGATACCACGCTAGGAAAAGCCTGAAATCAGGCCTTTCCATAACCCGATTACTTGTCGCAACCACCTACGGAACCAAGAAACCACCTACGGAACCACTCAGACGCCGAAAACCCGAGCCCGGCCACACCCGGACGCCGGCCACCCGCACCCCATGAGTGCCGCGGCCCACGCCCGGCCACGAAATCTCGCGCCTATTCGGCGAAGGGGCGGGGAATCTCACGCCCGGCCACGTACCGGTGGCTGATGTTTGCCGGCGTGCCCGTGTAGATGAACTGCTCCACCCGTTCCGCAATGCTCAGCCCCCATGGCGAGGTCATCGGTTCCACCACCAGCGCGTCGAACGCGTAGCCGGGTTCGAACGATCCTGCAGGCTCCTGCCCCGTGGCCACGGCCAGGAACCTGCCCGGCTCCTTGGTTGCCATATGGAACGCTTCCGGCAGGCGCAGCGCAGTCTCGTCGGCGTATTGGGTCTGCCAAAGCTTCGACACCGCAACCGCGGCGGCGATATGGCGGTTCATGTCGGGCACATGCCCGGCGTCCACGTCACTGGCGATGGTGACGTGCAGCCCCTTCTCCAGATAGCGCCGCGCCGGCATGATGCCGCTGGTCAGATTGGCGTTGGACTGCGGGCAGTGCGCCACGGTCACGCCATGGCGGCGCAACGTGTCGATTTCCTCGTCGTCCAGGTAGATGCAATGCGCCATGATCGTTTTGCCGTCCCGCAGCAGCCCGTAATGTTCATACACGTCCGTGTACGACGCGCATTCGGGATGCAGTTCGCGCACCCATGCGACCTCGCCGCGGTTTTCCGACAGATGCGATTGCACCGGCAGATCGTAGCGTTGCGCGATGGCGGCGAGCCCGCGCATGAGCTCGGGCGTGGTGGAGGGCACGAAACGCGGCGTGACGATGTAGCCGATGTCGGGCGTCTCGCTGCGCATCGTTTCGATGACGGCAACGGTATTATCCAGGGATTCCTCGGTGCTTTCGCTCAGTTCCTCGGATCCGTTGCGGTCCATGTTGACCTTGCCGATAACAGGCCGGAGCCCCGATTCCTGCGCGAGTCGGGCGAGCGTCAGCGTGGCTTCGCGGTGCAGGGTCGCGAACGCGCTGAAACGCAGGGTTCCCCCCTCCCACATGCGCTGGATGAAGCGCTGGTACCAGATTCGTGCGTAGTCGGGGCTGGCGAATCGCGCTTCGGCGGGGAACGTGTAGGTCTCCAGCCAGGGAAGCAGTTCCTTGTCGAGACCGAGCCCGGCGGTCGGGTATTGCGGGGCATGGATGTGCAGGTCGTTAAATCCCGGAATCACCAGCGCGTCGCCGAAGTCGGTTTTGGGCGCATCCAGCCAATCGGATGGCACGTCGTCCATGGATTCATAGCATCCCGAAACAATGCCGTTTTCCACCGCGACGACGCCACGCCTACTACCCACCAGGCGTTGCGGCGAGGGGGTGAAGGCGATATCGCCGATATACAGCATTCGATTGCCCGGGCGCTGCCCGGCCTGTGCGTTCACATGCATATGTTCTCCTTCCGCGCACGTCGCCGGAGCAAGCGCCGCGCATACCGTGCGCTCGTGCCGCGTATTTCGCCTGTTCCATCTGTTCCAGCATTCGCATTATGCCGGCAGTCTGGCATAAACCGGCGGAAACTACACCAACAGATCGGCGTATTCCGCCTTCCACCGATCCAGCTCGGCGCGCATCGCCGCCTTGTCTTCCTCAGGTGCGAAACATGCCTCGATCGAATTGCCCGCGATGGTGGCGAGCGCCTCCATCGGCAGTCCGGCTTCGGCGAGCGCCGTGTAGTTGCGTGCGATGTATCCACCGAAATACGCGGGATCGTCGGAGTTGACGGTGACGCGCACGCCGGCGTCGAGCAGTTGTCGGATCGGCACGTTGGCCACGTCGTCGACCACTTGCAGCCGCAGGTTCGACAGCGGGCACACGGTGAGCCCGATACCTTCCGCCGCCACGCGTTCCACCAGCGCTGGGTCGTCAACGATGCGCACGCCGTGGTCGATGCGTTCGACGTGCAGCACGTCCAGCGCCTGCCGGATGTATTCCGACGGACCCTCCTCACCGGCATGAGCGACGAGATGCAGGCCCATGCCCGCCGCGCGCTCATATACCTGTTCGAACAGTTCGGGCGGATAGCCGACTTCCGCGGAGTCCAAACCGATCGCCAACAGTTCGTTGGCGCGGGGTGCCGCGGCGTCGAGCAGGGTCTGTGCCGATTCGACCGGCAGGTCGCGTACAACGCTGAGAATCAGCGCGGCGTCGATGCCATATGCGTCGCGGCCTCGCGCGATGCCGTCCTGCAGACCGTCAAGCACAAGGTTGTAGTCGAGTCCGTTGTTCATATGCACCTGCGGATCGAAGAAGATCTCCGCGCGGCGCACCCCGTCCTTGTGCGCGTGCGTGAGGTAGGCGAACATCAGATCGGAGAAGTCCTCGCGGGTGCGCAGCACGCTCATGAGCTGGTAGTACAGGTCGAGGAAGGATTGCAGGTCGGCGAAATAGTAGCGGGAGCGCAGATCGTCAAGTCCGTTGAACGGCAGGGTGACGCCGTTGCGTTCCGTCATTCGCAGGGCGAGTTCCGGTTCCAGCGTGCCTTCGATATGCAGGTGAAGTTCGGTTTTGGGCAGGCTTTGAAGAGCTTGCGATATACGGGTACTGATGGCCACGGTGTTCCCCCTTGTACACGAACGGCGGCAAGGCAGTTACAGCCTGATGCCGCCGATTATATGGCGTTCTTTTGAAAATCCCGGGAACATCAACGGTTACCGCAGTGTGGCGGCGTGGGTGTTGCAACGGGCGGCGAAGCCTGAGAACACCTGGTCGGCGAGGGGCTGCAGGCGCGGGTTGCATTCGGCGAAATCCTCGCGCAGTTTGGATTTTGACCCGCCGGCGGCCTTCAGATCCTTGACCATGCTGGGCTCGTCCAGCCATTCCTCCAGCAGGGTGGGTGTGACTTCGAGATGGAACTGCAGTCCAAGCGCTGAACCGAAGCGGAACGCCTGGTTTTTGGTGGCGGCGGATCGTGCGAGCGGCTGCGCGCCTTCGGGCAGCGAGACCACGTCGTTATGCCAGTGCAGCACGTTGATGGTTTTGTCCCACATGGAGAAGTAGTCGTGCTTGTCGATGCGTTTGATGGGAGCGAATCCGATCTCCGGCTCCTTGCCGGATTTGAGCTTCGCTCCAAGTGCCGTGGCGATGATCTGATGGCCCAGACACACTCCCAGCACCGGCTTGTTTACTGCGATGGCGGCGCGCGCCAGCTTAGCTTCGGCCTTCAGTCCCGGGTATTCGTCGAAATCCAGCGCGCCCATCGGTCCGCCCATGATCACCACGCCGGCGACCTCGTTGAAATTCGGCAGTTCCGGTTTCTTCGTCTTGACTACATTCACCACCTGGTATGGCAGCTCCATGTCATCCAGACTGTCGAGGATGCGCCCCGGCTTCTCCCACGGAACATGTTGCAAAATCAACACTTTCGGCTTAGTCATAATCCCTATTGTGGCACGACCTACGTAAACTGCATACGTTTGCCGCGCGGCCGCGGGGCGCACGCCCGCCTTGTCTGGTTTCATGCCTACTCTAGAAACCATGGCAAACACTCAGGAACCGCAGAATTTCAACGCTTCCGTCATGCCGAGCACGCTTGTCTCGGCGCAAGTGGCCAAGGCCGCCGCAGGACTGAAGCTGTACGATACGGCCTCGCACGCCGTAAGCACGTTCACCCCGATCAAACCAGGCGAAGTGGGCATGTACGTCTGCGGCGCGACGGTGCAGTCCTCGCCGCACATCGGCCATATCCGCGCCGCCGTGGCGTTCGACATCGTGCGCCGCTGGTTCCTCAAGCTCGGCTATCAGGTCACCTTCGTGCGCAATGTGACCGATATCGATGACAAGATTCTTGACAAGGCCGCCGCCGCAGGCCAGCAGTGGTGGGCTCGCGCATACTACTACGAACGCGAGTTCAGCCAGGCCTACGCCGACTTGGGCGTGCTGCCGCCCACCGTCGAGCCGCGTGCCACCGGCCATATGAGCGACATGATCGACATGATCCAGCGCATCATCGATAACGGCCACGCCTACGTGGTGCGCGACGAGAACGGCGAGCCGACCGGCAACGTGTACTTCGATGTGGCTTCCTGGCCGCATTACGGCGAGCTGACGCACCAGAAGCAGACCGCCGTCGAGGACGAGGCCTCCAAGGTGACCGACGCGATGGGCCCGTCCGTCGACAACACGGGCGACGACAAATACAATCCCGTCGATCCGGCCGACGCTTCCCCCGACAAGCATGATCCGCGCGATTTCGCGCTGTGGAAGGCACCGAAGGATTCCGATCCGCTCGACGCGCATTGGAATACCCCGTTCGGCACCGGCCGTCCGGGCTGGCATATCGAATGCTCCGCGATGAGCCACCGTTATCTGAAGGACGGTTTCGACATCCACGGCGGCGGGCTCGATCTGCGATTCCCCCACCACGAGAACGAAATGGCCCAGACCCGTGCCGCCGGCTACGATTCCGCTGCGCGTTGGATGCATTCGGCATGGGTGACCGCCAAGGGCGAGAAGATGTCGAAGTCGCTGGGCAACGGCCTGTCCGTGCCGGCTGTGCTGGCAAACAATTCCGCTTGGGTGGTGCGCTACGCGCTGGGTGGTGTGCAGTACCGCTCGATGCTGGAATGGTCCGACCAGACGCTTGCCGAGGCGCAGTCCGCCTACGAGCGCGTCTCGAACTTCATCGAACGTGCGGGTATCGCCATCGGCGAACAGCCCAGCCGTGCCGAAGTCGTTTCCATTTCCGCCGACGCACTGCCGACCGACTTCGTTTCCGCGATGAACGACGACATCAACGTGTCCGGCGCTACCGCCGCGATCTTCACCGCCATCCGTTCCGGCAACACGCTGCTGTCGAAGCTGGCTGATCGCGCCGATTCCGACACGGCCAAGGCCGAGGTGCGCGAGGTGCTGCTCAGCGTGCGTGCAATGCTCGATACGCTGGGCCTGGACCCGCTGGCGGAACCATGGGTGAATGGCGGTGCGGCAGGCGGCGCTGCAGGCGAGGGGGAATCGGCCGAGCACGATGCGCTCGACGCGCTGATCTCCGAGCAGCTTACGGCTCGCGCCGAGGCCCGCAAAGCCAAGGACTTCGCCAAGGCCGACGCGATCCGCGACGCGCTGAACGCGGCCGGCATCGCCATCGAGGACGGCCCCCAGGGCTCCACCTGGTCGCTGAAGTAAGCAGCCCCTCGCATTTGCACGGAATGGGTGCTGATTTGGACGAAATCCAGCTGGATTTCGTCCAAATCAGCACCCAT
>OGOZ01001832.1_pt1 | contig 11231 bp, 7 predicted proteins | sample 1552801 | NCBI WGS metagenome assembly OGOZ01 (sample SAMEA2580196, study PRJEB22360) | human gut metagenome | biome: human gut; feature: human-associated habitat; material: faeces | place: Denmark | collected 2008/2010
GTTACCGTCGCGGTCGGAGCCGATCCAGCTGCCCGGGTGGAAGAACGCGGGGCAAGCGGGCTCGACGAGACCGGCCTTATCGCCCAGGACCCAGTCGTCGAAGCGACGGTAAACCTTGGGGATGGTGTTGAACAGCGTGTTGTCGAAGATGTCGAGAATCGTGTCCGCTTCCTCAACCGGGGTCGGCTTCTTCAGCGCGATTGGAGAAGTGCGGAACAGGGCGTCGATCTCGTTGTAGAGACGGCGCAGGCATTCCTTCTTATCCGAGCCGCCGAGGCGCTTGTACTCCTCAAGCAATTCGGAAACGCGGCGAATCTTGCCTTCCACGGCCTTGCGACGGGCCTCAGTGGGGTGCGCCGTGAAGACGGGGTGGAATTCGAGCTGGTTGAGCAGTTCCTTGGCCTTGGCCGGGCCAGTCTCATTGATGAGCTGGTGGTAGGCGACGGTGAGCTCGTTGATCGGGTCGACCGCCTGGTCAACGGACACGTTGTTCTCGCGCTCGTGGAGCACGGAAACGCGGTAGTTCTCCTCGGACAGGTTTGCCAGATGGAAATACGTGGCGAACGCGCGGGCCAGCAGCTGGGCGTCGTGCAACGTCATGTTGTCGATGACGTTCACGGCCTCCTTCAGGCCATCCTGGTCGGGGTTCGGATCCTTCAGCTCGGCGAAATGCTCGGCGCTGGCCTCCACCGCGTAATGACGCACGGTGTCGAACGTAGACAGCAGTTCGGGGTTGTATTCGCCCAGTACGTTACGCAGGATCTCAAGACACAGATCCATGTCGTACTTCAGGCTTTCGGGAAGATCATGCTCCTCCGGGCCCTTTCGGCCGGTCCCGGTAGTGACGATGGCGGCGTCAGCGGGAGTGATCTGTTCTTCAGGTGTTGCCATATAACCTCCTTTGCCGAATAACAGGTTGCTCGGTCTACCGGTCGTCTGCGGCTCCTCCGCAGTTGTTGAGGCCAGTCGTTGCGAGCCCACAGCCCATATTCAACGTGGTTGTTGTGTGGGCAATAGTGTATCCCCGCGAAATCGCTATTTGCGTTACGGAGTCCATATAGTGCGCCAAGTTGTCCACCTATAGAGACCGAATATCGGACAGCATATGAGACACTGTCCGATTCGCGGAAGATTTGAGCGCCTTACGATTGCCGGCGGGGGAGGCAGGGAGTAGTAATGAGGGATGTGAGCGAACAGAAGAAAAAAAGTGCGCCCGAAGCGAAAGGCGCAACGGCTGTACGTAAATTCCACACCCACTCCATTCCGCTGGACATGGAAGATATTGCACGCGATTGGGAAAAACCGGTGGTGGACGCCGGTATCGCCGCCAAAGCCAGCGTGATTGTACGAGTCGGCATGTTGGACCTGGGAGCCGGCACCGGCTCCTTCCGCGTGCGTGAAATGATGCACCGCATCGCCTACCCGCTGGGCGTGCACGTACGCGCCGACGTGAACCTGACGGATATCGAGGCCACCTGCACGGATGGTCGTAACCGCATCACCGAAGTCGTGGATTTGCCGAGTACCGGCGTGAACACCGAACGTATCTGGCTGCTGGAACATTTCGCCGACTGGTTCTCCGTGAATCTCGGCAAGGGGTCGATGTATCACGTCGATTCGCAACTGTCCGATGGCGTGGTCAAGCATTTGGACGAACGTGACGCTTCGCAGTATTCGGCCGATCTGGCCAAGCGCCTGCGCGAACGTGCCAAGGTCGAGGCTGAGGCGGCCAACGGCAGCGTGGACGAGGCGCTGGATCTTGCGTCGAAAACCAAGGTACTCGTGACCTCCGTGGCCAAGTCCTTGGATGATGACAATGAAGAAGCCCACCGACTTTTGGCGGACAGCGCGGAAGTCACTCCGGTCGAAGACAAAGCGGCCGAAGAGAAGGCCTACGACGATGCCGAAGTGTTTACCGGTGACTCCAATGAGTCGGTTGAATCGGCGAACGCGGCGAACGGCGCAACCGCCGAAAGCCCTGCTGCAAGCAGTACGAAGCGCAAGAATCGCGTGCCCAAGGAATACGCCGAACACTTCAACGAGCGCTCCGACGAAGAGAAGGCCAAGGGCGGTATCACCGTGCGGCAGGCGCACGAGCGACTCGATCTGATTGAGCGCCGCAAGCCGCTGTACAAGCCGTGGTTCTCCGGTCTGGCCTCCGCCCTGGCCTGCGCGGCCTTCGTGTTCCTGCTCGGCGGTGGCCCATACGACATGATCGGTGCGTTCGTGGGCGCGGGCCTTGGCCAGTGGATGCGTCGCCGGCTGTTTGCATACCATCTGAACCAGTTCTTCGTCACCTTTGTGTGCGTGGCCGCGGCGGCGCTCGCCTGCACCGGCACCCTGCGACTCATCGGCATTTTCGACCCAGTCGCGCTCTCGCACGATACGGCCTACATTGGCGCCATGCTGTTCGTGATCCCCGGTTTCCCGCTCATCACCGGCGGACTCGACATGGCGAAAATCGACTTCCCCTCGGGCATCCAGCGCGTGGCGTACGTGCTGTGCATCATCCTGATGGCCACGCTGGCAGGCTGGGCCGTGGCCGTGATGGTGCACCTGCACCCGGAAGGCTTTGAGCCACTGGGGCTTGACCCGTGGGTCAACGGATTGCTGCGGTTCGTGGCGGCGTTCGTCGGCGTGTGGGGCTTCTCCGTGCTGTTCAATTCGCCGCAGCGCATGTGCCTGACCGCCGCCCTGATCGGTGCGATCACGGACACGCTGCGCTTGGAATTGCAAGACTTCAACGTGGCACCCGAGATGGCTACCTTCATCGGCGCGTTTCTGGCGGGCATTCTGGCATCGGTGTGGCGTTCATCCGTGCGACGTGGCTGGCTACCGCCGCACCTCGGCTACCCGCGCATCTGCCTGACCGTGCCGTCGATCGTGATCATGGTGCCCGGTCTGTATATGTATCGTGCCATGTGGTACCTCGGCAGCTTCCAGACCATGAATGCGCTGGACTGGGCGTTCCGTGCGTTCATGGTGATCATCTGTCTGCCGATCGGTTTGGCGATGGCCCGCGTGGTGACCGACAAGTCCTGGCGCTACGACATCTGACCGTCATCTTAGCCCCCCCCCTCAGGTGGGGGGAGCTCGGATAAAACAGCGTCTCAGTATGGAAACGGTGGAAGGTGCTTGAGCCCTTGTATCCACTACCATCAGGCGAAGTGCGTTGCGGCCGTATTCACGGCTGTGACGGTCTGTATGACGCCGCTCCGGCGTCAATCGCATATCAGCACATAGTTCTGCCATGGCGGTAGCCGCTTGGCGTCATGATTGAGGAGGGGCGCAGTTGGCCAACGATTTCTGGATTCTGCTGGCCATGGTCATCTATTTTGCGGCCATGCTGTCCATCGGATTCATCTACTCCAAACGCTCCAACTCCTCCTCCAAGGAATACTTTGCGGGCGGGCGCGGCGTGGGGCCGTGGCTCACGGCCCTGAGCGCCGCAGCCTCCGACAGGGGCGGCTGGCTGCGGATGGGCCTGCCGGGCCTGGCCTACTTCACCGGCGCGGCCGACCCGATGTGGACCGCCGTCGGACTGGCGCTCGGCACCTATCTCAACTGGAAGCTTGTGGCCCGGCGACTGCGCCGCTACTCGGTAGTGACCGACGATGCCATCACCATTCCTGACTTCTTCGCCAAGCGTTTCCATGACAAGAAGGGCGTGATCTCCACCATCGCGGCCGTGATCATCCTGGTGTTCTTCAGCGTGTACGTGGGCAGCTGCTTCGTGACCGTGGGCAAGCTGTTCGCCACGTTGTTCGGTTTCGACTACCACGTCATGATGATCATCGGCGCGGTGGTCGTGTTCGTCTACACCGTGGTGGGCGGCTACTTGTCCGTGGTGATGACCGACTTCATTCAGGGCATGCTCATGTTCTTCGCGCTCGCGGTGGTGTTCATCGGCACCGTGGCCAGCGCGGGCGGCATCGACAACACCGTGGAATTCCTGCGTGCCATCCCCGGCTACCTGTCCGGCACGCAGGTGGCCGCGCCCAAGCTGGACCCGGCCACCGGCCAGCAGCTCGTCGAGGCGGGCAAGGCCGTGTTCGGCGCGCCCTCCGACTACGGCATCATCACCATCATCTCCATGCTGGCGTGGGGCCTGGGTTACTTCGGTATGCCGCAGGTGCTGGTGCGCTTCCTGTCCATCCGCAGCGTGGAAGAAGTGCGCAAGTCCCGAATCATCGCCACCTCCTGGTGCGTGATTTCGCTGGGTTGCGCAGTGTGCATCGGCTTGGTGGGGCGTGCGATGATGCCCACCGAACTGCTGACCTCCACCGATGCGGAAACCATCTTCATCGTGCTGGCGCAGACCCTGCTGCCGAGCTTCATGTGCGGCGTGGTGGTCTCCGGCATTTTCGCGGCCTCGATGAGCTCCAGCTCCTCGTATCTGATCATCGGCGCTTCGGCCATGGGCGAGAACATCTTCCGCGGGCTGCTGCACCGCAAGGCCACCGACAAGCAGGTCATGATTGTGGCCAGGGTCACGCTGGTGGTCATGTTCCTGTTCGGCATTCTGGTGGCATACGACCAGAACTCGTCGATCTTCCAGGTGGTGTCTTACGCGTGGGCCGGGCTTGGTGCCTCATTCGGCCCGTTGATGCTGTGCTCGCTATACTGGCGTCGCGCCAACAAGGCCGGCGCCGTGGCCGGCATGCTGTCCGGCACGGCGGCCGTGCTGATCTGGCACAACCTCGTCAAGCCCTTGGGCGGCGTATTCGCCATCTATGAGCTGCTGCCGGCGTTCATCATTTCGCTGCTGTTCATCGTGGTGGTTTCGTTGCTGACCGCCAAGCCGAACAAGCGCATGCTCTACGAATTCGACCACTACATGGACGATCCGCTGCCCGGCACCCTGCCGTCCGGCACCGTGCTCGTCGACGAGCCCATGGAAGCCATGGAGTCCGAGGTCCGCAGCGGCAAATGACACGTGCCTGCTGTGCGGTCGGCTCGTATGGCAGAGGAGTGGCTTTTTTGTGGTTCGGCAGGAACCATTGAGGCCAAAACGGACTTCGAGGGGCTGATTTGACGTTCTGGAGAGATCTACTTCCGTTTCAAGGGGCTGATGCCTGAGTAGACGCGGCTCCAAAACGGCGGAATGGCGTTGACGTAAGGGCATTGATACACGTGGTCTACCGGATGATCAGCCCCTTGAAACGGAAGTAGACCTCCGGCGGAGGCCAAATCAGCCCCTTGAAATGGGTTTTGAATACCGTAGCGCGGTGCGGACGGTGCGGACTGACTCTACCGGGCTTATTATTCCTGCGTCGTCGGAATAATTGGCAGCAGAGGCTCGAATTTCAGCCGTTTGTACAGTGGAATACGGCGTAGCTTTCGGACATCGCTAATTTGCTGGGTAGTTTGCCGCATCGTGAGCTGGACCGTTTTGCCCGTAACCTCCTGTATCCTTTCGGCAACTCTTCGGGCAAGGGCCTCTTCTCCCGCTTCGTCGCCAATATCTAATTTGGTGACTTGAATGTACTTCCAGCCAGCATCTTCGATCATCTGGCGGCGTCTCGCGTCATTCAGCCATTGCCCGGCATGATGAGAGCCTTCGTATTCGATACATATCTTGAATTCAGGGTATGCAAGATCGAGATATATGGGTCTGGTGTTGTTTCCTACGAATATTGGATAATTCACCTGCGGGCAATTCAGACCGTATTTCAAGAGAACCAAACGAGTTCGTGTTTCCATGGAGGAATCTGTGCCCGCGCGCGCCAAAAGTAGGGCGCGACGGCATTTGTTATACCCGCGGAACAAATACGAATTGGTGCCATTCTCTTTGTCGGCTCGCACCTGGGCCTCGGCCTCATCGAGATACAGAGAAAGGGCGTCGATGGTTGTTCTGCAGAGCCTTCGATCTCGTCGCATCATGGAATCAGCGAGAACGATGAGTTCTTCAAGTTCGAGATACGTGGAGAACATGGCCCATGTGCAAGCTGGTGAAGTGCATGTGAATTGTCCCTCGATTATGACCGTGTCTAGTGGAAAAGGCCATACAACCACTTTGACCCCCACAATGTGCCGTTTGTCATTGGCGTGTGGAACCGCAACAATGGTTGTAGTTGCAAGGCCTCTGTGTTTGCTTGATATGCGGGGTACTTCAATTGACAAAAGCTCCAACGCTGTTGTCAGGGCATAGGGTGGGCGCCATGCGCTTCGTCGTTGAACATCTGCGCACGTCTGCATTCGTTGGTACTTCTGCATTGTCAGCTCGGTCAATGCCGTTGAGCTACCCATGATGATCACCCCTTCGTGATGTTCGCTTTGTCCTCGCAGTGTAGAGTCCGGCTACCGGCCCTGTCTACCGCCCCAATTTTTCGGTGGATAAATGTGGATAAGTCGGTGGATAAACTATGGGTGTTCATCGCAGTTGCAGGCCATCCCGCAATTACATGGAACGTAGGGGTTTGCAGGCAGCCAGCGGGAATCGCCGTCGACGGCGCGATTCAACTTGGACGAATCTCCATGGCGTTCATGCAAAGGTGGCATGATGGCCGGTATGAGTAGCTTGGTGCGTATTGTCAATGCCGGTGTTCCGGGGTCTCAGGACCGCGTGGATGTGGTGCTTCGCGATGGGGTTGTTGCGTCTGTCGGCCCTGCTGGAACGGTCTCGGCTTCGGACAGCACGATGCAGACTAAGGCGCATACGACATCGTTGGAATACGCGACGAATGCCATTGCTTCTGGCAGCGTCTCAATCCCAACGTCGGCCGCCGCACCCCCGCCGACGAAACCACCATCGACGCCGACGGCCTGTGGGTTATTCCCGGCCTGTGGGACTGCCACACGCACTTCACGCAATGGGCTAAGACGCTGGGCCGACTGGACCTCATCAATGCCCGTTCCGCCGCCGAAGCGATGGACATGTTGCGCCGTCATCTGGATGAGCGCCGCGCCGCCGACACGCTTGACCCAGATGCCTTCGTGGTGGGCATGCGATTCCGTCACTCGCTGTGGGCCGACGACGAGCAGCCCACACTGGCCGCAATTGACGCCGTGACCGGCGAACAGACGGAGGCCCTCTCCAGCGCGGACATGCACTGCGGATGGGTGAATTCCGCCGCGGCCCGCAGGCTTGGCGTACATGTGGACGAATCCGGTCTGGTCGGTGAACTCGAATGGTTCAACGCCTACACCGCCTTCGACAAGGCGCCGGGCGCTGCTGAAGAGACTGACCGTCTGCTGCGCGAGGCCGAACAGGACGCCGCAAGCAAGGGCGTGGTGGGCATCCGCGATTATGAAATGGCCGAAAACATCGATACATGGATCAATCGTTTCGCGGCCGGCATTAACGGTTTGCGCGTGGACGCCGGTGTATACCCCGAGCGGTTGCGAGCCGCCATTGACGCGGGTTGGCATACCGGCAAGGAATTGCCGGGCAGCGCCGGGCTTGGCCATGTGGGCGCCATGAAGCTCATCTCGGACGGATCGCTCAACACCCGCTCCGCCTACTGCTCCACGCCGTATTCGGGCATCGAGCCGCTGACGTATGGCACGCTGAGCTACACGCCGCAGCAAATCGAAGACTATATGCGCCTAGCCACCGAGCATGGCTTCGACATTGCCTGCCACGCCATTGGCGACGAAGCGAACACCATTGCGCTCAACGCAGTCGCCGCCACGCACGCACATGGATCGATCGAGCATGCGCAGATGCTCAAACCCGTCGATATCCCGCGTTTCGCCGAGCTGGGGCTCACGGCCAGCATCCAGCCGCAGCACGCCATGGATGACCGCGACGTCATCACCCGTTTCTGGGCCAACCCGGCCGGCATCCCTTATCCGTTCAGGGCCCTCCACGACGCCGGTACCACGCTGCGCATGGGCTCGGATGCGCCCGTGGCCCCGCTGGACCCGTGGCTGGCCATTTCCGCCGCCGTGCTCGGCACCGAAAGCTCTGACCGCGAGCCGTTCCAGCCCGAGCAGTGCCTCGATGTGCATACCTCGCTGGCAGCCTCGACCGCCACTGGCCGTGACCGCCTTGCATCCGGCGACCCGGCCGATGTGGTGTTGCTGGACGCCGACCCATACGCCGCCGATACTCCGGAAGCCATGCGCGCTATGCCGCAACACGTCGTAATGACATTGCTGTGCGGGGAGCGTACGTATTGATGCAAGCCATCGGCATGAAGTGAACAGAGGTCCGTCTTGATAGCCGCGTTGCACGGAAAAACAAGAAATCCGCCCCTCGAAGTGAAGATAGGACACAGCAGACGCCGCAATACAAAAACGCCGTGTCAGTTGCCCAGTTGGGGCTGACACGGCGTCTTGCTACGAGCGGCGGGAAAATCAGTACTTCATGCCCATGGCCTCGCGCACCTGGTCGAGGGTCTCCTCGGCGATGGCGTTGGCGCGCTTGTTGCCGTCGTGCAGGATGTCACGAATGGAATCCATGTCCTTGGCCAGCTCGGCGCGGCGCTCGCGGTGCGGGGCCAGGAACTCGTTGACTGATTCGATGACGTATGCCTTGAGCGCGCCGGCGCCGGAATCACCGATCTCCTCGGCGATGTCCTTCGGGTCGCGGCCGGTCACCAGGCCGGCGGTGGTCAGCAGGGCGGAGACCTGCGGGCGGGCAATCGGGTCGAAGGTGATGCGGCGCTCGGAATCGGTCGGGCTCTTCTTGATGAGCTTGGCGGTCTCCTCCGCGGTGGCGCCCAGCATGATGGAGTTGCCGTAGGACTTGCTCATCTTGCGGCCGTCAAGACCCGGGATCTCCGGCGCTTCGGACAGGATGGCGCTCGGCTCCGGGAACACCGGGTTCTTCTTCGCGTAGCGCTCGTTGAAGCGGCGTGCGATGGTGCGGGTGATTTCGACGTGCGGCAGGTTGTCCTTGCCGATCGGCACCACGTTGGCCTTGCAGAACAGGATGTCGCAAGCCTGATGCACCGGGTAGGTGAGCAGCAGGCCGGTCAGCGCATGGCCGGAAGCCTCCATTTCGGACTTCACGGTCGGGTTGCGGTGCAGCTCGGCCTCCGTGACCAGGGACAGGAACGGCAGCATGAGCTGGTTCTCGGCCGGAACGGCGGAATGGGTAAAGATCATGGTCTTGTTCGGGTCGATGCCGGCGGCCATGTAGTCGAGCACCAGGCTGAGCACATTGTCCTCGATGTGCTCGGTGGTGTCGCGGTCGGTGATCACCTGGTAGTCGGCGATGATGATGTTCGAGTTCACGCCACGGTTCTGCATGGCCACGCGCTCGCGGATGGAGCCGAAGTAGTGGCCGAGGTGCAGACGGCCGGTCGGACGATCGCCGGTGAGCATGGTGAACTTCTCCGGATGCTCCTCCAGCTTGGCCAGCGTCGCGTCCGAACGCTTCTTTGCGGCGAGGAAGCTGGCGCTCATTTCGTTGCCGACAGCGGTGATCTGCTGCTCCTGGGTTTCGTCCGTCATATGTGTCCTTTTCTTAAGAAAATCAACGATTTTATCGTAAAAGTCTGAGCCGACAACGAAATAATGCTCAATAAGTGGTACTCTCTTGTTTGATGAATTGATAGCACAGTAATCTCAGGGGGGTCAGATGGGCCGCGGACGTCAGAAAGCCAAACAGCAGAAAATAGCCCGAAAGCTCAAGTACCTGACCACCGACACCGATTACGATGAGCTTGCCAAGGAGCTCGGTGCGCAGGAGCCTGGTTCGGGTTCCTTTGACCCGTTTGCCGATATCGAAGCCAAGTATGCCCACGATGTGGACGCCGAAGATGAGACCGCAGGGGATGGTCAGGCATCTTCCGGTTCCGTTGACGACCTCGATGAATACGCCAAGTGGGCCGCGGAAGCCGCTGCGAAGGCCACCAGTGGTGAGTTCCCGGCGGCGAAGGCCGCGCCGAAGCCGCACAAGCCCATCCCGATGCCGGTGCCCAGCGCGCTGAAGCCGAAGAAGCAGGACTAGTTCTGCAAGGATCTTTACAAAACGGATGGCCCGTGGCTCAAACCACGGGCCATTTTTATGTCGCATTATGCCGTGCTGCGCTATACCGTCCGGTCACACCAACGGCAGCAGACCGCTCAGGTCGTCGCGCTCGCCGACGGCGGTGATGCGTCCGGCGTCCTTCTCCTCCTGCCAGCTGGTGATGCCGGTGGCGAGCCGCATCCACACGTCCGGGTCGAGCTCGATGACGTCGGGCGGCGTGAGATTGTGCGGATCGGACGCCGGCCCGTCGAGTATCTTGATCGCGCCCCATGGCGCGACGCGTACCTCCACGCCCTCGCCGGGCGCCTTCTTTTCAAGCAGATACAGCGAATACCGCACCGCCATCGCCCATAGCTGGCGCGGCAGCCGCGGAAAGAAACCAAGCTGGAAATCGCGCGCGGCGGCATCGTCAGCCGGCATATGCTCTTCGAAAATGTCGTGCGCCGCTTCCCGCCATTGCTTGAAGGCGGCGTGCCCCCTACCCAAGTCCTGTTCTCGTATGACAGCCATACCGGTATTGTGCCGCGCGCAAACGACTACACTGTTCGATAGGACATTATCGGCTTGCTTGCGCCGATTCCTTTCGATCATGTGGGAAACCGTTGCATCCCATTGCACCGGTTTTGCATTGTTCTGCAAATTTTTGCAAACGAGTGCCGACAAGCGATTGCTAGGGATTTCGTCTTTTTCCGATTGCGTAGTATGCTATACATGAGAACGTATGCATGATGCTTAGTGTTCATGCGGCCGCAAATGCAAGGACGCTGGAGTAAGGCATAATGTTCCTGGAGAGTATCCGTCAAAGGGAGTCAATCAATGACTGAAATTACCGCACCGAAGTCCGCGGTCACCGCGGAACAGTTCGCTGACGAGATCCGTGAGCAGCTGAAGTACACCCAGGGCGTCACCGTCGAGCAGGCCAAGCCGGCTGATGTGTACGTCGCCGCGTCCGCCGCAGTGCGTCGCCATCTCGTGGATTCCTGGATGAAGACCCAGGCCGACATGGTCAACGGCAACACCAAGGCCGTCGGCTACCTGTCCGCCGAATTCCTCATGGGCAAGCAGCTGGAGAACGCGCTGCTCAACGCCGGCCTGACCGACCAGTTCAACAAGGCCGTCAAGGACCTCGGATTCTCCGCCCAGGAAATCATCGACGCCGAATACGAGCCAGGTCTGGGCAATGGTGGCCTGGGTCGTCTGGCCGCCTGCTTCATCGACTCCCTCGCCTCCCTTGGCGTGCCGGCGTTCGGCTATGGCATCCAGTACAAGTACGGCATCTTCAAGCAGGAATTCGACGAGAACGGCAAGC
>OGOZ01001835.1_pt1 | contig 11215 bp, 9 predicted proteins | sample 1552801 | NCBI WGS metagenome assembly OGOZ01 (sample SAMEA2580196, study PRJEB22360) | human gut metagenome | biome: human gut; feature: human-associated habitat; material: faeces | place: Denmark | collected 2008/2010
GCTATAGCGTCCTTTATCATGTTCTGCCCTGCCCTTATTTGTTGACGGTTTTCTGGTACAGCTCCTGAAACAGCTCATCCTCGCCCTTGGGGAGGTCTATCTTCTCCTCCGCCGCAAAGGCCTCCTCCAGCCACGGGTTCCCTTCGACCCTGCCGCCGGCCTGAGCCTCGAGCAGGATACCTATCAGCGTATTCGAGATGAGGTATCCCGGCACGGTAAAGTGCCACCTGTCCCCTGTTTTCTCTGCCCAGCCCTTTTCCGCAAAGGCGAGCAGCACCTTGTGTATGGGCCGCCAGTCGCACTGGCAGCGGGTGCGGTAATCATGCTCCGATATGCCGTTGGAGGTACGCATACCCAGCATTATATATTCCACCGCTCTCTCCATCGGGTCTATCTGGCGGTATTCGTCGATTATGCTCACGCCGCGCGCCACGCCGGAGATATACTGCTTGAGATCCTTGACGAAGCTGTAGCGGAGATTGCCGACGCAGGAATGCGCGCCGGGGCCGAAGCCCATATAATCGTCAAGGTTCCAATACTTGAGATTGTGCTTCGATTCAAAGCCCTTGGCGGCAAAGTTGGATATCTCGTACTGCTTGTAGCCATAGCGCTCCAGAACGTCCGCCGCGTAGAAATACATATCCGCCTGCTCATCGTCGTCCGGGAGTATGGGCGAACCCTTGTACCGCTCGTACATTGGCGTCCCCTCCTCGAGCTTGAGTCCATAACAGGAAATATGCTCAGGATGAAGCTCGATTATTCGTGCGAGAGTCTCCGCCCAGTCGCTCTTGCTCTGGCTGGGCAGGCCGTAGATGAGGTCGAGGCTGATGTTCTCGAAGCCCGCGTCGCGCGCGTCCTGCATGGAACGCTTGACCTGCTGGAAATTGTGCCGGCGGCCGATGAGCTTCAAAAGGTCGTTATTGGCGGACTGCACCCCCAGCGACAGCCGGTTCACGCCCTCCTCCCGCAGGAGCTTGAGCGCGTTGAGGCTCGTGCTGTCCGGGTTACACTCGACGGTGACTTCGGAATCGAGCCTGACGTTGCCGTTGAGCTTCAGGGTGTTGAATATCTCGACTATCCTGTCCGCGCCGTAAAAGCTCGGCGTGCCGCCGCCGAAGTAAACGGTGCGTATGGTTTTATCGCACGGAAAGGCATTTATCTGCGCGCACAGCGCCTCAAAGTACGCCTGCTTTATCTCCTCGCCCGCTGCGGGCAGGGAGGTGAAGGCGCAGTAAACGCACTTTTTTATGCAGAACGGAATATGGATGTAAAGCGATACCGCGTTACTCGTCATCGTATTTGAGAACAGCCATAAATGCTTCCTGCGGGACTTCCACGGTGCCGAGGGTGCGCATTCGCTTTTTGCCCTCCTTCTGCTTTTCCAGAAGCTTCTTTTTGCGTGTTATATCGCCGCCGTAGCATTTTGCAAGTACATCCTTGCGCAGCGCTTTTACGGTCTCCCGCGCGATGATCTTGCCGCCGACGGCAGCCTGTACGGGTATTTCGAAAAGCTGCCTGGGGATATTGTCGCGCAGCTTTTCGCAAATGCGCCTTGCGCGGGCATATGCACGGTCGGAATGGACAATAAAGGAAAGCGCATCCACTATTTCGCCGTTTAAGAGTATATCCAGCTTGGAAAGCCTGCTTTCGCGGTATTCGCTGAACTCATAATCAAGCGAGGCATAACCCTTGCTTCGTGATTTCAGCAGATCAAAGAAATCGTAAATTATCTCGTTCAGCGGCAGCATATAGTGCAGCTCGGCACGGTTTGTGTCAATATACTTCATGTCGATATATTCGCCGCGCCTGTCGGTACAAAGCTGCATTATCGTGCCGACATATTCGCTCGGTGTGATGATCGTCGCCTTTACATACGGCTCGCACGCTTCTGCGATAGAAGCGGGGTCAGGGTAATTTGTCGGGTTGTCGATATATACCGTTTCGCCGTTTGTTTTTGTTATCTTGTAAATGACGCTCGGCGCCGTGGTGATCAGATCGAGCATAAACTCGCGTTCCAGCCGCTCCTCGGATATTTCCATATGCAGCAGCCCCAGAAAACCGCAGCGGAATCCAAAACCGAGCGCAACGGAGGTTTCCAGCTCGTAGGTGAAGGAAGAATCGTTCAGCGCAAGCTTGTCGAGTGCATCCTTAAGATCACCGTATTTGGAGCCATCCGCCGGGTAAATGCCCGCAAATACCATCGGCTGCGATTTCTTGAACCCCGGCAGGGGTGTTTCCGCCGGGCGGTCGCAAAGCGTAACCGTGTCGCCCACCGTGGTATCGGCAATGCTTTTAATACTTGCGGTGAAGTAACCTACCTCGCCTGCGCGGAGTGTGTCGCACTTGTCAAGCGAAAAGGCGGAAAGTGTGCCCATCTCGACGACCTCAAACTCCGCTCCGGTGTGCATCATGCGGACTCTGTCGCCGACAGATATGCTCCCGTCCATAACGCGCATATAAACGATAACGCCTTTATAGGAATCATAATAGCTGTCGAAAACAAGCGCTTTCAGCGGGGCTTCGGCATCGCCCTTCGGGTGCGGTACCTCCCGCACGATATATTCAAGCACGCTTTGTATATTTGTCCCCATTTTTGCGCTTATGCAGGGGGCTTCGTCCGCGGGGATCCCTATGATATCCTCTATCTCGTGCCGTGTCATCTCCGGATCGGCGCTGGGCAGATCTATCTTGTTTATAACGGGAAGTATCGCAAGATCATGGTCAACGGCAAGGTAGGCATTCGCAAGCGTCTGCGCCTGGATACCCTGTGTCGCATCTACAATCAGGACAGCGCCCTCGCAGGCGGCAAGCGAGCGCGAAACCTCGTACCCGAAGTCAACATGGCCCGGCGTGTCGATCAGGTTCAGGATATATTCGTTGCCGTCGAGCGCCTTGTAATTGAACCGAACCGCACGCGCCTTGATGGTTATCCCGCGTTCGCGTTCGAGCTCCATATTGTCGAGCATCTGCTCCTCGATCCTGCGCTTTTCGACAGCCCCCGTGAATTCGAGCAGCCTGTCGGCAAGCGTGCTTTTCCCGTGGTCAATATGCGCAATAATAGAAAAATTGCGTATTCTTTCAATGTAATCCATTTGTTTCATCCGTTCAAAAGAAGGGCGATGATATTCATCGCCCCTTTTAATGTTTTAAGCTTTATTTGGAAGCCTTTTTCTTTTCGCGCTGCTTGATAACGTGCGAGAGGGCTTCCCACAGCATTCCGGAAACGAACACGGAGGAGAAGAGACCGGCAACTATACCGACAATAAGCGGAAGTGCAAAGTTGCGGATCGATTCGACACCGAGTATGTAAACCATGCCGATAGTGAACAGCGTGGTGAGCGTGGTGTTGATGCTTCTGCCGAGCGTTTCGTAGATGCCCTTGTTGACGACTTCGCCGAAGGGCGCGTCGCCCATCTTGACCTTGTTTTCGCGTATGCGGTCAAAGATGATTATCGTTGCGTTGATGGAATAACCGAGTATCGTGAGCAGAGCAGCGATAATGTTGGAATTTATCGGGATCTGGAGCAGGGAATATACCGTCATCATAACGAACAGATCGTGCACAAGCGAGCAAACGGCTGCAATACCGGATGCGAGGTCAAATCTGAACCAGATATAGATGAGCATGAGCACGACGGCTATGCCGACTGCGAGCAGACCCTTTTTTGTGAGGCTGGTGCCGATTGTCGGTTTTACAACGGTGATCTGCTTGTTGCCGATATCCGCCTTTTCGTATTTTGCGGAGATAGCATCGAGCAGCTTGTCCTGCTGTGCGGGTTCAAGCGCCTTTGTACCCGTGCGGATTATTGCAATATCCTCATCGGCAGTGGACTGTGTCGTGGAGGAAACATATTCATGCCCGAGCTCGGCTTCGATAATGGCGTTTATATCATCGCATATTTCGGGGGTAACCGTCTGCCCCAGACCGAGCTGGATCTCCGTACCGCCGGAAAAGTCGATATCGATATTAAAGCCGCGAATGATAAAGGAAAGGATACCCACAAGGAAAACCGCCGCAAGGATAATGAGCGCGACTTTCCTGTTTTTGATGAAATGGAACTTAGTCATTTTGCGCTCTCCTTCCGATCGATCTGTATTTTCTCGTGTCGCTTATACCCATGCCGAGGCAGAGGTTAAGAAGCAGTCTTGTAACAACGAGCGCGGTGAAGAGGGAAAGAACAACACCGATAAAGAGCGTTGTCGCAAAGCCCTTGATCGTGCCGGAGCCGAGGAAGTAAAGCACTACGCAGGCAATGACGGTTGTCACGTTGGAGTCGAGTATCGCGGCAAATGCTCTGCTGAAGCCGCTTTTTACGGCAGCCTTCGCGGATTTGCCGGAATCGATCTCCTCCTTGATACGTTCGAAAATGACGACGTTCGCATCGACAGCCATGCCGACGGAAAGCACGATGCCTGCGATACCGGCAAGCGTGAGGTTCGCCTGTGTTGCGATAAGCACGAGCCCGAAAATACCGGTGTAGGCGCACAGCGCTATGGAAGCCATCACGCCGCAGAGCCTGTAATAAACGCACATGAAGATTATCACAAGCGCAAGGCCGATCGCACCTGCGATAAGAGCGCGGGAAAGGGAATTCTGTCCGAGTGTCGCGCCGACAGTGCGCTGTTCCTCGACGGAAAGGGTGTATTTGAGCGCGCCCGCGTTGATATTGTTTGCAAGCACCGTTGCGGATTCCTGATCGAAGTTGCCCTCGATGACCGCCTGACCGCCGGTGATGCCTTCCGAAGAAAACTTGGAATCGACCTTCGGGTAGGAAAGGAGCGTGTCATCCATATAGATGTAAAGCGGGGTGCCGCTCTTTGCCGCCTGCTTTGTCGCTTCGGCAAATTTCTTTTCGCCGCTCGCGTTGAATTTAAGCTGTACTACATAGCCGGAGGAAGAGCTGTCCGTGGAGCTCACGCCGACATATGCCGATTCGACATCCTTGCCCTCGAGCATGACGTTGTTGTCGTTCGAGGTGCCTTCGCTGCTGCGGAAGGTGAGACGTGCCGTTTTCATGATGCCGTCGATAACCTCATTGGGGTCGTCGACATCGGGAATTTCGATAGATATCATATCGTCGCCGACAAGATAAGCAAGCGCTTCGGTAAGCCCCTGCCCGTCAAGACGGGTACGCATGACGGAAAGCACCGATTCCATACCGGTGGAGAGTGCATCGCCGGTATCGGTTGTCTGTGCGCGGTAAGTTACGACCGAGCCGCCTGCCAGGTCAAGCCCGAGACGGATGGTCCCGTCATGGAAAATTCCGTTAAGCTGCGTGTCTTTGTTTATGTAAACGCCGCAAACGGTGAGTGCGCATATAAGCACTATCGCAAGCAGGACGAGAACGAAGCGCGACACATATGCAGCGCGTGATTGGTTCATTTGCCAAATACCTCCGGATTTATTTCTAACGGTTCAATTATACATTCAAAGGGAAAATAAGTCAAGCATTTTTTGACCGACAATACCGTATTTTGAAGCAAGCAGGGCTTATATGCGGATATATGCGCAAGCCGCGCGGCACAAAAGCCGTTTCAGCGGATGAAATTCAGGGAACGTTTGTCCACGCCGATATCGATGCTTGTCACCGTTCCGCCGTATTCGCCGTCCAACGTCCATGCCTGACCGCTTTCGAATTCAAAGCGCGCACGGCTCACCTTGCGGTGGATAAACGGGTCGTCGGTTACCGATTTGGTTATGATCTTGTTCAGCATCGTTGTGCTTGCGATAATGTTTTTCGGCGCGGGTACAAGTATCAGCTCGAATATGCCGTCGTCAAAGCTCACATAGCCGTCCGGCAGCTTGAACACCCCGCCTGCGCGCAGGGAATTGGAGACCGAAATGAGTATGAACTCGCCCTCTATTATCTCTCCGTCCGCATCGACACGGCAGCGTGTGCGGTGGTTAGCGGTGAGCGAAGCGACACTGTGCAGTATATAAGCATTGTGGCCGAGCAGGTTTTTCACCTGCTGCGGCGTTTCGTAGGAAGTATCGGCAAATATTCCGGTGCAGGCGATATAAACAAAGCGCCGATCGCCGAAAACGCCGATATCTATGGGCGCGGGATCGCGTTCGAGTATCCTGTCGCAGGCATCGCTCAGCTTGGAGGGGATCCCCAGCGAGGCCGCAAAATCGTTTGTGGAGCCGAGAGGGATATACCCCAGCGCCGTCGTAAGACCGCTGCCGACAATTCCGGAAGCGACGTGGTTGAGTGTCCCGTCGCCCCCGGCGGCGATTATCAGTTCGTAATTACCACCCTCCGCTGCTATAAGCTTTTCGGTTGCCCCCGCGGGCAGCGTGGGCATGACGGTCACCCTGCATCCGCCGCAAGTTAGCCTTTCGACAATGTCAAAAAGCTTTTTTCTGCCGTATCCCTTGCCGGATACAGGGTTTACAAGAAGAAGTGTATTACCTTTCATTTTTCAGCTGTTCCCCCATGAATATACCGCGTTCGGTGATAAAGCCGGTGATAAGCTCTGCGGGCGTAACATCGAACGCCGGATTGTAAACGTTTACCGCAGGGTGTGTGCTGCATTGCGCAAAAAAAGCGTGTGTGACCTCCTCGCTCGGGCGCTGCTCGATAACTATATCGCCTCCGCCGGCGGTATCCGCATCGAATGTAGAAAACGGCGCGCAGACGTAAAAAGGGATATTGTAACGCTTTGCGATAACGGCAAGCGCAAGCGTACCGACCTTGTTTGCCGTGTCGCCGTTTGCGGCGATCCTGTCCGCGCCGACAAGTATGATATCGACCTTCCCGGAGGCAATGGCGGAGGCGGCGGCACCGTCGCATTCGAGCGTGACGGGTATCCCGGATTGCGCAAGCTCAAAGGCTGTCAGCCTTGCACCCTGCAGAAGCGGCCGCGTTTCATCGGCGATAACGCTTACTTTTTTGCCCTTTTTCGCCGCAACATATACCGGTGCGAGTGCCGTGCCGTAGCGCACCGCGGCAAGCGCGCCCGCGTTGCAGTGCGTGAGTATGCACGCACCGTCCTTTATAAGAGGGTCGCCGTATTCTCCGATCGCGCGGCAATCGGCAATGCTTTCGTTATATATAGCAAGCGCTTCGTCTTTAAGCGCTTTTTTTACTTCGGGAATTCCAAATCCCGCCGAGGATTCCGCACGGGAAAGCATTCTTTCCGCGGCGCGGCGGAGGTTCACCGCCGTCGGCCTTGCGCCCGAAAGGTATTGCACGTTCTTGCGCAGCGAATACATAAAGCCGGCGGGTGACGTATCCTCGAACCGCACGGCGGCGGCATATATGCCGATGGCGGCAGCCACGCCGATAGCCGGCGCGCCGCGGATCTCAAGCCGTTTTATGATACCGTGAAGCTCGATGCAGTCGCAGCAGGAGCGTATTTCGAGCCTGCCCGGTAGTTGTGTCTGATCGATGTACATCAAAAGGTCTTTTTCGGTGTCGAGCCAAACCGTATCCTGCATACTTCCTGCCCCCTCTGCGGAATTTTCTTTATTATATCATACGGAATTTTATATTGCAATATTTTTCCCGTTGTGCTACACTCCGAAGGTAAACAATCTTTTTGTGCAAGAAAGGCGAACGCTATGAAAACAACTGGTCTTTGCACCCCGCGGCAAAGCGAGCATCAATTTGATATGAACACATTTGTCCCGGTAGAGTCGCTTTGCGGAACTGCGCCGGAGGAGGACGGCTTTATCTATGCCGATTCCCGCGTTGCTCCCTTTGTGCTCGGCGGGCTGCTCCATCCGGATGAAAACTGCGGCGAGTATTACCGGCTGGATGCTTCCGCAAAGGAGATTTATTCCGATGCAAACCGCAGCCTTGCCGCCTGCACGCCCGGCGGAACCGTGCGTTTTGCGACGGATGCAAAGGAAATCGCGCTCCGTATCACTCTTCGTGCCGGCTGCTTCGGGATGCACCATTTCTGTGACCGCGGTGTTTACGGTATCGACATATATATCGGCACCTGCACCGCACGGCGCTACACCGGCAAAATAATGCAGACCTTTGCGGAAAACCACGATGTCAACCGCGGCACCGTGTCCGTAGCCGGGGAAGACAGGTTCAATGAGGTTATGATCGAGCTGCCGCTTTATGCCGGTATCGAAACGCTGAAAATCGGCCTGAAGCCCGGCGAGCTTGTCGGCGCGCCCACGCCGCGCTCCACGGGTGCGGTTGCATTTTACGGCAGCTCCATCACACAGGGTGGCTGCGTTTCCCGCCCCGGAAATTCCTATTGCAATATCATCTGCCGCGCGCTGGATGCCGATTGCTGCAATTACGGCTTTTCCGGCAGCGCCATGGGCGAAACCGAGGTCGCCTCGCATATCGCCTCGCGTGATCTTGCCTGTTTTGTCATGGATTATGACTTCAACTCGCTCTCCTGCGAAACGCTCCGCGCCACGCACGAACCCTTTTTCAAGGTTATCCGCGCCGCACAGCCCACGCTCCCCGTGGTTTTTGTCACTCATCCGTTTTATTCGGAACCCACGGAAAACGACCTTGCCCGTATCGCGATAATCCGCGAAACCTACGAAAATGCGCTTGCCGCCGGAGATAAAAACATCCGCTTTGTAAACAGCGGCGAGTTTTTCACTTCGGATATGCGCGATCTTTACGCCGTGGATAACCTCCACCCGAACGATCTCGGTCAGTTCTCCATGGCGTGCGAGATACTCCCCGCCGTTCGCGGGCTGCTCGGCAAATAGTTTGCCGGAAAAAGCATAAAAGGGAAGCGGTTGCCCCGCTTCCCTTGTTTTTTGCTGTTTACAGCACCGGAAGTGTATATGTACCGAGATAAGCGCGTTTAAGAAGAAGATAATCCACCGCATCGATACTTCCGTTTGAATCTATGTCTGCAAGAACGGTTCTGTACTGCTTATCGAAAGTGCCGAGAATAATACGTTTAAGATAAAGAACGTCGGCCGCGTCGATCTTGCCGCCGGCATCTATATCGCCGAGAAGCCCTCTGTCGGGCACATCGAGTACATCCAGAATTGCGCTTTTCAGCTCTTCGTGCCGGTACATTTTTTTGATAAACGCTTTTATATCCGCATCCTTTACGGTGATTTCGACAGTGATCGTTTCACCGAAAACATCCTTGGAATTGTCCTTGTGTGCCGCTTCAAAATCGTCGGATCTGTCGGGGTAGATGAGTATCCATTCGCTGCGTATTATTTCAAGCGCGGTTTCAAGCGTGATATCGGCGGTGAAGTTAAGAACAACACGGTCATGCACGAAATAAGGGTCCTTCATTCGCGAATCGACATATATGTCGATCTCTTTGTCCGTCGGGATCTTCTTCCCGGATGTCGTTTCGGCAAAAACCGTTGCCGGTCCCGCCGATAAAACTATCGTCAGTGCGAAAAGAATAAGAGCAATCGCTTTTTTCATATCGGTTCTCCTTATTGAAAAGTGGTTGGTTACCGAGGCGGGAAGTAATATGTTTGTTCGTAGTATCGCTTGCATCGCCGCGTGAAGTTGTAATGAATTCACACGAATGATAATGCCGTCGCGATCTGAAAATTATGCACCAACCTTTCTTTATATTTTTGCCGTTGCAAGCGATCAACCGGCTAAAATGATCAGTTCGTTTCGGCAATTTCCTATGTGCGATTATATATTATCACAAATCTAAACAAAACGCAATACAAAAAACCGCATTTCCGCAAAAAAGACCCGCCGTGCGGCGGGCCTTTTCGTATAAAGCTTTGCTTATTTGTCGAGCTCTGCGAAATACTTGATGGTGCGGACCATCTGGCTGGTGTAGCTGTTTTCGTTGTCGTACCACGAAACGGTCTGAACCTGGTAGGTGTCGTCGTCGATCTTGGTGACCATGGTCTGAGTAGCATCGAAGAGAGAGCCGTAGGTGATGCCGATGATATCGGAGGAAACGAGCGGTTCCTCGGTGTAACCGAAGCTTTCGCTGCTTGCTGCCTTCATAGCGGCGTTGATGCCTTCCTTGGTGACATCCTTACCCTTGACAACGGAGACAAGGATAGTGGTGGAACCGGTGCAGGTAGGAACTCTCTGAGCGGAGCCGATCAGCTTGCCGTTGAGCTCGGGGATAACAAGGCCGATAGCCTTTGCAGCGCCGGTGGAGTTCGGAACTATGTTCACGGCTGCAGCTCTTGCACGGCGGAGATCGCCTTTTCTGTGCGGGCCGTCGAGAACCATCTGGTCGCCGGTGTAGGCATGGACGGTCGTCATGATACCGCTCTGGATGGGAGCGTATTCATTAAGAGCCTTTGCCATGGGAGCGAGGCAGTTGGTGGTGCAGGAAGCGGCGGAAATGATCTTGTCGTCTGCGGTGAGGGTACCCTGGTTTACGCCGTAAACGATGGTGGGAAGATCATTGCCTGCGGGAGCGGAGATAACAACCTTCTTAGCGCCGGCGTTGATATGAGCGGAAGCCTTTTCCTTGGAGGTGTAGAAGCCGGTGCATTCGAGAACGACATCGACTTTAAGCTTCTTCCAGGGGCAGTTGTTTGCGTCCTTTTCGGCATAGATCTTTATGGTCTTGCCGTCGACGGTGATGGTGCCGGCTTCGTCATCGGCGGATACTTCGTGGTTGTATCTGCCCTGAGCGGAGTCGTATTTGAGAAGGTGAGCAAGCATTTTCGGGCTGGTGAGGTCGTTGATGGCAACGATCTGATAACCCTTTGCGCCGAACATCTGTCTGAATGCAAGGCGACCGATACGGCCGAAGCCGTTAATAGCAACTTTTACTGACATTGGAAAGTTCCTCCGTAAAATTTTATTTACCATCCGATAGTTTATACTATTCCGGACGAAAATACAAGTACTGTTTTTTGAAAAATCGCAGAAAATTGCGCCGGCGATTTGTTGAAATTATCCAATATACTTGCGTATGCGCAGCTTTGCTCCGACATTCTCGGCAATTTCGCGGCATTTTGCGATATCGCTTTCGGGGATCGTCCCCTCCACGACCGAAAAAAGGACATTCGGTATCCCCGCCCGGACACAGCCGCGCGCATATTCGATTATGGCGGGGAAGGCGTCGAGCCCGTATTTCGGGTGGCAGACGTCATTGTATTCCTCCGCGTTTGCGGCGTTCAGGCTTATGGAAACGGTGTCGATATATTTGCGCAGGACGGGTGTCGTATCGGTTTTGTAAAGCAGATTTGCAAGACCGTTTGTGTTCAGCCGCACGGGCAGCGCGTATTTCTTTTTGAGCAGCGCCGCGGATATCAGGGATATGGAGGGCCAATTCT
>OGOZ01001836.1_pt1 | contig 11214 bp, 13 predicted proteins | sample 1552801 | NCBI WGS metagenome assembly OGOZ01 (sample SAMEA2580196, study PRJEB22360) | human gut metagenome | biome: human gut; feature: human-associated habitat; material: faeces | place: Denmark | collected 2008/2010
TGGTGGCCAACATCCCTACTCCATACAGGATATAGGAGAACAGCAGGGTAAGGCCCCGCACATATTTTTCTTCAATGATGGCAGCATCGTTGCTCAGGGCAGAGAGATATGTAGCTGTGCCTTCCCGGGAGAAAGCGGCTATACTCTTTTGCAGCAGCCGGGAAAAGGCGGCTTCCTTATATTGCCCCATGGCCCGGGCCTGGAACCGGGGACGAAAAAATCCCCACACGCCGCCATAGAGCAGCAGCAGCCCCAATAACGCTGCCGTCAGCCATAACAGCGTCCCAAAGGGGAGAGCGCTCCCGCCGTCCAGCATGGAATCTACGATCAGCTGCAGCAGCACGGATAGGAAGAGCGTCAGCGCAAGATCCAGCAGCAAACCCAAAATACTCCCGGCCAGATTCCCAAGGTTCTTGCGAAACAGTTCATTTTTTAAAGAAGAGGAAGCGGTGTTTTGAATTGCGGAAGATTTCTTTTTCATAAAACGGATCCTTTCCTGCTTTGATGATTTCAGCATACGGAAAGGAAGCGGTTTATACAAGCAACCGACCGTTGGACAGGGCACGCAGGAGGATACCATTGGTTACCTTTGCTCCAATATCAGGCAAAGACCTTCAACCTGGGGTTGAAGGTCATCAGAGCAAAGGATATGGGGACGTCTGTACTTAAAAAACAGTACTGTCAGTATTATAAATAATTGTCCTGATGGTATGAGCGGTGTGTTTTCATTCGGACTGTCATCCGTTATAATAAAAGCAGTAAAAGAAAAGGGGGCGGTCATATGACTATCCAACTGGCACAGAATATCCGTACTTTCCGCAAGCAGCGGGCTCTGACCCAGGAGCAGCTGGCCGAGGTGCTGGGGGTCACGGTGGGCGCGGTATATAAGTGGGAAGCGGGGCTTTCCCTGCCGGAGCTGAAATTCCCCTACCGAAATTGATACAAAATAGGGCGGCATAATTGAAAGGTGCAAAAAGGGATCGGTCGAATAGAAAAAAGGCTCGGAAAACGAGCCTTCGAATGTTGAAGTCGGGATGTGTCCCGGCTATATTATTATTCAAAAAGAATGAAGGTGTACATATGGGAAACTTAAAGAAACTGGGTGCCAATATTCGTAGCCTTAGGATTGCCTATGGAGAAACGCAGGAACAATTAGGTGAAGCCATATATGTTGAGAAAAACACGGTATCATATTACGAAAATGGCAAAAGAGAGCCAAACAAGGAAACTCTTACGGCAATTGCAAACCATTTTATGGTTTCTGTAGGAGAACTATTGAATTGTGATTTGACAGCAGTCCGTACAATAACTGTGGACAAGGATGCGTTCTGGAAAAATATAGATATCATTCTTCCTATTGTTTCATCTGAAAAAGCACTAAATAATGAAAACTTCAAAAAAGCTTTTGATGCGCACAAAGCCTTTTATGAGGAACTTCATAAGGTCAGCATGGACGGAATTGATAATGTTGACGTTTGCATTGACGGATATTTGGAAGCCGTAGAAGATGACGATATTGAAGCAGAAGCTGCCGCCAATTTTATAGCGTTGTGGTACTTGCTGATGATGTCTATGAAAGCCGCACCAACTATTATGAAAAATAAGCCTGCAGCTCTCAGACAAGTTGCGGCGAAAGATGAAAAAACCAGAAAGGTAATTGAAAACACAGATCCGTCTTTCGAGGCTGATGCAAAAGCAGCATTGAGTGAAATTGACGATGATGAAATGAAGGATCTGATGTCTGAAATGCTGACAGCTGTAAAAAGGTCAAAAGACTGGTCAGATCTGGCAGATTATTACTTGGCGCTACAGTATGTTTGGAATCTGGTTGATAATGATTTAGATTGGGGTTTTAATCAAAGAATCGGCGCAGAGATGATGGATGCGTTTATAACAGTTAAAAACGTTTATGCTGCACGATTTATGAAATACAGCTTTGATTCTATCAGTGGAGCGAGTTCACAATCTGTGGACGACAAGCGGTAACAAAAAAGAGTATATTGCTATCGTACCCTTCCACCCTGCCTCGGACGAGAGGCATGAATGAAAAAAGGAGGACATAGCAATGGAAGATCGCAAAAGCCTGATCCGGTGGATCAAAGACCACAAGAAGCAGCTGATCATTGCAGGGATCAGCATCGGTACTCTGATTCTGATTATTCTCGGAATCAAAAACAGAGCAGCAATTAAAGCTGTGTGGGATTCGTTGAAAGGAGTCGTGAAACATCCCACAGCGAAAGCCGCAGAAGAAGTTGCAAAGGTCGTAACGGACATTCCCTCAGCACCGGCCTCAGAGATTATCACTGCCGTGGCATCTAACTCGGAGACGCTCCCGTTTGAAGTCAGCAGACACATCCGCAACCTACCAGATGGATGGCATGCCTCTCCGGAGAAGGTCGCTGAAGCCCTGAAAAACAACATCATTCTCATGGACGGCCAGACTTGGGTCGACAGTTACATGAAGGGAGGTGCTGCTGCGTGAGAAGGACAGAGGAAGAAAAGAACCTGCTGGCGAAACTCGCCAGCGGCGTTCTGGATGGTATGGTCGGAGACGAACGCGAATACCGTGGGTACAGGAGCGTTTTCTGTGGTAAGTATATCAAGGACGGTGAGCCGGTCTCGTATCGGCAAGGCGAATCAACGAGGTTCTTTAACGGCAAGGAGAACGAGAGGATTCCCGGCAAACGTGAAGAGGAACACTATGATACGGATGACCGTAAGCTTGAGTTCTTACAGCGGTATGGTTGGTTGACAGATGATGACGATGTTAGGGCGTACAGCGCCAAGTATAAACCGAAGAAATAAGGAGGATGGGGTTTATGTCGAGACGCAAGAAGAACGAAGTGGTTGTTGACGACGATTTTGAAGAAGATGACAGTAGTGAACGATTGAGCGTCTGGGATGCCGCCGATATCTGGGCTTCCAACGGGAAAGACGAAGACTACATGTTCGGATATAGAAAAGCTGGCGGAAGCGTTGGAAAAGGATCCGGCGCCAAAGGGCGGAGAGAATCTGCCTGTATTGGAACGGGAGATACGGCTGGAGGGCGTTTCCTTCAGCTATGACGGGCAAAAGCAGGTGCTCCATTCCCTGTCCGCCCGGTTTGAAGCCGGAAAAGCCTATGCGCTTGTGGGAGGCAGCGGCAGCGGGAAATCCACCCTGCTGAACCTGCTCATGGGTGCGGGAGCGGCCTATGAAGGGAAGATCCTTATGGACGGGCGGGAGGTAAGGGACCTGTCGCCGGAGTCTTTGTATGGGCTCATGTCGGTGATACAGCAGAATGTATTTGTGTTCAATGCTTCCGTTCGGGATAATGTGACCATGTTCCGCAGTTTTCCACAGGAGGAATTGGAGCAGGCCATGGGTCATGCGCACCTGACGGAACTGCTGCAGGAGCGGGGAGAAAACTACCTTTGCGGGGAGAACGGAAAAAATCTTTCCGGCGGAGAGAAACAGCGTATATCCATTGCACGGAGCCTGCTGAAAAGATCCTCCGTCCTGCTGGCGGACGAAGCCACTGCGGCGCTGGATGCCCAGATGGCCCACCAGGTCACATCCGATCTGCTGGATCTTACCGGAGTGACCAGGATCATTGTGACTCACGGACTGGAGGAATCTCTTTTGCGCCGGTATGACGGGATACTGGTTTTGAAGGACGGCCGTATTGCCGAAACCGGAACCTTTGACGAACTGATGGAAAAGAAGGGATACTTTTATGCCCTGTTTACCGTGGCGCAATAAAGACGGAAAAGGGGTATCCGCAAATCGAATTGCATGGGGCAGCATGGACTATACAGATAGTCCATGCTGCCGTTTTTTCAGGATACAGCGTTGTATACCAATATTCCGTTTGTTTTGCTGCAGGTGTATAAAATATGGGTATTCAGCTTGAACAGAGGCACAAAAACGAAATTCCGTACAAATAAATAGACATGAACGGAATTTTGGCTGCGCGGCCGGCATACAAAACTCCTGCCTTTACTTGCCTGCAAAGGCAAGAGTGACATTTTTTACGGTTTTTTGCTACCATGATACATCAAAAGGAAGGAGAGGCGCTTATGGAATTCGGGGAAAAAATGCAGCTGCTCAGAAAAGAACGGGGACTCACGCAGGCAGAACTGGCGGAACAGCTGTTTGTTTCCCGGGCGGCTGTTTTCAAGTGGGAATCCGGCCGGGGATATCCGGGGATCGATTCGCTTAAAGCCATTGCCAAATACTTTTCCGTATCCCTGGATTCTCTGCTTTCCTGCGATACGGTGCTGGCCATTGCAGAGGAAGACGGCAGGCAGGCGCAGAGCCGCACCTGCAGTCTGGTTTTTGGCTTATTGGATATAAGCGGAGTGCTGCTGCTCTTTCTCCCTGTCTTTGGAGAAAGGACGGAAGACGCAGTGAGGAGCGTTTCGCTGCTTGTCCTGCAGGGAACATCTCTTTATATGCGGGCCGCCTTTTTTGCGCTGATCGCCGTCTCACTGCTTTGGGGAATATTGCTTCTGACCCTGCAAAACAGTGCCTTCTCTTTCTGGCAGCGATGGAAGGACAGGGGGTCTCTTGCCTTGAGTGCCGCCGGGACGCTGCTGTTTATGGTAGGCCGCCAGCCTTATGCAGGCGCTCTTACTCTGGTTTTTCTGCTGATCAAGATGCTTTTGCTGCTGAAACGCTCCTGATACGTTTCGTATCCCTGTCGTGACGACAGGTTTCTTTTCTTTTTCATTCCCGGCTGGCAGACTGTAGGAGACATCTGCCATACATGGAGGAGGAAAGAAACATGAATCGTCACACGGAACAAACAACTTTTTTTCAGGCGCTGGGTGCATTGGCTGCTTTTATACTGTGGACGGCGGCGATCTGCTATGTGGACGTGCGGCCCATAGGGCCGGAAGGGTCCTGCGGCGCTGAACAGCGCCTTTCACCGATTTACAGGGGTACATATGGAGCTGTATGTCATTACGGACTGGCTGGGGCTGTTCCCTGTAGCCGTTAGCTTTGCCTTTGGGCTGCTGGGCCTGAAACAGCTGCTGCAGCGGAAGCGTTTGCAGCTGGTAGATCCGGACATACTGGCGCTGGGGGCCTTTTATCTGCTCGTTATCGGGATGTATCTGCTGTTTGAAAAGCTGGCTCTCAACTACCGGCCCGTACACATCCAGGGGATTTTAGAGGCATCCTATCCTTCTTCCACCACGTTGCTGACCCTGTGCGTTATGGGTACGGCCCGTATGCAGCTGAAACGACGCATCCGCAGACCTCGGCTGCAGAAAAATCTGTTGTGAGCGGTGGATCTGTTTACCGGCTTTATGGTAACGGGCAGACTTTTTTCAGGTGTTCACTGGCTCACGGATATTGTGGGCGGCATATTCCTCGGCGCAGGGTTGCTGTTGCTGTATCGCTGGGCAGCAGAGTTGCTTTCCAGGAAACTGTGCGGGCAGAACCGATCCTGATGTGCACACGGGCACAATAAGTGGGTGCCGCCGCAGCATAAAAACGCCTTAAAGAGGCGATTTCGGGCAGAAGGCTTTTTGTATAGCTGCACCGGTTCGTCTTTTAAGGCGTTTTGAGCATATAGGGATAAAATTGACAGGGGTGATCTGCGGGGTTACTGACGGTAGGTGCTTAAAAAGTCACGCAGGGAAACGGCCGCTTCTTCCAGCACTTCCATGCGGGGCAGGTAGACCACACGAAAATGGTCCGGGTGGATCCAGTTGAAGCCGCTGCCATGCACGATAAGGATCTTCTTTTCCCGCAGCAGATCCAAGGCAAAGCGCTCATCGTCCATTATATTGAACTTCTTTGCATCCAGCTTGGGGAAGATATAAAAGGCGGCCTTGGGTTTCACGGCACTGAGCCCGGGGATATCGTTCAGCGCCCGGTATATATATTCCCGCTGTTCATAGATGCGTCCGCCCGGTTCCAGATACCGCTCCACGCTTTGATACCCGCCCAACGCCGTTTGAACGATGGACTGAGCCGGTACGTTGGAGCACAGCCGCATATTGGAGAGCATGTTGATTCCCTCTATATAATCTTTGGCCACACTTTTGCGGCCGCTGAGGATCATCCAGCCAATGCGGAAACCCGCTATCATATGGGACTTGGAAAGCCCGCTGAAGGTCACGCAGAACACATCCGGAGCCAGGGAAGCGATGGATACATGCTTTTCCCCGTCCATGACCAAACGATCATAGATCTCGTCAGAAAAGAGGATCAGGTGATGCAGCCGCGCCAGTTCGGCGATCTGCTCCAGCAGTTCCCTGGGATACAGGGCGCCTGTGGGATTGTTGGGGTTAATGACAACGATGGCTTTGGTCCGGTTAGTGATCTTCCGGCGGATATCCTCTATATCCGGGTACCAGTCGGCGCTTTCATCGCAGATATAGTGTACGGCAGTGCCCCCCGCCAAAGTTACACAGGCTGTCCACAGGGGATAGTCCGGAGCGGGGATCAGCACTTCGTCTCCGGCGTCCAGCAGGGCAGACAGACTCAGGTTGATCAGTTCGCTGACGCCGTTGCCCGTATAGATATCCTGTATCTCTACCCCTGGGATCCCTTTAAGCTGGGCGTACTGCATAATGGCCTTCCGGGCAGAAAACAGCCCGCGGGAATCGGAATAGCCTTCGCATTGGGTAAGCTGCTGCCCCATGTCATAGATCACTTCATCCGGCGCACGGAACCCGAAGGGAGCGGGATTGCCGATGTTCAGTTTGAGAATATGGGTGCCTGCCTGCTCCATGCGGGTGGCTTCGTCCAGCACGGGTCCCCGGACGTCATAGAGCACATGCTCCAGCTTGCGGGATTTGCTGAAGGAATAAGACGGCTCCTCTTCCTTTTGTTCGCGGGAAAGGGGAACTGCCGGAGCGGGTGGATCCAGCTCCACCTGTCCCAGAAAATAGGCGGGATGGGTGCCCAGTACTCCCGCCAGACCTTCCAGCACGCCTTTGCGGGGAAGTGTCTTTCCGGAAAGGTACTGGCTTACCTGGCTTTTGCCTAACTTCAGCCCCCGGCTGTCAGCCAGGCGGATCAGCTCCGCCTGTGTGAGTCCCCGCTGTTCCATGGCCTGCCGAAGTTTATCCGAAAAGACTTTTGCGTTCATTTTTAACCTCCCATAAAGAAAAAACAGTTCAAAATGCAGATAATATATTATTTATTGCCCATGATACCATGAGAAATGCAGACTGTCAATCTGAAATATGTTCATTTTTATAAGGGAATAGTTCAGAATGAAACAAGAATGAAACATTCAGTACAGGAGCGTGCCGAAAAACAAACCGGATAAAGCCGCAATGAGCGTGCAGAGCAGGGCGGCCGGCAGAGTATACCGGGAGCGTCTTATGCCCGCTGCGCCGAAGTACAGTCCCAGCGTGTAAAAGATGGTTTCCGTAGAGCCCATGAGCACCCCCGCCAGATGCCCCACCAGCGAATCCGGCCCAAAAGCTTCATACAGCTCCGCCGTCATGCCCGCCGCCGCACTGCCGGAGAGAGGCCGCAGCAGCAACAGGGGCAGCAGACGGCTGTCCAGCCCCACTTTGCCGCACAGGGGTGCAACCCAGGTGCAAAAAGCATCTAAGGCTCCGCAGCTGCGAATAAGAGAGATGGCCGTAAGCATGGCGGCCATAGAGGGTAGGATGCGGCCCAACAGAGGAAGGCTTTTGGCGGCGCCTTCCAAAAAGGCAGAGAATACAGGAACCTTTTTATACAGCGACCACAAAAGCAGCGCCATAATAAGCAGCGGCAACAGGGCAGAACTCATGCTTTTTTCCTCCCCAACAACAGGCACAGAAGTATGGCCGCTCCCGTGGCGCAGGCAGAGGAAAGGAGCGTAGGCAGCCATACGGAGGCAGGGGGCAGGCCTGACGCATGGCCAGCTGACCGGTGGGCAGCAGCTCCAGACAGGCGGCGTTAAGGATCAGCAGGGCGCACATTTCATGAGTAGCGGTGCCGGGAACGGGGTTTTCCTGCTCCATCAGCTCCATGGCTTCCAGACCAAAGGGGGTAGCGGCATTGCCCATGCCCAAAATATTGGCGGCCAGATTCATGGTGATGGCGGGGGCGGCCTTCCCTGCCCGAGGAAAAAGCTTTTTAATGACGGGGGCCAGAAGCCGGGAAAGACCTTCCATAAGTCCCGCCCGGCTGCCTACCTCCATAAGCCCCAGCCAGAACATATAACCGCCCCACATTTTCAAGCAAAGAGTTACGGCTTCGCTGCCTCCCTGCAAAAGGGCAGCCATGGCTGCTTCTCCGCCCTGGGTAAGCAGCGTCCACAAAATACCTGCCAGCAACAGTCCCACAAACAGAATATCCATACCCATGGGTATGCTCGAACAGAAGCAAAAAAGCATACTTTTTGCAAATTATTTTCTATGGGGGTGCAAAACCGGGGGATTCTGCTATAATGACAGTATGTATACGTATAAACAAACAGAGGGGGCCGGGCGCTCCCCACATATTGGCGCATGGAAGCGGAAGGGCATTGTGCTTCTGGCTTTGGTGCTGCTGCTTTCCGGCGTTATTCCCGGCTGTTCCGGCAGCAGGGGGGACGGTACCGTGGTCTGCCTGCAATTTGTGCAGCTGCTGGCCATGAAGGACTTTGAGGGGGCGTATGCGCTCATTGACCCGGAGATCCAAAACAATACCGGGGAAAAGACCCCTTCCGGAACCAACAAGGTCTCTCTGGCGGAATTCAAAGAGAAGTACACCAGTATCTTTGATGCCATGGGTCTGACGGATGTGGCTTACAACGTGGTCAGCACAGCCGGGGGCACCATCACTGCTTCGGCCGATTATGACATGACCTATTATACGGAGCTGGCGGGAAACCTGACTTACCGCTTTACCATTACCTCCGAATACCGGGAGGGATGGTATGTGCAGTGGAGCCCGGCACTGATCTTCCCCACCATGGAATGGGGCGATAAGATGCTTTCCGGCATCAATTATCCCCGCCGGGGTGAGATCTTTGACTGCAACGGCAATCTGCTGGCCAGCAATATCAACTGCGTTACCGTTTACTGCCTGCCAAGCCGCATCCAGCTGGCGGGAGACAATAAAGCGGTCACGGATGTGAAAACGCTGTTTAAAGCCAACGATGAAGATCTGACTCCTGCCCAGCTGGAAGAAAAAAGCTGGTATCTGCCCTTTGAGCAGCAGCTTGCCTCCATCCCGGAACTGGGGCTGACGGAAGCGGATGTGCGTAATGCCTTTGCTCGCACCTATCAGGACTTTTGTAAGATCGCCACCCTGTATCCCGATGAGCTCACCGATGAACTGGAAGCAAAGCTCACAGCCACAGAGGGTATCGGCGTGGATACCAAAAACTACGGTACCGTCCGTTCTTATCCCTATGGGAAAAGCCTGTGCCACCTGTTGGGCTATGCCGGCGTCATTCAGAAGGAGTATCTGTATGAATATGACGATAAAACCGGGGAAAAGAACGAAGAATGGCTCAACGATCCTTTTTACGATGGTGACAGCTGGCTGGGCTATGCGGGTCTGGAAAAGCATTATGAGAATATCCTTCGGGGCGAAAAGGGCAGCTTTGCCTACATCCAGGGGGCTAGAGGAAGCGCCAAGCAGGTTCTTTATAACATCCCGGCCAAAAACGGCCAGGATCTGCACCTGTCCATAGACATCAATCTGCAGCAGCGGACGGAGCAGGTCATCAACAACATTGTGTATACGGACGATTATACCGGCGCCGTGCTGGTGATGAATCCCAAGACCGGCGCCGTACAGGCCATGGTCTCCTTCCCGGGATATGATCCTAATGCCTTCTCCCGGGGCGATCTGACGGATGATGACTGGTCGGCCATGTCCAAAGACCCGCAGGAGCCGCTGTTCAACCGGATCATTCAGGGCCTGTATCCTCCGGGATCCACTTTCAAGCCCCTGACGGCCATTACCACGCTGGAATCCGGCACCATGACTACGGAGGATGCTTTCCCGGAGGATGAAGAACATCTGCGGGGAGACGATGTGATCTGGAATCCTTCCAAAAGCCCCACCATGGCCTATACGGGGGTCACCAAGGTTACCCGTACTTACAGCACCAACCGGCGGGGCCCCATGAACATGAAAAACTGCATGATCCAGTCGGACAATATCTACTTTGCCTACTGTGCCATGAAGATCGGCTGGGATACCTTCAAGAAATACCTGACGGTCATGGGTATGGGGGAGAGCGTTCCCTTTGACCTGCCCACCCAGAAATCCCAGATCAAAAACGAAAGCAGCGATGAATCCTATGATCTGCTGGCCATGACGGGGTATGGCCAGGGCGAGCTGCTGCTGACGCCCCTGCAGCTGGCGGCCTACATCGGGGCCTTCCATAATCAGGGGCAGACCTGCAGGCCTTATGTGATAGAGAGCACCTGGCAGCAGGAGAATACGGAATACAACCTGGTTTCTCAGCACGAAACGGAGGTATGGAAGACCATCTGCGCACCTTCTACTGCCGCCACCATCAACGATATGCTGGAAGGCGTGGTAGCCCTGCCCCGCTCCATGGGAAAGGGATATGACGGCTTTGGAACCGGCCGCTTCCTGGGGGTGCGGCGTACCTATCTGTGTGCGGGCAAGACCGGAACGGCCGAGTTGGACAAGGCCCAAAACGCCAAGGAAGCCAACAAAGAGATCGCATGGTTCGTGGCCTACCGCAGCGCCAAACTGGATGGAACGGAGCTGAAAGACAGTGAAGAGCGTTTGGTGCTGGTCATGCTGGAAGTGGATATGACCAAACAGGTCAGCGAGTGGACGCAGATGAAGTTCCAGATTGCCCAGGCACTGCTCAAGGATGACACCCTTACGGAGGAGCCGGTGACAGAGGATATTATGACCGCCGGCATCACCCTGGGGAACGTTGGCGCATAAGATACAAAAAACATAAAAGCGGGGGCCTCCGGCATCGGGAGCCCCCTGTGAATGAGGAGAGGGAAAATGAAGACCATAGTCTTTACCGGCGGCGGCACGGCGGGCCATGTGACCCCCAACCTGGCGCTGATGGATAAGCTGGACAAAAAGGAATGGAACATCCACAATATCGGCACCAAGGAGGGCATAGAGCGGCAGCTCATCGAGCCGCTGCCCTATGTGACGTATCACGCCATAGCCTGGGGAAAGCTGCGGCGATATTTCTCCTGGAAAAACTTTACCGATCCCTTTCGGGTGCTTAAAGGCTATTGTCAGGCCCGCCGGATCCTGAAGGAGACCCATCCCGATGTGCTTTTC
>OGOZ01001838.1_pt1 | contig 11204 bp, 9 predicted proteins | sample 1552801 | NCBI WGS metagenome assembly OGOZ01 (sample SAMEA2580196, study PRJEB22360) | human gut metagenome | biome: human gut; feature: human-associated habitat; material: faeces | place: Denmark | collected 2008/2010
GACTGCGACGGCCGCCGTAGGGGCAAACGGTAATGCCGTCCGCCCCGGTGTCCGCCCACCGCGCCGCCGCGCCGGTGTTCATGTCCAGGATCACATACAGCCCCTTGGCGTGCGCCGCGCTGATCAGGTTCGCCAGCACGTCCGCGCCCATCATGCCGCAGCTGAGATACGTCTCCCCCTGCAACACCACCGCCGGCAGCTTTCCCTCCGCTGCGTCCAGCAGTCCGGTGCCGTGGTAGCGGAGAGCCTCCGCCTGCGCCATAGGGGTGTCGCCGAACATATCGATGAAATTTTTCCGCAGCTTCTCACTGAGCCGCTCCGCCTCCGGATCCAGCACCAGTGCCAGCGGCGTTTTCCGTTCCCGGATACGCCGCTGCAATTCCATGTCAAACATAGCTCGCTCCTTCGTCTTTATCTGAACTTTTTATTTATTTTTCACTCACAACTCGCGTCTGCGCCGCTAGCGGCGCGTTTTCGACGCAAAACAGGCCGGGACAAACCGTGTGTACAACTGGAACATCAACCATTTATATAGGTATGATTTCTATATGACTCCCATCTAAGTCCATATACGACCAGTGTACATTATACGCGCTTTTTCCCCATTTGGCAAGAAACACCGCCGCTGTTTCCCGCATTTTTTCTCGCTCTCCGGGCACACTGTAAACAGACCGAAAAAGGACAGTAAAATCACAAAAGGAGTGCAAAAGACATGAAAACTTGCACATTTTTACGGGGTATGGTCGTAGGCGTGGCAGCCGGTGTCCTGCTGGACAACGTCCTGCGCCCCTCCCCCAAGTTCAAGCGCACTCAGGCGGGCAAAACCCTCCGCCGTCTCACCTCCGCTTTGGACGAAGCGGTGGAGGAAGCCTGCTCCAAGCTGCAATGATCACGGTATCGCGTCCGGGCGGTCTATGGTTATGTAAACCATAGACCGCCCGCCCTATTTCTTCGTGCTCTCTCTGCTATATTGCTGTTATATGGCTATTCTACGCCGTTTTCTTCGCGCGCAGATGTGCGAATTTCCCCCGCTATAATTCATGCAGTTATGTAAACTATATGCGTCACAGAAATTTTCTTCCCGTTCTGCAAAAATTCCATCTTGACAAAATACGCATTTTTGGTATAATAGTCCATGCTGTTTGTCAGCAAATCAAATATGCAGTGGTATCGAAGAGGTCATAACGAGCACGACTGGAAATCGTGTTGTCGTCAAAAGCGGCACGAGGGTTCGAATCCCTCCCACTGCGCCAACGAAAAACCCTGTAACCATGCTGGTTACAGGGTTTTCTTTTATGCCAAAATGGGGGTTTGACCATAGTTTTGACCACAAACGTGGTTACTGACCCTGTTTTTTCTCGCCTTTAGCGAGTCCTCTAAAACGCTCCTGTATACCTCCTACCACCTCGCGTTGCCGCTTCTCCGAAGGATGGGTGTACACGTCGAGCGTCATCGTTGCCGTGGTGTGACCCAGCATGCCCTGTAGCGATTTCACGTCCGAACCACTGGCGATCGCAACGGTGGCCAAGGTGTGCCGCAGGTCGTGGGGACGCAAATCCGGACGCCCAATTTTTTCGGCAATTCTCTTGAAGTGCTTGTAAAAAGTCATGGGGATTATGTAGCGGCCAAGGTCGTTTGTAAAGACCAAATTCCACTCGTTATCCCACAGTTCGCCGGCCAGCTTCGCATTTTCCTCCTGCCGCTTTTTCTCGTCTTCCAAGCAGGCTACCGCATCCTCCGTTAAGTAAACTGTGCGCTGCTTTTTCGTTTTTGTCGCATTTTTGATGAAGTATGTACCGCTCTTTTGGCGGTCCTTCTGGAGCTGCTGCTCAACAGTAATGCACTTGCCTTTGAAGTCCACCTTGTCCCACGTGAGTCCAAGACACTCGCCCTCGCGTATACCGGTGAAAAGACAAAAAGCATAAGCGTTTTTGAACTCCGGGTCCGCTTCGATGGCCTTCAGAAATGCCGGAATTTCATCGTCAAGCAGCGGAGTAATTTTATGTTTTTTACACTTTTCAATGTCTAAATTTTCGCAGGGATTTTTGACAATGACGCCCTTCTTAACGGCATAAGCTAAAGCCGTATGGAGCACCGTGATGACGTTCTTGACGGTCTTCGGGGAGAGCTTCTTCTTTGACAGCGTTTCTGCCATATCTTCGATGTCGCCCGGCTGCAAGCTCTGCACACGAATCCCGCCCAAATTAGGGTTGATATGATTTTTGATGATACCAGCATAACTTGCAACGGTCAGCGGCTCTCGCTTCATTTTGACTCTTTTTTCGAACCACTCATTTACGCACTCTGCAACCGTTACTGTGCTATTATCACAGTAGGCGCCCTGCTTTACTTCGTAGAGGAAGGCAATGGCTTTGTCCATTGCCTCCTTTTTTGTTGCACCATAGAAGCTCTTGTATTTCCTTTTGCCATCGCTGCCGAACCGCCGCGTATCAAGAACGCGCGCCTCATAACGACCGTCTTTCCGCTTAAAAACGCTAATGCCGTCTCTGTCAGAACACTTTTTGTTCATAGTTCTTCATCCTTTCCAAAAAAATGTATCCAAACATAACGGCATCAAAGCCAAGAACCCCAACGGGCAGCGTCCGTCTTTGCCGCAGCAAACCGTCCGACGGATGGGAAATCGCATTCAAAAAAGCGGAAAATATACAAAAGGATGAAGATTCAGTTGTGAGGCCGGTTCAGGCATGATTTGTGGTAGCAACGCCTTCTTTCCTGTAATCGTTAATTACTTTTTCTCTGCACGCATTCGCATCTATACTACATCTTGTTATTTGTAGTATACCATACAAGCTAAATATAGTCAAATGTTTGTTCCAGATAGGGTTTATAAATTTGTGGCCTCGAGGTAGTTGACAATATTTTCGTTTATGGTAGCTTTGAATTATAGAAAGCGCAAAGGAGAACTTGTTATGAGAAGATTTTTGACAATTGCCGAGACCGCCGAAATGTTGGGTGTCTCCCGGCCCACCATCTATAAAATGGTTCACGAAGGGAAACTCCCTGCAATTTGGTTAAGGCGCAGGGTGGTTATTCCTGTTGGAGAATTCGAAAAATGGGTGCAAGCTGAAAGCTGGAAAAACCGCGGAACCACCGCATAGGCGCAGGCTTCCGGTGCCCGGCGGATCTTCGACCCGCCGGTAGCACCCACATTACTAACAGGGGGGTTGGGCATACAAGAGAGGTATAGATAACAGGCACATAGAGGAGATTAACCGATGAATGAGAACAAAAACTGCGTACATATTGATTATCTTTCGTTCACGAAAAAAGGGCTAACCTTACAAGAGATTTGCACTGAATTGGGGTTGAGGCATCTTCAGTTTCTTGAAAGTCGCAAGGGCCCTTCAGCCGATTATAAAACCGGTCTCTCCTTTGGTGGAATAACCCTTTACCATCAGGGGTTCGACAAAGAAGGCGTCTTGGTGAGTCTCTCGGGCGAGGGGTGCAAAACATTCGAACGAGAGTCTTCTATTGGTTGGGACGTTTTGGGCAAAGTCGCTACTGCGTCTGATGCTCATGTAACGCGCCTCGACCTGGCATATGATGATTTCAATGGTAGCCTCGATATAAGGGAACTCAAGAAATTACGGGACGAAGGGAAATATACATCGCATTTGAAAATTAACGAGGAAACCCGTACCGGCAAAAGAATCGAAAATGGGTTGACAGTTTCTTTTGGAGTCAAAGGCGGCGACGTATTTATTAGATTTTATGATAAGGCTGCCGAACAGAAAATTCACGGAAAGCATTGGATTCGAGCCGAGATTCAGCTTCGGAACCAGCACGCAGATAATGCTGTGCGGTCTGGCTTACCAATAGATATACTTTTCGCCTCCGCTATGGGTAAATACCTCACTTTCAAGGAGGCGAGTACGACAGATAGTAATCCCTCGAGATGGCCGTTGGCTCCTTTTTGGGAACCCATTGTTTCTAAGGCACAACCAATCTGTCTGACAAGGCCTTTGGAGGCACGTGACGACAAGACAAAAAACCGCATTGATAATTTTATAAATATCACGCGGAGGCTTGCAGAGCACGTCGGCTGGGCGTGTATCTTTGATATACTATGCGAAATTGCACATTCCGAAACAGGTGATAAATTCTGCTGGATAAAGGCTCCTGATGGAGAGCGATTTGCTCCGTTTATCGAAGGCGCGGTAGCTGCCATTCACCTACAGAGAGGACATTCTCCGGCTCAGTCTGCCGTCCACTCGTAGTACCTCAGCCCCGCTGTGCCGCACCGCAAAGGGTTCAGGCAGGGCAGCACATCTCGCGCTTACCACGCCCTACCCGAGCCCCCTGTGCGGACGCACCCCCCGCACGCCGCTGATCACCGGCGCAGGCGAAGTGCTTCGCGTGCCCGAGGCTTCATCTAATCTGAATAGCTTTTTGCGGTGAGGTCGATAGCGAAATCCATAAATGGAAATAGAAGGCAAAAACAGGAAGGAGTGGAACTCCTTCCTGTTTTTGCCTGAGAGTTTTCTGCAAAGCATCAGCTGTCCCTTAGAGCTTTTCTGAGCCATACTGCGAGAGCCAGTAGGACAAGGAGCACACGGGTAGCCCACGCTTATCCACCCGTCTGAGCCCCTGTACGGGCGCAAAGCGTGTACCTCGTGAATAGGTGCTACTTGCAGCAGTCATCGCAAAGAGCACGAATATCACTTATCACATCATCCCAAACAATACCTGCTGCATAGCTGTTTTTTCCTTGGTATCTTTCCCATTGTTCCCGCATCAGGGGGCTTATTCGAATTTCATCAAGCGTTCGCTCATATAACACCAGCACCTGCTCACTGCCTCGTTTGCGGGCAGTCGCAGTAAGGGCTGCCGCAAGGGTGGCTTTGTCAATCTCCAGTCCTGTATCCTGCAGAACATACAAATCGTAAAAATCGCGCAGCCGCGTATTCAGAACCGAGCGCGACAATACCGTTTCTATCTTTTCCGCCAGCACCGTTTCAAGGTTATACGCCCAAAGAGTGATATACCTCTCTTCAAACATCAACTTGTATTGATAGTTGACAGCGGCTGGCGTAATCGCGTCTCCCGTGGATATATCGATTTTCAGCGGTATTCGAGTTGCGTCTAAAAACGCATTGAGGGAAATACGGACACCGCTATACTCCGCATCATCCATAATCGTCCCAAAATCATTGATTTCAAAGCGGATATTGTCATCAACAGGCACCGCAATGATTTCTTCAACCATTGCTTTTGCGGCTATCGTATCCAGCGGCATATTGCGAATACTCGTATCAATATCCATAGTGGCGCGGTTTTCAAGGCCCACCATGGCAGATACAAGCATCCCACCCTTTAAGATGAAATTATCCCTATGCTCCGACAGAGATACTCGCTCTAAGAATCGTTCCATACCATAATTGCGTATCAGTAGTTGTGCCTTGGCACTATCTCCTCGTGCCATGTTTCGGACTTTGTCCTTAAGCTGCCGTGAAGTCTTAATCATCAGAACAACACCCCCATCACCTCGTTCACTTGTTTTTCCATTCGCATGACCGATGCATAATGGCTTAAGTTGACAAGATTTTTGTCTTTCTTTTTCATATATTCCCTTATTGCATAGTTGAATGCTGCGCTGTCCATGTCTGACCGCTTGCGGATTATATCACAAATCGTCCGCTCCATATCATAGGCACGGACAAAATGGCCGCCATTTGAAGAAATCAGACAGATACCCATGGCATACCAGTCCGCTTTTGTATAATAGACCTTTACACCCTTTTCCACCAATCCTCTGCTGTTGTAATTTGCCGCAACAGTAACAGAAAACGGCAGCGGCTCCTTCTCGGCGAGGTTGTGCAGATATAGCGCCGCTTCATGTGAGAAGACTGCTTTTGGGAACTGCGCTTGCAGCAGGTACATCTCATCCGGGAACACATCGGGAGACACATAAACACCGTGTGCGGCCTTTTCCAGCCCTCTTTCCTTTATATACCGATAGAAAGCGTCTTTCGTGACACCGGCAGCCAAAACATCGGAGGTTTTCAGAACGCCTTGGTTTTCAAGAGACAGTTTTTCGATTACATCGTTTTTCAAGCCTATCACCAACTTTCACGCTGATATTATACGGCAAAACCAGCGTGAAAGTCAACTGCATAATGCTTTTTTGCATCGGGAGTTTATTCACAACGCACCGACTATGCTTTGAGATGCTTCTTGCGCCCTCGGCACAATCGGAAGGCGCATACCTTAGCTTGCCACGCCCCCGCTGCGCTGTCCATGTCCGACCGCTTGCGGATTATATCGCAGTTCGTCCGTCCAGGGTGGCAGCTGCACTTGAATGGAGGCAACCGCCAAAAGAGTACCGGACGGCAGGGGGGCGTGTTACCTCCCTGCCGTCCGGCTGAAAAAGGGGACGATTAGATAGTTAAATCAGCTTGTTGTTTTTAGTCGTCGTTTTTCTTCTTGCGGAATACGTAGGCACTTCCGGCCATGCTCAGCACCACGCTCGCCAGATAAATACCCACGCCGGGGTCACCTGTGTGCGGGCTGGTGGTGCCCTTCAGCACAAATGTCGTGGTCACCGCCGCGCCGTTGGTGTACACCACCCTCAGCGTGTGGGTGCCCTGCGACAGCGTCGCGGTATAGGTGCCCTGCAGCTTCACGGCGTTGCCGCTGACGATGTAATACTTGCCATCGACCATCGTGCCGTCCACGTAAACAGCACTCACCTTCGCGCCATCGCTCTTGGCAGTTACCTTGATGATGTCGCCGGCTCTCTTGGTCTGGTCTGCACCGCCGGTGATCTCCGCGCCGGGAGTCCCCGTGTAGTGGCGACGTCCGCCGGAGCTGGGGGCAGCCGGTGTGCCGGGTATATCACCAGCCACCAGATACTTGGAGAAGTGCTCCAGATGCAGTGCGATCATGCCGGTAGCCCCAGTGTAGGTAAACGGCTGCGCCGTCAGCTCCGCACTCTGCACGAAATACGCCGTCACGTTCTCCATGGCGGTGCCACCGAAGAACTCCACATCCGCCTTTGCGCCCGCCACGCTGCTCGTAAACACGTTCGCACCGGCATCATTCGTCAGAGCGATCTCCACCATGATGCAGCTCTTGTTCTTAAACTGGTCGCTGTTCTTCAGGCTGTCGGGCACGGGAATAACGGTGAGCTTCAGGGTCAGATCTTCCCCCCGTCCCCGCAGGTAGTCGGCGGCAGCCTGATTGAACACCACCTTGGCGGGCTTGCCGTTGATGTCGGGGACGTTGACGATCAGCTCCTTCGCCGCGCCTGCGTTGATTTCCTTCGTCTCCGCATCAGACTTGATAACGGCAGCATCTGTCACCGTCAGCACCAGCACGGCGGCGGTCGGCTTATAGTTCGCCGTACTGTCGGTCTTGACCAAAATGTCCGCAGTGCCCGCCTTCAGCGGGGTGACGCGGATGGTCTTGCTGGCTGCGTCCACCGTTACAGCCGCCACGCTCTCGTCGCTGCTGGTGGCGGTCACAGCACCGTCACCGTTGTAGGTGTAGGTCACGCTGTCCGCCACGCCCGCCTTGACGGTCTTGACCGTCTCACTCAAAGTCAGGTTCGCACTGCTGCGGGCGGTGACGGCGACCGTCACGGTCTTCGTGCCGCCCTCATGGTTCGCATCACCGGCGTCGGTGAATGTGACGGTGTAGTTCTTGGTACTGTCAGGCGCGGTAGCGGTGTAAACGCCGTCCGCAAAGCTGCCCTTCAGGTCGCCGTCACCAGCCTTTGTTACACTCGTACCGGTAACATTCAGGGACACAGTGCCGCCGCCCTTGACGTTAGTCTCGCCGGTGACGTTCAGCGCGCAGGGGGCTTTCTTGATCTCGTAGTTGAAGTTGATGGTAACGCCGGTATCAACATCGTTCTCCACCAGATACACCGTACCCGTGTGCATACCGACATTGAAGTTGGTATCCGCCGCAACACGGAACGTGCCGGCGGTCAGCGGGGTGGGACTGCCGCTGTCCTTGGGCATCATCTTCACGGTGACGCTGGGCGTCTGAGAAGTGCCGGTATAGGTCAGCGAGGTATCGCAGGAGACGGTGTACACCGTGTCACCCGCTTCCTTACCCCACTGGGCGTACAGCTTGGTCAGGGGCTTATTGGTGGTCTTGAGGTAGTCGCCGGGCTTGTAGCTGATGCCGCTGCCGTCCGCCTCGGTGTTCCAGCCCATGAAGGCGTAGCCAGTCGGCGCGATAAAGGTGCACGCAGGGGCTTTGGTGTTCTCATTGAAGCTCCATGCATTTATCCACTCTTTGTCAATACTGTTGATAGCAGCCCCATCGCCCAAACCAGGTGCGACATAAGAATGAACGCTACCCATCGTACCCGTGCCGCCGTTGGCGTCCATGGCACAGTCGGTCATATAAACGGCATAGACCGTTGTGGGCACATTATTAAGTCTAGCTATGTCATACGCGCCATTGCGAGTACAAGTGCCATCTTCCTTGTACCAGCCCAACGGAGCTGCATTTTTACCATTCACATAGTACTCCGCCATTCCGATGCCGTGATTTGAATGCGCACAATTACCGCGCAGCGCGGCACTGTAACTGACAGTCGCCTTATAGAAATCACTCTCTTTGGAGTTAAGGCACTTAAAGTCGTCCTGCGTCTTAATACCCCGCGCCACAATGGTACGCAGGCTCGAGCAACCTGGGAAGGTATAACCGTCAACAAAAGTACAGCTATCCGGCAATTCAATGGACTCCAACTTCGGACAACCCGAAAACGCCTGAACGCCCTCGATCTTCTCCAGCTTGCTGTTCTCGGCAAAGGTCACCTTTCTCAGCTCCGACAAGCCACTGCATCCTCGATAATTTATTTTCGTAACATTAGCCCCGATCACGATTTCCTGCAAAAAGTTTGCCGCGCCAAAAAAATTAGAAGGTATCTCTGTCATGCCGCTACCGATGACAATTTTTCGGATATTAGAGCCAAAAAACGGATACGCTGCGCTTTTAGTCAGTGTGTCGGGCAAAACAAGCTCATCCACCGTAACCCCTAATGCGTACTGCCCAACGCTTTCCACTGTTCCGAGGTCAAGCGTGTTGAATTGCAGATGTCTAAGTGCACCGCCGAGCAAATTCTTGACCGTACTAGGAACAGTATAACTGTCCACGCTCATGCTCCCCGGCATATATCTCACCATGGAAGTTCTGTCGCTGGTGAGCAGTGCGCCGTTTTCCAGCACAAAAGACTTGTTGCCCTCTGCCAAATTCATGGTCGTTTTCGGGCTAAAATTATGCTCACCGATCTTCGTTACCGATGCGGGGATGTTCACGACCGCAAAGTCCAAACTATCATCGTTACCGATACCGGTCACACCCTCCTGAATATCGGCCACGGTAATTTGGGAGTGATAGGTATTGCCGTTTTTGTCCTTTGTCAACCAAGTATTTCCCTTCGTGTCCGCCCATATTCTCCCCATGATTTCTCCCTTGCCGGAGATGGTCAGGGTGTAGGCGGGGAGCGCGATGAGTTTCCCAGTCTCATCCTCCACGGCCACCTTTCCGCCGTTGGGCGTCACTTCCCACTTGACGCTGTCACGACCGCCCTCGTTGCTCTCCGCGCCACAGGTACCCGAGGTGGGGCCGGTAGCTCCGACAGTGGACTCTCCCTCCGCCCAGGACAGTGTGGTCATTGTCAGTGTCATCAGCGCCGCTAATAGTAATGCCACAATTCTTCTCACTTTTTATTTCCCTCCACTTTTCTAAATTTGTACAGAGACATTCGTTCCCACAAAGTGGGAACGAAAAGAGCATCCCATGGGATGCTTCGTCGTCTACTTATACAATATCATTGTACCACCCGCTCGAAAATTGTCACGTATTTTTGATTTTTTCGGCGCAATTTCTGCGTTATGCTGATGAATCGCCCGGCATTTTCTGTAATTTTTGTATAATTTTTACAGCTTTTGCGGGCTTCTCTGTGGCAAATCATTGTTCCTCCTGCCGCTTCAACCGCTCCGCAATCTTCTTCCCTATTCTGTTATTTGCGCCGCGCAGGTTAACATTTCCGACAATATTCTTGGGGATGCACTCCAGCCACGGGAACAGTGCGCCGCCGAACTCCAAAAGGAAAGCAAGCCCCTTGTCTGTGATGCGGCAGACGCGGCGCACCCGCTTGCGGCTTCTTCCTCCAATTCGAATATCAACCTCAGCACTCGACTCCTTCACAAAGCCGGCACTTATTCAACAAACATTTGCGTGTCATAAATGACCATCTTTCGCCCGTTTACGACCGTGCCGTGAGCCCGAATTGAGGGCAGTGCCGGCGTCCGGACGAGCAGCAAATCTGCCTCTACAAAAGCATCAAACAGGCCCCTGCGGGGTGGTTTTTTTGTTAGTCGGTTTTGCCGGTTTTCGGGCGAATTTTTCATTATTACGCTATAATTTCAACAGATTTTCTTAAATTCGTTTGTAATTCTCGCCGTTTTGTATGATTTGCACAAAACTAAGCCAAAAAGTTCTATATGCAATTTCCGTTTAGGGGGTTGAAAACGCTGTCGAATGGTGGTAAACGTTGTAGTTGGTTCACGGAATAATTCTTTAGTAAGGGAGTTTTCACCATGAAACGCGCCATTTCCGCCTTTCTTTCTGTGATTCTTGTACTAACGTTGATACCGGCTCTCGCCTTCGGCGCGGGGACGGTATATTTTTCTGCCGGATTTTTCTCTCCGGGGAATTCCATGCACGTTAACGCCGCCGTGGAGGACAACGTAACTCTGCCCGTTTTTCTGACGCCGCAGGACGGAGACAAGACGTTCAGCTCCTACTATTTCGTTGTCAGCTACGACGCGGCGCGGCTTGCCTTCGTCAGTGCGGATTTTCCTCAGAGCGGCGGCAAACCCGTTGTGGCAGAAGCGATTGACGGCATCCTCACCGTCGCCGGATTTGGTGAGACGCGCAGCGACATCGGCGTTAAGCTGACCTTTAAGGCGATTGCCAGCGGAGATGCACGGGTCACGTTACAGCGCGCCTTCATGGATCGCCGCGCCAATGCCGGACGCGACGCTGCCGAGGTCTCCCTCCCCGCCGCCCAGCGTTCCGTCACCGTCCACTGCGGCGGCTGCACGGTGACGCTTCCGGACCTGGAGGGCATCTCCGGCCCATCGTTCGTTGGTGCCGGAGGGGACTACACCTTCCACGCACCGGCGGGCTTCACCTATAAATTCAACGCCGCCATCGGGCAG
>OGOZ01001841.1_pt1 | contig 11162 bp, 6 predicted proteins | sample 1552801 | NCBI WGS metagenome assembly OGOZ01 (sample SAMEA2580196, study PRJEB22360) | human gut metagenome | biome: human gut; feature: human-associated habitat; material: faeces | place: Denmark | collected 2008/2010
TTTAAAATCTATACATATATATGTATTCTCTAAAGATTTAATAAATAATATAATTAATCTTGTTAAAAATGATGAATCAAGAAATATAATAGTATTCTTACATCAAGGGAAAGATAAAGGTAATTTTATTGTTAATAACTTTGCTTGGTTAAAAGAATTAAATAAAAAATGTAAAAAAGATTATACATGTGAATTTAGAATATTATATTCTAATGATTTTATACGTAATAATTTATTTAAGCAACTTACATTTAATAATTTAAAACTTATGTCTATAATGGCAGTATATGTAAGTGTAGTATGTTTACTTATATTTAAATCATATGAATACATAGAAAAGATGGCTATTGATGAAGTAAATCAAGAAATAATAAATAGTTCATTTGCACTACCTAATAATGATTCAAAAGAAGAACTTACTAATGGTGGAGTAGAACTTGATCAAAAATTAGATGATAAACAAGTAAAAGATAAATATTCATTTGATAAAGTATTTCCTAAACTTAAAAAAATCAATAAAGAAACAGTAGGTTATTTAGTAGTAAATGGTACCAATATAAATTATCCTTTAGTACAACATAGTGATAATAGTTATTACTTAAAAAGAGATTTCTATAAGAAAAAAACTAGTATGGGATGGATATATTTAGATTATAGAAATGATATAGAAAATCTTAATGATAATAGTATTATATATGGACATAGTATGTTAAATGGTACAATGTTTGGTACATTATATAGAGTCATAAATAGTAGTTTTAGAAAAAATAGTGAAAACATGATTATATCATTAGATACACCAACTAAATCATATAAATTCAAAATATTCTCAGCATATAGAGTAGATTATACTACTGACTACTTAGTTAATAACTTTAATAGTAAAGAAGAATTTGATTCTTTTGTTAAATTAATAAAAGGAAGAAGTTCATTTAAAGCAAAAGATAAAGTAGAATATGGAGATAAAATACTTACACTATCAACTTGTGCTGGTGGCGGTAATAGAAGAATGGTAGTACATGCAGTACTTATAAAGGATGGTGAATAATGAAAAAGAAAATATTTGTAATACTTATTAGTATATTTGTAATGATTAGCTCAGTAAATGCAACATGTGATGATAATGAAAGAAATAGACTTAAAAGTTTATCAAAAGATATAACTTACGAAACTTCTTACAGCATAAGTACTAAAACATTTACAATTAAATTTTATAACGTATTTCCAGGATTAATAATAGGAATTAATGATGGTACAATTAAAGGTGGAGATAATAATGACAGTTATAGTGTTACAATTGATAATATTAAAGAAGGTGAACATTTAACAGCCGACATATACGATAGTATAGGTTGTAATGAAAAATTAAATACATTATTTATAACATTACCATATTACAATAATTTTTATGGAACACAAAAATGTGAAAAATATGTTGGAAAGCTAACACAATGTACATATAAGTTTCTATCATACGAATTAACAGAAGATATATTAGACGGAGCAATAAAATCAATAGATACAGAAATTAAACCTGTTATCCCTGAACCTGTCGTAAAAAAAACATTTTTTGAAAAAGCATATGAAACAGTAAAAACATTTCTTACTGACTGGGGAATTAACATTGGCTTATTCTTATTCTTTGGAATAGTTACAGCAGTAATAGGAGAAAAAATATATAGAAAGATAAAACATGGTATATAAAATTATCATGTTTTTAAATATTTTAATGACATTTTAATGCAGTTATGTTATAATTTTTCTAGAATAAAGTAGGTGAAATATGAGAAAGGTTAATTTAATTTTATTTAGTATTTTATGCTTATTTATTTTTACTTTTAAAGTAGATGCAGTATGTAATGATAAGGCGTTAAATGAATGGGCTACAAATGCTACAATTGAATATATGGAGGATGTTGATATAAGAGATCCAGAAGATAATCTTATACATAGTAAGGAATACTTGTATCTATTATTTATTTCTACACAAAATGAAAAAGGAAAAGTAATGGTAAAAGATTCAGAAGATGAAGATGAATATGAGATTGAATATGATGATGAAATATTTTATGGATATGTAGTAGGCTCATATCTACATATGAATGAAAAAACATATACATTTACATTATATGGGGCAGAGAACTCTGCGTGTCCTAATGAAAAGCTTAGAACGATAGAATATAAAGTACCTGCATATAATGTATATTCAAGATCAAAATATTGTTTAGAAAATCCAACAGAAGATATTTGTAAAACCAATAGTAATGAAATGAAAGATGTAAGTGACAAAGAATTTATTGAGATTGTTAATAAAAAAGAAGAAGAACAAAGAATTGCTAAAATGAACTTTTTTGAAAAAGCATTATATTATTTAAAGAAAAATTGGTACTTTATAGTAATACCTATAGTATTAGTTTCTGCTTTCTATGCGATTAGAATTTATATATTAAAGAAGAAGGTGGATGAAGAATGAAAATAAAAAATAGTAAACATTATAAACTTTTAGTATTACTTTTATTTAGTTTTTCAAGCATTATGTATATTAAAGGCGATGGTGGAGGAAATATTACTATTACCGGAACAGGTAAAAAATTTACTGATATAAGCTTTTGTGGAAATACAGTTTCTAAAGAGAAAGCTAAAACAGTGCCAATTTCAGGACAAGGAACAACTGAAGCATCGGCAAGAATAGCTGCTATCAATGCAAGAAAGCAAGCAATTGCCTCTTTACCAAGCGGGGCAGTATTAATAGATGGTTCTTCAGCTGTAACATGTCATGAGACTCCTATCAGTGTTGGAAGCGGTAGTGGTGGAACTAAAAATAATGGTGGTAGTATTGGAGGTGGAAACACTGTCGAAAGCCAAAGCTATACCATAGATGAACCTTATACAGTAGAAAAATTAAGTGGTAGCACTAAGTCATGCTTAAAATGCTGTAGTGGTAGAAATTGCACCTATAAATGGGATGTTAAAAATTCTAGAAATAACGTAACATGTCAAAAGGTATCAGGCATTAGGAACTCATCAAGTTGTACAAGTAAAAATAATACTTCAAAAGGAAATATTGTTAAAAGTAATGGATGTTATTGCTGTGGTAGATCAGCACAAGGATGTAATTATGTATGGAAGAAAAAAGGTGAATCAGTTGGAGATTGTGCTTCTGTATCTAGAACACAGGCACAATGTACAGGAAGTAGCACAGCAGTAAAAGGCTATGTTTGTAAAACAAGTTATACATATACACCAGCTGATAATGTAAGGAATGGAAGAGCTCAATTACCAACATACAAATATGATGCAACAGACCCAAATTTTGCTAATATAAGTGAAGATGCTTATTGCTTACAAAAAGGTCGTCCAGGACCAGATAGTTCATCATGGTCATATACAGCACTTGATAATTTTGATATTTCATCTTGTAAGACTAGTGGAGATAATTATCAATGTGGTCTAGCTGAAATAATGTGCCAAACAATGGATATAAGTGTAGATGAAAATGGAAAGTTTACTGTAAAAAACAACGGAAAATATTCATATTCAACAGTATCAACTGCGCTTAGAACATGGGTAGCTTATGATAACTCATCAATACATGATGGAGGAGGAGTAAATACAGGCGGTTCTGGTGATGATGGATTTGATTATTATTCAAACACAGATGTATACTCAAATAGTGCTAATTATTTTTTAAATAAAGGCGGAGAAGTTAAAAAATGTGGTAATTCATGTCCAGAAGGTTCTGAAAACTATGGAGTATTATGTTATGGCGATACAAATGAACAAAAAAATATACAAGGTGTAGTTGACTTATTACAAAATACAAGGAGTGGAACATCTTGTTTAGATAAACTTAATAAAACATTAAATGGAAATAGCGGTGAAGACGGAAACGATGCAACTGAAGGTGAATTAAGTTATGGAAAGCCAGGCATCGATATTGATTTAGATAAAAATTCGCAAACTGCAAATGTAAAAGTAACATTTAGTAAGATGAAAGTTGGTACAACAATAATATCAGAAAGTACAACTAACGTAGAAGTACCTGTTAAGTATTGTACTGAAGGTAGCTCAGGATGTACTGTTATTATTGAAGCATTTGACGCTAAAGGAAATAAAATAGCTGACGGCCAAATGGGAAAATGTGCAAAAAATTATTGTGAAGTTAAATACACATATAAACAAATGTGCGAAGAAAAAACTCAAACAGCACAAGATAATTATATTACAGCTAAAGTAACTGTTTATACAACAAGTGGAGCAAAGGGAGATAATAAAGCAGGAGCTTTAATAAAAAATTATGCTAAAGCTAGCGGAGAAGTTTCTCAACAATTTGTATCATTTGATGTAAAAGGCGTACAAGATTTATTAAATGGAAATCCTAGCAGTGGAGGAAGTACAGGTGGAACTGAAACAACTACTGAACTTTCAAAAGGACCTGTTTATACAGCTAAAAAATCTATTGTATGTCCATGCGACAACAAAAATAGGTGTGATGATTTTAAAGTTGTAAATACACTACCAAGTAAATGTACTGATTATGATAATTTTAATCAAGGACTTTATGATACATATGATGAAGGTAAACTAGAAGAACCTTACATGAACTGTATCATGAATGCATGTAATGTTAGCCAACGTAATCAATATGATTTTAGTAAAGAATATGGAGTTGACGTTGGAATTTGTAGAATATTCTGTCGTGAAGAAGTAGAATTTTATTTGGCAAATAAAACTAGAGTTTATGCAGGAATGCAATTTAAATATAAAATTGATGAAGTTCCAGGAGTTGCTAAGAAGAGAAAATTAACAAATGGTAACTCGCTAACATCAATGGTACTTCAAAAGAGACAATGTGCTTCTGAAATATATTATGATCATAGAAATCCATGGTATAATTATTCAACTAAAGATTCAAAATATGATAGTTATATTAAGGCAGGATATGATACATGGCAAAAAATGTATGGTAAGGCTGTAAAAGATATGGTTGATGCATGGAGTAGTTGGAAAGCATATGAAACATTGCATAAAAAAGAAGGATGGGGAACATGCAATCCATATTTAGATCATGCACCTGATGTTAATTGTTATAGTAGTGGTAGTGGATGTCCAAGTTCATGTCCTGTATCACAAACATTACCAGGATTTGACTATGTATATTTATGGCCTCCTAAAGGTTCAACAGTAAATAACACCAAATCTGATACTGGAAATCCAGGATATAGTTATAATAATAAGAGTGAAGACACTAATAATAAAGTAACATTTAATGTAAATAATCGAAATAACAGGCCTAGCGACCAAGATGGAAAATATAATCAAAGCAATGGTTCAACATCAAATGTGTGTGGCTCATATACATGTACTGATTCCAAAGGTAAAAAGGATACATGCTATAAATATAGTTGTACAGCAGGAGCAGCATCAGGATGTAAGAAAGGTGAACCAGGAAAAGATAAATGTAAAGTTAAAAATCAAGAGGCAGCATTATGGAGCGCATTTAAAGCAGCTGTTAATAATATTACGCAGTTAGTATATGAATTAGAAAACTGTAACTTATATAAAACTGAAGATTTAAAATTATATTATGATAGTGCAAGTTATGTAGATTTTAGCGGATATACCCCTCATAGACCAAAGTATCAAGGTACTTATACATCAGCAATTGATGGAGGTACAACAAAAGATTATATTCTTAAACTTGCTAACTGTAAGAGTGAAAAAGGATGTATATCTTTAGATCTTGAATATGAAGATAAAAAATATGGTGCTGAAACAACGTTTGGTAAAGAAGTAGAAATTGTAGCACAAGGTAAAAATATAAAAGAACAAGATTTAAAAACTAATGATAAATGGTGTATTAATAGTAACGATGATGAAAAGAAATCAGGCAACTCATATAAAGCAAGCTGTTATCCAGGTGGAAACAATACAGATATTGATTTAACTGGAAGTAATACACTAGGAAAACATGATTTAGTATCTTGCAAAGGATATGATACCAACGCAAAATGTGAAAAAAATCAAGTTACTGGTAATCAAATTGAACTTCCAATCAATGACTTTGCTATATTCACAGTAGTAAGTGAAGCTGACTTCTGGCAACCTAAGAGATATTCAACTGAAGTTTATACAGGTAATGTATTTGAAAGTAGTTCATCATACGGAGCTTCAACAACAAGCTTACCACCATATGTTTTCCCAGTAAGTATGGATAAAGAAAGCGGTGGTAAAACAGGACCATATGATGTAAAACATAAATATAGTTACGTTGGTTCTGCTTTAAGTAAAGCACAATTATTAAATGAAAACTATTATGAATTTACTTGTCAATATGAAGTATACAATATTACTAACTTATATGATTGTAAGGTTGGTACTGATGCAAATAAAAATGCTGACCTAGAAACATGTAATAATAAGTGCTATGAAATAAAAGATGGAGTACCAATCATTCGTGATTGTGCAAGTTGGAATAATAGGACTAATGATTCTAAAGGATATGGATTTGTTTATAGAAATGTTGAGCTAAGTAAATTATTCCCAGCACCAAGAAAAGTTGGAAATAACTGGTATACTCACGATAGTGAACGAAAAGCCATAGAGGCAACAGCAAGTGATATGTATACAGACAGTGAAAAATATTTAGAATATAGTTTCATATTAAACAGTGATTCTATTAAGAAACTTAGAAAATATAACAAAGATAGAAATGGCGCCGGAGGTTACATTGACAATACTCTTAGGGGATGTACTATAACTGATGGATTCTATAATTGTTCAAGTTCATTCTTAGACTTAATTAGAGATGATTCAAATAGTTTTGGAATAAAAGTTAATAAATCTGATGGAATATCAAGATATAGACAAGGATATTAAGAAAGGAGAGTAATGATTAAATGAAGGAATCAGTTTGGGGATATTTAATACTAGTTCTTGGAATAGTTGTAATCGTTATTCTTCTTCTAATCCAAAGAATTACAACGACAACAGAAGAAGATTTCTATTTAGGACGTGAAGTAATGGAAGCATCAATGCTTGACGCAGTAGACTATGGTACTTTTAGAACAACCGGTAAAATAGTAATGTCAAAAGAAAAGTTTGTTGAAGTATTTATACGTAGATTTGCTGAAAGTATCACAAATAATAAAGATTATCAACTAGATTTTTATGATATATATGAAGAACCACCTAAAGCAACTGTTCGTGTAAGAACAGTAAGTGGTGATACAACATTAAATTCTGATACATTTGATATTAAGCTTGATACTTATATGCATGGTATATTAGAAAGCGTTTATGGTACGGAACCTGGTACTAATAGTACTCCAACTACACCAGGTAAAGGTAGCGGAACAGCTGGAATGGGTGCACTTACTCCATATGATGAAGCAGAAGAAGAAGTTGAAGAAGAAGAAGAAGAAACAAAAGAGGCACCACCACTATCTTGCGATGTACAAACTAAAAATACAAATTATAATACTAAATTTGCTAATGGAGCTAACTTACGTGATTATGGATGCGGTTATACATCAATATCTATGGTAGCTAGAGCATTTGGTAAAAATGTATCACCAGAACAAGTTGCTAATGATATTTGGGATGGACCAAATCATAATTCAAGTACACTTGCTGGTCAAGATTCTGAAGTTTGTGGAAAAAATGGTGCTAGTACAAGTACTTGTGGTAGAGTTACTACTGGTACACTAACAAATGATAAATTGCTTGGAAAATATGGATTAAGTGGCAATGTACTATTTAATCAAAATACAAGTGAAGCAGATAGAAAGAAAGCAATAACAGATGCATTGAATCGTGGAGAAGCAATTATCCTTAGAATACCTAATCACTATATAGCAATTTCAGGTTCACCAGATAAAATTCAATTATGTAATCCATGGGATAGAGAACAAAATGGTACTTATACAGTAGACACTCTATTTAGTAATAGTGCTATTACTAACTGGCATGGTAAATGTGGTAGTACTAATGAATGTGGTATATGGTATGGTGCTTCATATTCAACTAAATAAAGAGCAATTAAAAAAGTGTTGTTAATTCAACGCTTTTTTCTTATGTAAATAATTGTTACTATAAATGCTAAACTAGAAATAATAAGTCCAACAATAAATCCACTTGGAACATAGTTCATTTTTATATTATGTTTACCTTTATCTAAATCTAAACATATAAATGAATCAAAACATATATCATAATTTACTTTATTATCATCAACATAGATATTCCATCCTTTATCATATGGAATAGTTAATAATAATACATTTTTATCATTATTAACATCTATATTTCCTTCTATATGATTATCTTTATTATACTTAGTTATATTAAATTCATTTTTCTTAAGTTCATTAATTGTTTCAATATAATTATCATAATCTATTTGATACCATATTAATGAATCATATTTTATTTTAGTAGCATTTGATTTAATAACAATTTTATATTCATCATTCTTCTTAATAAATAATGGTATTTGTTTATTATATGCATTCTTTATTTCTTTATTGTTAATATAAACAGTATAAGAACCATCAAAAATGTTATTATTAAACATTATTGAATCAGGATTATTTTTTTCAGTTAGTTCAATATTCGGAATAAGAAATGCATCATTACTAGCTTTACCACTAATTACCGCATAGAAATTTTTATCTGGTATAATGTATTTTTTATTATTATATTATATATAGATATATAGATAGTATATAAACTTTACTTTTTAAGGGGGTAAAAAGTAACCCCTTAAAAAAAAACTGAATAACTGAATACTGAATAAGGTGCTGTGTTTTCTTCTCTTTAACTCTATGTTTTCTCTTCTGAAAAAGTATGAGTTGCGGGGCGCAAAACGGCGAGTTAGATTGTTTAACAGGTTTCGGATTGAAAGCGTGCTGAAAATCGCGCCTTATCACACGCTGAAATTTGGTGGTATCGGGAAATTGGCGTATCTTTGCATCGTGATTCAAGAAAGGCTTGCGCCCCACAAAGTCAACATTCAACATTCAACATTCAACACTATTAATTCAACATTCAACATTAAAACTAAAGATTATGGAAGTAAAAGGAACATTGAAATATCGTAAAGTACAGCGCACACCTCAGACTGGTGAAAACGCAGGTAAGAAGAAGTGGTATGCTACTTCGGTAACCGACCGCGAAGTGGACTTCGAGGGATTCGTATCGCATATCTCCGACCACGGCTCGCCTTACTCTCGTGGTACCATCCACGGTGTGCTGATGGATGCACTCGACCATCTGCAGGAGCTGATTCTCGACGGCAAGAGCGTGCGTCTCTCTGACCTCGGATTGTTCTCCATCGGTATGAGCTCCAAGGCGGAGGATACCAAGGAGAAGGTGACGGCTGCCAGCGTAGAAGGCGTGCACCTGATTGTGAGAAACACGAAGAGCTGGAGCAATGCCGAGCTGCGCAAGAAGTGCAAGATTCAGGAGTACGGCGGCTATATCGGCACCGACGAGGAGGGCACCACAGGCGGTGGTACTACCGGTGGCGGCACTGAACAGGGCGGTGGCTCTGACACCAGCCAGGGCGGCAGCGGTACAACTGGCGGCGGTACGCAGGAGGGCGGAGGCGGCTCTCAGGATAGCGGCGATGGGCTTGAATAAAGCCCTCGCCTGAGGGCCGCCCTGGCTAGAAGCCAGCGCATCCCCCACCAAGTCAACATTCAACACTCAACATTCAACATTCAAAAAAATGAAAGCGAACACTTGGAAAACAATTCTTCAGATAGCCATCAGCATTCTGACCGCTATCGCTACTACGCTCGGAGTAACGAGCTGCATGGGATAAAGAACATGGAGTCTACCTTATTATAATAAGGAGACTCAACCATAAAAATAGACCGCTCACCTCAGAGAATAATCATGAGGAGAGCGGTCTTTTTCGTTCTACCGAGAATTCCGGTCATGAAGGGTCAAAGTCATTAAGGGTCATTATCATTTTCAAACCCCAAAGATTCCGGTCATTAAGGTCACGGTCATTAAGGTCATTAAGGATTCCAGATTATCAAAATATCCCTCTATCTTATAAAATAAGGTTAAATCAAGTTCGCCCTGCCAACAAAATCCATCCATAAAATCACTTTTCTGAATATTTTTTGTATTTTTGCAGATGAAAACATGAAATATTTGAAGATATCGTTAAAAAAATCTTGTGATATGAGACAAAAAATGAGATATTTCCTGCTGCTCGTTGGGCTTCTGCTCAGTGTCAGCATTGGCGCGCAGACTATAAAATGGCGCGACATTTACACAGTTAAGAAGAAAGATACTATCTTTGGTATCGCCAATAAATATGGATTGAGCCTTCCTGAACTGATGGATGCCAATCCGGAGATGAAGCGTGAGGGATACATGCTGCAGAAGGGAGCTACGCTCTTTATTCCATACACCAAAGACCAGAAGAATCCTAATCAGGTGAACGGTCAGAAGTCGGGGAATGGGGCGACGGTTCAGAAAACTGCTACAGCTCCGGCAACCTCAAAGGCTGCGGTTGCCAGAAATGCGGTAAAAGTAGGCGTGATGTTACCTTTGCATAATGTTGATGGCGACGGCAAGCGAATGGTGGAGTATTACCGCGGTTTGCTGCTGGCTTGCGAAACCCTGAAGCAGCAGGGCGCCGATATAGATGTGCGTGCCTGGAACGTTCCTATTGATGCTGATATCCGGAATACACTCTTGCAGGAGGGCGCTAACCAATGCGACATCATCTTTGGTCCACTTTATACCAAGCAGGTGGCTCCGCTGACCAACTTCTGCAAGAACTACGGCATCAAAATGGTGATTCCGTTCTCTATCAGCGGAGATGATGTAGAAAGAAACAAAGAGATTTTTCAGGTTTATCAGAGCGATGATGCACTGAATGATGCGACCATCAAGGCATTCCTGAGCCGATTTACCAATGTGCATCCTATCTTTGTAGACTGCAATGATTCTACTTCGAGAAAGGGCAACTTTACGTTCGGTCTGCGCAAGGAACTGGAACGCAGGAAAATCAATTATAGCATCACCAATGTGAATTCAAGTATCGATCAGTTTGCCAAGGCTTTCATGCCTTCCAAGCAGAATGTGATTATCCTGAATACGGGACGTTCGCCACAGTTGACTCAGGTGTTGAACAAGCTCGA
>OGOZ01001842.1_pt1 | contig 11161 bp, 7 predicted proteins | sample 1552801 | NCBI WGS metagenome assembly OGOZ01 (sample SAMEA2580196, study PRJEB22360) | human gut metagenome | biome: human gut; feature: human-associated habitat; material: faeces | place: Denmark | collected 2008/2010
CGGTGTCGCTGTCAAGGCAGAGGAACACTTTTCGGGTGTCCTTGCGTTCAGAAAGAAAACGGTCAAGGGCTTTGCCCGAAACGCCGCCCAGGGCAAGATAATTTCTTGTCTGCCAATCCTGCGGATAAAGGCAGATAAAGGATAACAGGTCAATCGGTGCTTCAAAGACAAAGAGCTGGTTGCCGTTTCCCTCATAGCGGAACGGATAGGACTTGTCAGACCCGGCAATGTCCTGTCTGAATGGGTCTGCCGTTCCTCGCACATGGGCGTATCTCGGCGTACCGCTTCGGTCTCTGCCGACAAACACAACATTGTGCCGCTTTGCGTCCTCGTAAATATCCCCGGAAAGAAGAAAAGCCTCAACAAGCGTTTTGTTGAGACCTCGGCTTTCGCAAAGATATTGAATTGCTCTGTCGGCTGTTCTGTTGTGCAAGGGCAAGTGAAACGCTGTGGGCGGTGCTGTGCTGGCTTCGCTCTGTCCCTCACCGCTTTCGCCGGTTAAGAGCTGGACAGCTTCGGGAAAGGACTTGCCGTAAAACTCCATGACAAAATCAATGGGATAGCCGCCCTTGCTCTGGCTGTGGCGAAACCACTTGTTTCCCCGGACGGTCAGGCTGTCATGTTCTTTCCAGCGGTATTCCCGTCCGCTTTTGATAAGTGTCTCTCCCTGTGTGCGGAGAAAATCTTCCAGACTGACGGCGTTTGCCCGGTCAATCTGTGCTTGGGTGTAATTCATCGGGATAGTTCCTCCTTTTTCTGTCGTGTTTGGGGTCGATTTTGGAGCTTTTGTTCCTCTGTGCGCTCGTTAAATCGGGCGGCAGTATCTACACATGACTTGACCTTCCAAAGGCGGTGTAAATCGTCTCTGACGGTCTTAAACTCGCCATAGGTGGTGTTGTGCGCCTGTTCCAGCTCGTCATACTCGTCGGACAGCTTTTTCATATCCACCTTGCCGTCCGGGAACTCCCCGGTCAGCTTTCGTCTGGCGGCGTAGAACTGTTTCAGTTCCGCTTCATGCTCTGCCTTGTACTTGGCTCTGGGCTTCTCAAACTTGATTTTCTGCAAGCCGTCATAGACAGGCTTCAAGCTCTGGAAAGCAGCGGAGCTGTCATAGAGCTGCTTAATTGCTTTCATTCGGGCGGTCTGTTCGTCCAGCGTTTTCTTCAAGCTCTCTGTGGCAGCACTGTGTTCGCTGACACGGCTTTCCAAATCTTCAAGGGAGTAAATGCCGTTTGCCCGGAGATAATTGAAAGTCTCGTTCATCTCCTTTAGGTTGCTGACCTTGCCTTTCTGCGAATATGCCCCGGCTCTGCGCTGGGTGTAATAGGCGTTCAGCAGAGAAACAAGGTCGGGTGCCTGCGGCTTGGCAAGCTCCGCTTTTGCTTCGGCAATCCAATCAAACAGGAGAGCGATTTTCTTCTTGATGTCCCGGATAACGGCATTGGTTGCCTTGATCCAGCGGTTGAACTCGCCTTTCTCGGTGCGTATGCCTTTCTTCTCCATTGCCCGGACGGTTGCGCCCTCATGGACGGTGGGAAGAAGCTCCACGCCCTGACGCTCATAGCTTCGGTGGTCGATACGAACGTCAAGCCCCTTTTCCGCAAACTTGCCATTGCATAGCTCCGCCCATGTCTGCCGCCAGTGTTCCAGCGTTTCCGGCTCATGCCAGTCTGTTGTATGGACAGCGTTAAACATATAATCGCCGTTTTTATCCCGGATTCGGTTTCCATCTTCATCAAGAAGATATTCCCGACGCTGTTTTTGTCCCCATGTGCCATCCGGGTTCAAAGGGCGCATGGTTGTCATCACATGAAAATGCGGGTTAGGGATGCCGCCGTCCTCTTTCTCCGGGCTGTGAAAAGCAAGGTCGGCAATCATGCCTTTTGTCACAAACTGCTCCTGTACGAACTTCCTCGCCAGCTCCATGTTTTCTTCCAGCGTCAATTCATTCTGCATGGCAATATCAAAGGAATAGGCAAGCTGTGCTTTTGGATGTTTCTCGCAGTTCTCCACAGCATTCCAGAGGGTCGCCCGGTCAAGATATATTTCCGGCGCATGGGGCGGCAGCATGATTTCCGAAGCGATCACGCCGCCCTTTTTGGTGTAGTCGCTGACTTCTCCATAGTAGCTGCTGTAAAGACGCTCCCCGGCTCGATAGGCTGCGCTGGCAATGGCGCTCTGACCGGCGCTGCGCTTGATCTGTGCGATTGAAAAATGATAAAGTGCTATCCTTAGTCACCGCCTTTCTCCTGCCCGGAAATACGGGCGTGGTTCTCTGTGGCAGACCGGATGAAATGCTCCGCCTGCGGCAGATTCAAAATGCTTTCCATGAGGGAATAAAATTCCGCTTCGGATAGCTCCTTTGTCTGTGGTGCAATGCTCTCAATAGCTGCCCCACGGGTAATCAGCCGGTGCGTCCTCTGTTTCCGGGAACCGCTTTCCAGATACGCCTGCCGGTTTTTCAAACGCTGCATTTTCCGTTTTTCCTGTTCCAGCAGGACAGTGGTTTTTTCATATTCCTGCTTCAACTGTTCCAAAGATTTTTCCATGTTCTCACATCCTTTGCTGATAAGATAAAGAAAGACCATCCGCAGACAGTCCGTGTGTCAGTGCTTCTATAAAACCCGATGAAAAGGGAAAACCGCAGAGCGGATTTCTCTTTGCGGCGGGTACACAGGGGATAGCCGCTTTAGCGGCGCAAGGGGGTGTAGCCACCTTGTCGGAGCGAAGCGAACGCAGACCTCGGATTGCTGATTTTATCAGCGGCAGAGGTAAGCTCCGCAGGACGCACGATACATGGTCTTTAGACTATGTATAGAAGTGCGCCCTTAGTTCCTAAGGGATTTTGCCGTTTCCGGCAGTCTTGTCCTTTTTCTTGGAACGCTTGGAAAGATACTTCGGGCAGTCAACCACAACCGCCCGGAAGCTCTGTTTACATTCGTGCTGGCATTTCCGGCACAGTTCGTTGTAAGTGATACGGCTGCGGTCATTTAAGAAGAAAGACCATTCCAACCGCCGCTTGTTACTCATTCTTGCCATAACCGGCTCCTTTCTCCGTTTCTATCTGATGTACGCAGATAGGCTGTTTTGATGTAGCGTCTCGGTATCATTTTTAAGTTTTTTTCCCTCTGTATGCCCCTTTGGAAAGTGCGGCAGTATTGCAAGTCAGGGAATGATACCTCACGCTTATTTGTCGCTTCCCGGTACGGTTTCGGAGCCTTTTGCCATCCATTCAAAGAAAGCAATTTTGCTGACCTTGATAAGTCTGCCCCTGCGGAACGCTGGAAAGCCGGGTGTGTGTACCAGCTCATAGGCGCTCGCTCTTGAAATTCCCATAATCCGCTGAATGTCCGCCACATCCAGAACCAGCGGTAAATCCTCGTAGCTGTTCAATCTCTTTTTATCGTTCATTCTGTTCCTCCCATAAATCAAATAGGTTAAAATGCTTCCTGTTGCCGTTCTCCCCAAAAGCCGTTTTCCTGCCCCATTCCTGCGGTGTTTCCCTGCATTGGTGCGCCGAATGCGTCACTTCTCCTGCCGGTCATATCCCTTTTGGACGGTCATTCACTTGTCAAGGTACTGTGCGGTACGAAATTACCAACCGCAATCATCATAGCGTACTATCCTTGACAAAACAATGATTCTGCGATACCATGAGTGTAACGGATATAACTGAATTATATAATTACCATAAACAAAGGCAGGGGATAGGGATGGAGAATCAGTTTATACGGCATGAGCCATGTTTTGAGAGGATTTTGTTTGTCCTGACGCTGGACAGGAAGAAAATGAAAGAGCGGATTTTGATTGGGGAAGAACAGCAGATCCGCTTCCGTCTGAACGGGAGCCAAAACGCAGAGGTGCTTTGTGATATGACACGCCCACTGGGAACTTTTTTGATAAACTTTGAGCGTGACACGGACAGAGACTGGAACTTATACGGGCTTTCTCCGCTGCGGCAAGCTCTCCACTCCAACCGATGGAAACAGCCGGAGCTGGAGCAGGCGGCAAGCGAATTTCTTTGGGAGAAATATCTTAGCAACGACCCTCTGAAAATGTATGTGGCGTTCCGTATCTGGAACAGCTATCTGCTTGCCAGAGAACCCCGTGACCGTAACGCTGCCTGTGACCGCTTCATGGATAAAATGAGCAGACTGACCGGGGTATTCCAAAACGAAACCATGAGCTTTGACAGGGAGACAGGAAAACCGAAACAATTTCAAGCTGGCAGCCTTTATTTCAAAGGCGCACCGTCAGAAGATACCCGGCTTGACCTCTGGTTCCCGGACAACCGGCGCACAGAAGAATGTGTGTCTGCCTATGCGTCCCTCTACCCGTTGATTACCTATTATCTGAACAGGCTGAATGACTGGGGGCTTTGCTTCCGGCGGTGCAAGGTCTGTGGAAAATATTTTCTGGCAAAGAGCCAGCGGTATGAGCTGTGCAGCGACAAGTGCCGAAAAGCACAGGCGCTTCAAAACAAGCGGGAATTTGACGAGAGGTCAAGAGAAAATAACTATGACCTGCTTTATAAAAATGAATGCCAGAACTGGCGCAACAAAATAAACCGGGTAAAAAATACCGCAGGCTTTCCGGCTGACCGTCTGGAAAAAATACAGGCTTCCTTTTCCGACTTTAAGAAAGAAGCCTTACAGAGAAAAAAGGCTGTAAAAACAGGAACGGCCAGCCCGAAAGAATTTACGGACTGGCTGTATCAGCAGAGTAATGTAATTGTTGAGCTGACCGAGATATGAAAAACTTTCTATCGTCAATTTCGCATTATTGCAATAACAGATTGCTTCTTCCATGAATGGTAATATTATCATCAAACTTTTGGAAGAACTATAAATGTCCGAGGTGCCTTTGATTTCGACAAAAAAACAGGCTGAATTGTTACAAAGCTCGGACATTTCAAAAATTTTTTGAGAAATGGCGAAAAAAGCGGGGCAGCACACGCCGCCCCGCCGATCCCATACGGTTATTCCATCGCCCGCATTTGTTCAATCAGGGATTGCTTTTTCTGTCTGCGGATTGTCCATACAGACAAGATCAGTTCCATTCCGAACAATACCAGAATGAACAGTCCCATTTCCAAAACCGGGAATTTGTAAGGCACTACATTTCCGGCAAAAGCTCCTATACTCATTTTTCTGCAAGCAAAGATGGAAGCCGGAAGCCCAACGATCAGCGTCGCCAATGTTGCAAAGAGCGCATAGCACAGCCCCTCACAGATGTTCATTTTACATAGCTGTTTTTGTGTTAGGCCGATAGAACGCAGAATACTGTTTTCCTGCTTTCGGGCTATCTGGTTAGAGAGTGTCGTATTGATAAGGTTGATAACGCCAAAGAGAAATACCAACCATGAAAGTATCTCCATACTGCCAAACGCAAAAGAATTTGTCATTTCTTCATATTCAATCACTGTATTGATTTCATCTAAGGCAATATTACTATGGCTGGCAACAATATTTTTCAATTCAGCTCCCACATAGTCCGTTTTTTTAGCGTCATTTACAATGCTCCATGAATAGTCAAAAGAGGTGATTTCCGGGTGCAGTTCGTGGAACAACGCTTCTGGTGCAAAAAGAGTTGCCCCATCTAAGTGCATCCTGCCATGTCCTGAATATACCTTTGCAGGAGCGTATAACCCCGATATGGTAACAGAAACGGATGGCTGTTCTTCTCCCAAAGAAATCTCAACCGTTGAACCAACACCCATATCCTCATTCTGCTTTAGCACATTATAGTCAATTACAATACTACGGGAATCTGTTGGCATGGTTCCCTCTGTCAGAGCCGCTTCAACTGCCGCATAATTCTGGTCGGTCAGCATATCGCACATACCACCAGCTTGATGAATCTCTGTTTTATAAGTTGCATGGAGAGATTGCCTGCTTGGAATTATATCTGTAACGCCATCAATAGATAAGATTTCCTGCTTTAATTCCTCATTCAATGGATTTCCCGCTGCCATAACCTTTTCTTCTGTCATTTCAGAATCCAAATAAATTTTATAGTCGCCGTCTGGGAAAAACTGTCTTGCAAGCGCCTCTGGTGAGCGCAGCAAAACAATGGAGGATACCACAAGCAGGATAATTCCGCCCAAACTCAATGAGGCTACAATAGCAACGGTCTTTTTTCGGTCACGCCTAAAATTTGCAATTCCCATTGAAACAGGATTGAGCTTGATATTCTTTTTCCGGCTGCGGATGTCCTTTTGCGCCGGGGTAAAACGGACGGCTTCAATGGGGGAAATCCCTGCCGCAATTTTCACCGGCTTACGGATGGAAACAGATATCATGATCCAACTGCTTATAAGCGTTAAAATAACCGTTGCCACATAGGAAACAGCGTTAAAACCCTTGGAAAACAGGAGGAAACCGCCGCATACGCCCAGCACTGTGCCAATCAGAATCCCGATACTGCCGAGTTTGCGTCCCTCGTTCTTTACAATCCGCTTGATTTGCTTTGGTGTCGCACCAATCGTCCGAAGCTGCCCGTAGCTTTGGATTTTGTCATTGATGGAGATACGGAAGATACTCTGGATCACAATATAGCCGCCAATCAGAACAAGGGCAATCACACCTGCCATCAGTGCAAAATCAAAGGATTTAGAAGCATAGGCAAAATACTTACTGTTCATTTTGGGCATAGGAAGCTGATATTCCTCCGCAATCTCCCTGCAATAAGAGGTCATCAGTTCTTCGCCCAACTGGTCGCTGTTTTTGAAATGGACATAGGCGCGATAGCCAGCCGGGTCAAACCCGTTCCATTCTGTCAGGGCAGCGTTGGAAAGAATGATAGCGCAGGTATTCGCTTCTTTTTCATTTACGCTGTCCGTAATGCCGGTAACGACATAATCACCATGAAAACTCTCTGTATCTAAGGTCACAGTGTCCCCGATCTTGGCATTGTTTCCATAGGTGGAAAGAAAGTATTCGCTTACAACAACTTCATTTGCTTTTTCAGGAACCCGGCCCTCTAACAACTCCATCTGCGCCTTGGCAATCTCCATCATTTGCGCGTCGCAATACACATAGGACGCATGATAGCCCTGTTCTGAAAGCTCCTCACCCAGCATATAGTAGCCGCCTACGCGCTCAAACTCCGGCAGTCCTTTCAGGGTTTCAATGTCGTTTTCCTCTACGCCCAGCCAGACCGCCTCATAAGTATCGACAACCTGATTGCGCTGCATTTGTGTCAGGGAGGTAGACACAATTCCCGTAAAGCAGATCAGAAATGCCGCCAGCGCAACGGCAATCACCACCATCAGATTCCGGCGCTTCTCGCTTTGCAAACTTTTCTTTGCCAGCTTCTTTGTAATGGCGCTGGTATCATTCTCAAAAGGCCATGTCATAGCCTGCCACCTCCTTACTCCACAATCTTGCCGTCCTCAATGCGGACAATCCGATCTGCAAGACGGGCTATGTCGTCATTGTGGGTAATCATCACAACAGTTTGCCGGAACTCTGCACTGGTGCGCTTGATAAGCCCCAGCACCTCGGCGCTGGTCTTGCTGTCAAGGTTGCCGGTCGGCTCGTCGGCCAGCACAATAGCCGGTTTGGTAATCAGGGCGCGTGCGATAGCCACACGCTGCTGCTGGCCGCCGGAAAGATTGTTCGGCATATTTTTCAGTTTATCTTCCAGCCCCAGCAGGTGAACGATCTCGTCCAAAAACTTCTGATCCACCGTGTCCCCGTCCAGCTCCACCGGCAGGACGATGTTCTCATACACATTCAGGATAGGAACAAGGTTATAGTTCTGGAAGATAAAGCCGATGTTGCGGCGGCGGAAGATGGTAAGCTGTTCGTCGTTCATTTTCGACAGTTCTTTGTCCCGGACAATCACATTGCCGGAAGTAGGGGTGTCCAGCCCGCCCATCATGTGAAGCAGGGTAGACTTGCCGCTGCCGGAGGTTCCCACAACGGCCACAAACTCGCCGTCATTTACGGAGAAGTTCACGCCGTCAAGGGCGCGGGTGATGTTCGGCTCTGTGCCGTAATACTTTTTCAGGTCGATAGTCTGTAAAATGCTCATACTCAAAACTCCTTTCAAGGCTTTCTACCTGTTGATAAGGTCATTGTAAAACCCAAATGTCCGCGAAATGTTACAGCGGCCAAAAAATTTCATCGAAAATCGGGGTGAAATGTTACAACGCTCGGACATTTCAAAATTATTATTCAACTACCCTTAATCGAGCTACAATACTTGTTTTTCTAAAATAGCGAAACGAAACATGAGGAACTATAATCGCCACAACGCAAATAACAATTCCCTCTAATATCAACGGGAAAATCGTAGGCTGTATTGTAAACAGCCATAAGTCAGGTTGATTAAAGAAAGTAGGAAGAATTGTATTTGCAACAATAAGAGAGAGAGGTAAACCCATTACACAAATCAGAAATGCGTAAAACAATCCCTCCAATACGGTCAATTTGTTAATTTGTTTTTTCGTCATTCCGATGCTCTCTAATGTAGCAAATTCCCGTTGCCGGTTTATAATGCCCGTTATAATGATGTTGGAAAAATTCACAAGCCCGATACTTCCTAATAGAAACCCAATAAGGCCACCTATGATAAAAATAGTTTGTTTTAATCCATTCATAGTTTGTGCCAATGTTTCAGACGATGCGTATTCAACGGTAGGCAAAGAATTGATGTACTCGGTCGCTGGCAAAAAGTGTTCTTTTTCCACATCAAACACATAACTCATTATGGCTGGATTGTTATACAATTCCACAAACATCTCATTACTCATATAGAAAATAGGACAATCGCCGCCAACATCAGTGTAGCCAACATTCTTACCCGGAGATTCTACCAATGAAAAATCAACCACTGCACGCGCAATTACCGAAACCGTTTTATAAGGCAATCCATCTTTGTAAATGGTAACTTCCTGATTGAGCGGACAAAGAAATTCAGGAGATTCATTTGGGTTGATCGCTGAAATTTCTATAACATAGTTTCCACTTTCCAAATATGAGGTTAGTTGCTGTATATCTGTTTCTCCCTCAATGAAATTCAATTTAGGAAGTATTGATTTTTCTACCCCGTAAATATTGCAAAGAGGTCGATAATCAACACCGAGTTTTACTGGATAAGTTCTGCCATCAACCATACCACTTCGTATAAGGTGATTATCTTCTGTGTATTCGTCTAATACTTCCGTGACCAAACTACCATAATCATAAGTAACACTGACATCATCCAAAGTGTTTTTATAAATTCGACTTCCGTTCAGCACAGGAATATTATTTTCAATATCAGATATGATTTCATTACTAACAGAATCATCTTTAAATCGAAAACCTTGCACATTAGAAAATGTGTTTGGGCTTGCCACAACAAAATCAAATGAGGTAACAGAAGATACATATTTTTTAACATCAACACTATTTCCGATTGCGATTGCACTGTTTAGGAGAATAATGCAGAGTATCATGGATAAGACGATAAATATGGTACGCTTTGAATTTCTTCTTAAATTTCTCCATGCCATTTCTGTTATTCTATTCTTAAACGAAAGACGATTCTTGTTGGCACTATGATAATTGTCTTTTTCATAGTATCTGGTTGCCTCAATGGGCGAAATCGTAGCTGCAATTTTGAATGGTTTCTTTATGCTCACCCAAACAGTAATCGCACTAAATATCCCGGCAACGACAAAAATAATAGGATTAAAACTCAAGTTCACAGAAAGATTGTGATACTCGCCTTTCATAAAATTAAGAATCCACGGAAGCATAAGTATTCCTACTATATATCCTAAAATCAACCCAATAGATATACCAATTATAGACAGCCAAAATGCTTGCTTATAAACAATTCGCTTGATTTGCTTCTCCGTTGTTCCGATTGTTCTTAATAAGCCATATTTCTTTATTTCTTGAACAACAGAAATCTCAAAAATATTGCGAATGAGCAAATAGCCCGTTATTACAAAAATCATAATAAAAAACAGGGCTGCTATTATGGCAATCCAATTTACAGATGTACCAGTGGACGGGCTGGTTCCCCTAATTTGCAAAATAGTTGTCTGTATAGACTGGATCGCTCCAACACATAAAGTCGTTACAGAAGTAAAAAGCATTGATGTTAAAACGATTGCTATTACAGCAACAATATTTCGTAATTTGTTGGCTTTGAAGCTTCTTTGCGCCAGCTTCTTTGTAATGGCGCTGGTGTCATTTTCAAAAGGCCATGTCATAGTTGTATCACCTCCATATTTGATAAGGGTATTGTAAAACCCAAATGTCCGCGAAATGTTACAGCGGCCAAAAAATTTCATTGAAAATCGGGGTGAAATGTTACAACGCTCGGACATTTCAAAATCAGTCTGCCATTTTGATCCGTTCCACCAACGAATTTCTGCATTGAATTTTTAGACAGATAGCAGAAATTATAATAGGTGTTATTATTAAGCAGACACCGTAAATCAGTAATGGAATAAAAGGAAAAGCATATTGAAAATAAGTTAATCCATTCGCAGACAATATCCGTACTAACAAATAACCCATCAAGGTTCCTGCCACAACCGTAATAATCAAGCATGGAATAATCAGTAAGACACTTTCATGCAGCAGCATTTTCTTTATCTGTTTTTTTGTCATACCGATAGACTCCAATATTCCAAATTCTTTTCTCCTTGTACTGATACGACTAATCAAGGTGTTTGTCAGATTAAAAATGCTAAACATAATGACAAAGGCAGATACTCCATAAACTTGTACGCTGGTATTATGAATCGTATTTGCCGAAGATGCTTTTACCTCTTGTAAGGTTTCCATTACCAAATCAGGGTGTCGGGACAGTATATTATTTAATTTGCTTTCTACTGATTTACCCACTTTTTCATATTCAGGTACGGACAAAGTTAAGGAAGCTGTTAAATCCATATCGCCCCACAACTTTTCTATGGTTTCTTTTGGAAGATAAAAGCCCTCATTCATACTTTTTTCGGAAGTACCGGCAATCAAAACATCTATGCTGTGTTCAGTTCCATCAAACCATCGTAATGTCACTTTTTCTCCTATTGACGGGCAAGCATGATAGACTTCTTTCTGTACGCTTGTTCCCAATATAACCATAGCGTCTTGTTCCACCAATGTTTCGTATGTCCAATCAACAGGAAGCGTTTTCAAAATTTCCTCCTGATTAT
>OGOZ01001851.1_pt1 | contig 11101 bp, 5 predicted proteins | sample 1552801 | NCBI WGS metagenome assembly OGOZ01 (sample SAMEA2580196, study PRJEB22360) | human gut metagenome | biome: human gut; feature: human-associated habitat; material: faeces | place: Denmark | collected 2008/2010
ATACCGTGTTGTGCACGATGCGGTCGAGGATGGGGGCGGGGGGGGGGGCGGCCCCCCTGCCGTTGCACATGAGGACTTGGGTGGACTTGGAGACGGGAAAGACGAGGAGCCTGCCGGTGTCAGAGGTGCCGTCGGCAAGGAAGCCGGGGACGAAAGCGGAGAGGTCGCTCTCGGTGAAGCAGGTGTTCCAGTCCAGCAGATTGTCCTCGCCCAGCTCCTGCGCGTCGGAGATGTGACAGGTGAAGAGGTCGGGCATATCCTGCACGTCGGTACCGTCGCCGAGGGCGTCCTTCAGATAGGAGCCGATGCGGGACGCGCTGGTGATCTCCGTGACCCTGACCTGCACGCCCTTTTCCGCGCCGAGGGTGCGGTTGAACTCCTGCACCAGACGGTTCATGGGGGAGTCCGCCTGCTCGCCGTAGACGTGCCAGAAGGTGAGGGAGACAGGGGCGTTTTTGCTCAAGAGGGACTTTCCGCCGCAGCCGGTGAGGGCGAGGGGCAGCGCAAGGAGCAGAAGCAGGGCAAGAATACGCTTTCTCATGGGGGTTCCTCCTATATCGTGCGCCCGGAAGAAAGTGGGCGATTTATTGTGAATGGGCGAAAATTTTTCTACCCCCCTCTACCCTTTTTCGGGGGTTCAGGGTATGACAAAAAGGGTAAACTATGGTAAAAAGGGGGAGAGACAAAGGGAGCCGCCGTGGGGAGGTATTTCACTGTATCTAACTAATTGTAACACAGCGCGGGGCGGAATGCAAGGCGCGGTGCGCGGCGGAAACGGAGAGAGGGGAGGACGTAATTCGAGGGAAATCTGCTGTGATGCGGGAAGGACTTCAGCAAATTCGGAGAAGGAAACAATTTGAGGTGCAAATGAAAGGAGAAACGACCATGAAGAAGCTGGCCATGAAGATGTTGAGCCTGCTGCTGGTGCTCTCCCTGCTGCTGCCTACGTGCGTATTCGCACAGCCGGGGCAGGACGAGGACGGAGAGCCGGGTACGCAGGGCGCGGCCATGGAGAACGCTGACACGCCCACAGGAGGCGGGAACGGCGACGGGGACGCTGACGTGCCCACAGGAGGCGGGAGCGGCGACGGGGACGCTGACGTGCCCACAGGAGGCGGGAACGGCGACGAGAACACGAAGGACGTGAACGGCGACGGGAACACGAAGGACGTGAACGGAGGGTCGGTAACGCAGAGTACGACCAGTGAGAAAACCACCACGTTCACGGAGGGCGAGGACGGCGACACGCCCACAGAGGAGCCTATTGTGGCGACTGTCTCCATCGCTGTGGCGGCAGAGGATGACGGCATTAGCCAAGAGGAGCTGCTGGAAGGCTATCTTTATTCCATCAGCGGACTTTATGGCGAGGGTGCCGCTGTTTTCCGCGCGCCCAGTGCGCCGCTGCCGGAGGTGGCACAGGATGTGTATAATGCGCTTGCGCCGGAGATAGAGCAGGTTGCCAACGGAACGCGTGATTCTGCAAAATTTGTGATTTCCAATACGTGGACAAAGCCAAAGGCAGATTGGGGTATCACTGACAGTATGATTTCCAGTGGTGCCATAACTGCGGAGGCTTCTGCTGCAATTAGGGAAAAAATCAACATGGACGCCCTGCTGCATAGATTGCTCTCTACGATGCCCTATAAGCTCTATTGGTTCGACAAGACCGACGGTGGCTTGGCGATGGAGTACAGTATTGGTTTTGATCCGAGCAGCGGTAATGTTACTGTGCAGGACATGGTCGTTTATATGACGGTTGCCGGGGATTACACGGATGGCACTACCTCGACTGGAGGTACAACTCCACCCAAAACATATAAAACGGGCGTAGACACAGGTAAAACCGGTGCAACCACTGCGGCGGTGAACAATGCCAAAAATATTGTGAGTGCCAACAGCACCAAGCGCGACTATGAAAAGCTGAAGGAGTATCTGAGTGAGATTTGCAACCGTGTAGAGTATAACCATGCGGCGGCGGCGGGTTCTTCTTGGAGCGGCGGCTATGGTGACCCGTGGCAGCTTATCTATGTCTTTGATAACGACACCACCAATAAAGTGGTCTGCGAGGGATATGCCAAGGCGTTTAAGTATTTGTGCGACCTATCGGCATTTAGTGACACGAATTTGTCCTGCTACTTGGTCACGGGCACTATGTCCGGCGGCACGGGTGAAGGCGGCACAGGTGCAGGAAACCATATGTGGAATGTAGTGCACATTGGGGGAAAGAACTATCTTGTGGACGTGACAAACTGCGATACTGGCACGATTGGCGCGACGGATAAGCTGTTCCTTTGCGGTGTTGAAGAGAATGTGGCAAGCGAAAAGTATACCGCGACCAATGCCACCGCCGGGGTGTCCCACAATGTGGAATATGAGTACGATGCTCAAACGATAAATGACTATGAGCCAGCGGAGTTGAAGCTGTGGGGGGTGAAGTATGAGGAACCCGCCATGCCTGCGCTGGATGGAACAGTGACGATTACGGGCGCAAGCAGCCCTAATCCCAAAATCGGCGATACGCTGTCGGCGGATACCACCTCCCTTAATTACAACGGTGCTACCCACGGGACGCTGAGTTATCAGTGGAAGGCTGGCGGTGCGGATGTTGGTACAGGCAACACGTACATTGTGCAGGTTGGGGATTATAACAAGAAAATCACCGTGACGGTGACGAACCCCAACAATACCGGCAGCGTGAGTTCTGCGGAGACGGCGGCGGTGGTCAAGAAGGATAGACCGCCTGCGCCCACTGGCACGATTACAGTGACGAAAACCACGGCGGAGGGCTTTACCTATACGGCAATCGCCGGGCAGCAGTATGCGATCAGCACTAACTCCGTCAGCCCTGCGGATAGTGAATGGGAAGTCGTGGTTACCGCAAGTGGTGATAAGGTCGTGACCGGAAAGAACGCCAATACGGAATACTATATCTACACCCGCGTTGCAGAGACGGATGAAGCCTATGCAGGTGCCGCCAGCACCGGTACCAAGGTTAAGACACGCATGAGTGCCGCCGCGAGTCAGTTTAACTACTCGACCAAGGAAGCGGTGTATACCGGCTCGGCAAATGGGGCGACGGTGAGTTCCAGCGAGCACGGCGGAAACTTTACGCTTAAATATAACGGTGCGGTCACTGTACCCACCAATGTGGGTAAGTACACTTTGACCGCCGTGGTCACGGCGCATGGTGATTACGCCGCTACGACGGTGGAGTTGGGCACGTGGGAGATCAAGCCCAAGACTATTGATGTGACCTGGGGCTCCACGACACTGACCTACACCGGTTTGGCACAGGCTCCCGCCATCAGCTCTACCAGCGGCGCGGTCAGCGGTGAGACAGTGAGCGTCGGCGTCAAGGAGGTTACCAAAAAAACGGATGCAAGTCCTGCTGGTTCTACCTATACTGCCGAGGCAGAAATCTTATCTGTCACGGGTGGGCAGGCAAAGGCGGATAACTATGTAATCAGCAGTACCACCAAGACGCAGGCGTATACAATCAGCGCGGCGACGATTACCGTAAATCCCGGTGCGTTTACGAGTTACACGGGCAATTATGACGGAAATCCGCATAGTATCGCGGTGGATACGAGCAAAATCACTACGGTGAATAATCAGCCAATCACCATCAAGTACGGTACGACTGTGGGTACCTACGACCTCGATGCTGCACCTACGGCTACGAATGTGAGCGATTCTCCCAAGACCGTCTACTACAAGATCACTGCGCCGAACCATGAGGAAAAGACGGGGGCGGCGACGATTACGATTAACAAGGCTAACGCGACAATTACTGCAACAACACCACAGGAAATTGTGAAGAACGGAGTGGCAGAGGACATTTCCAACTGGGCTACCTGTGACAGCGGTGCTACACTGACTTACACGCTGGTTGGCTCCCCTTCGGGTATCACATTTGACGCTACGAATAACAAGCTAACGGCGGACGCCTCTACTTCCACAACGACTTTCAACATCAAGGTGAGTGCAGGAAGTACCTCAAACTACAATGCACCTGCCACTGAGACCATTACTGTCAATGTGGTGAATAAGGCGGCGGCGGGCGTGAGCATTGCCAGCGTGCCTGCCAGCAAGACCTATGGCGATGCGGACTTCACCCTGACTGCCACCAAGACCGCTCCCAATAGCGGCACTTGGAGTTGGAGTAGTTCTGATTCTGGTATTCTGGAGATTGTCTCCGGCGCGAATACCGCGACACCTACCATCAAGGTAAAGAAAGCAGATTCCACCGGCGCAACGCTGACCGTGACGTATACCAGTGCCACTCACTACGGCACCTTTACCACCGGGAATATCGCCGTGGCGCAGAAGGACGTGACCATTACCGGGCTGAGTGCGGAGAATAAGGTGTATGACGGTAACGACCCGGCTACCGTCACCGGCACCGCCGCTGTTGCGGGCAAGGTGGGCAGTGACGCTGTGACTGTGACTGGCGGAACGGCGACCTTTGATAACAAGAACGTGGGCGCAGGAAAGACGGTTACTTTCAGCGGGTACAGTTTGAGCGGCGCGGATGCGGGCAACTACAATCTGACGGCACAGCCGGCGGACGTTACTGCGGAGATCACGGCGAAGGAAGTTACCGTTACCGGCATTACTGCCACCAATCGCACCTATGCGAAGGATAACCTCGAGGTTACTCTCAACGGCGGTACGTTGTCCGGCGTGATTTCCGGCGATGCTGTGAACGTTGACTTGACTAACGCCAAGGGTAAAATGGCAAATGCCAATGCGGGCAACGGCAAGGCAGTTACCGTCACCGGTGTTGCGTTGGGCGGCACGGACGCAGGGAACTACAAGCTGACCGCACAGCCCACCGGCGTTACGGTGGACATCGCGCAGGCGGCGACACCGGCGAAACCGACGGGGCTGAACGGCGTGAAGGGCAACGCGCTCTCCACGGTGACTTTGCCCAGCGGTTGGACGTGGGTGGACGGCTCTATGGTGATGAACAGCGTCGGTTCGCAGACCTTTAAGGCGAACTATACCGATGCAGCCGGAAACTACGCGAGTGCTACCAACGTGGATGTGGCGGTCAATGTGATGAATAAGACCGACGTTAGCGGGAAAATCAGCTTCAACGACGGCACGCTGGTCTATACGGGCGCGGGGCAGAGGTACGAGACTGCCACCATCAGCGGCATCACCGCCGGAACGGGCGTGACGTGGACGTATGGCTACGCCGCCGGGACGGGGACGCTGGACAGCGGACTGCCGAAGACCGTGGGCACCTACACTGTGACGGTCACGTATGAGGACAGCCTCCACTACGGCACGAAGTCCGTGACGCTGACTATCACGCAGGCGACGCCGACCGGCGCGCCGAAGTTTACCAAGATCACCAGCAGCGGTAAGACGCTGGGTGACGCGGCTCTGGTCAAGACGGTGAGCGGCTCCGGCGACGGGTTCTCTGTGGCCGGTACCGTGGAGTGGGTGGACGGCTCCGGTGCCCCGCTGGCGGATTCCACCAGCGTGGAGGCGAACAAGTCCTACGGATGGAAATTTACCCCCACCGACAGCAACTACAAGAGCATCAGCGGCTCGGTGGTGGTGTACACCGTGCGGCGGGTGAGCCACAGCGGCGGCGCGGCTGCGGACAGTGCGGCGGCGGCTGCGGCACAGCCGACGGTTTACAGCGGTTCCCGCGGTGAGAGCGTCAAGACGTTGCAGGAGAAGCTGAACGCCAAGGGCTACAACGCCGGAAGCGTGGACGGGATCTTCGGGAGGAACACACGGGCGGCGGTGATCGCGTTCCAGAACGCCAACGGGTTGGCGGCGGACGGCATCGTGGGCAAGCTGACGTGGGCGAAGCTGTACGACACGACGGCGGCTCTGCCGGCGGCAAGCACGGCAACGGGCACGCAGCCCATGGTGTACCGCGGCTCACGCGGTGACGCCGTGCGGAGGCTGCAGGAGCTGCTGCACAAGAAGGGCTTCGACTGCGGCGCAGTGGACGGCATTTTCGGCAGCAAGACCTACGCGGCGGTGATGGCGTTCCAGAAAGCCAACGGACTGAGCGCGGACGGCATTGTCGGACCGCTGACGTGGGGCAAGCTGGGCTAAAATCCGATAACGAGGGACGTTTCTTCATCCTTCTCCTTTCCTCTTTGGAGGCATGGGGCGGCGCGATGCGCCGCCCTGTGCGCGTTGTGGGGGAGTAAAGGGGAGGGGGAAAATGTGCGGTGCCATGAGAATTTTTATATAACAGTGAAGTTTTTTCTATCGCTTTTTGTAAAATCGGACGATACAATGGGGTTACAGTGGCGAGGTGAGGGAATACTCACTTTGACCATACAATCTTAAGGAGGAACTAAGATGAAAAAGACACTTGCTATTCTCCTGTCCGCCGTGATGGTGCTGGCTCTGCTGGCCGGCTGCGGCGACAAGAATAACGACAAGGGCGGCAACGCCGGCAACACCGACGCTTCCACGCTGGATGTGGGTGTGTTCTACTACGATTTTTCCGATGTGTATATCTCCAGCGTCCGTAACTCCATGAACAGCCAGTTCGAGGCTCTGGGCATCAAGTACACCAACTACGACGGTGGCAGCAACCAGGCCCAGCAGACTGACCAGATCAACACCGCTATCGCCAACGGCGCGAACCTGCTGATCGTCAACATCGTGGAGACTTCCTCTCCCGACGCCGCGCAGAACGCTGCCGACGCCGCCAAGGCTGCCGGTATCCCCATCATCTTCTTCAACCGCGAGGTGGCTGACGAAGTGGTGAACAGCTATGAGAAGTGCGCTTTCGTGGGCACCAACGCCCCCGAGGCAGGTCACATGCAGGGTCAGATGATCGGCGAGTATCTGGTTGCCAACTTCGACACCGTTGACCTGAACGGCGACGGCAAGATCTCCTACGTGATGTTCAAGGGTCAGGAGGGCAACGCTGAGGCCGAGGCCCGCACCCAGTTCGGCGTTGAGGACGCCAACGCTGTTCTGACCGCTGCCGGCAAGCCCGAGCTGGTCTACTACAACGCTTCCGCTACCGACAAGTATCTCGTTGACCAGGGCGGCAAGTGGTCCGCACAGGCTGCCAACGACTACATGGCTACCATCCTGCCCGAGTACTCCGAGGCCAACGGCAACATGGTCGAGCTGATCATCTGCAACAATGACGGCATGGCCGAGGGCGCGGTCTCCGCTTTGCAGGGCGCAGGCTACAACACCGGCGACGGCAGCAAGACCATCCCCGTGTTCGGCGTGGACGCCACCGATTCCGCCAAGCAGCTCATCAACGAGGGCAAGATGACCGGTACCATCAAGCAGGATGCCGAGGGTATGGCCTCCACCATCCTGAACCTGGTCAGCAGCGTCAACGGCGGCGGCAACCTGATGGACAACACTGCTTCCTTCAACGTGGACGAGGGTGTTGCCAAGATCCGTGTGCCTTACGCTACCTACACCGGCGAGTAAGCAGAGAGCTTTCGCCCCAAGGTAAAGCAGCAAGGAAGAGCGGGGCTGTCGAACCGACAGCCCCGCTTTATCACTGACGCGGCTCGGTGGGAGCCGCTTGGAAAGGCGGCGGCGCGCGGTGCAGGCGCGCCGGATGCGAAAATCACGCAGATAGGAGGTAAACGCATATGGAGCAGCCGGCATTGCTGGAAATGCGGAATATCACGAAGGAATTCCCGGGTGTGAAGGCACTGGATGGCGTTTCGCTCACTGTCCGTCCCGGCACCGTCCATGCGCTGATGGGCGAGAACGGCGCAGGTAAATCCACGCTGATGAAATGCCTCTTTGGTATCTATGCCAAGGATAGCGGCAGCATCTCCCTGGACGGCAGGGATGTGGATTTCAAGAACTCAAGAGAGGCACTGGAAAACGGCGTTGCCATGGTCCACCAGGAGCTGAACCAGGCGTTGACACGCAGCGTCATGGACAACCTATGGCTGGGCCGCTACCCCAAGGTGGGCGGCATTATGGTCAGCGAGTCCATTATGCGTAAGCGGACGAAGGAGATCTTCGACGAGCTGGACGTCCATATGGACCCCAAGGTCATCATGTCCACGCTGCCCGTTTCCCAGAGGCAGATGGTGGAGATCGCCAAGGCGGTCAGCTACAACGCCAAGGTCATCGTGTTCGATGAGCCGACCTCCTCGCTGACGGAGGCGGAGGTGGAGCACCTCTTCCGGATCATCAATATGCTGAAGGAGCGTGGCTGCGGTATTATCTACATCAGCCACAAGATGGACGAGATCCTTCGCATCAGTGACGAAGTGACCATCATGCGCGACGGACAGTGGGTCGCCACCCGGAACGCCGGTGATCTGACCATGGGGGAGATCATCAAGCTGATGGTGGGGCGCGAGCTGACGAACCGGTTCCCGCCCAAGGACAATGTGCCGGGGGACGTCATCCTGGAGGTGGAGCACCTGTCCGGCAAGTATACGCGGCTGAAGGACGCCAGCTTCCAGCTTCGCAAGGGCGAGGTGCTGGGCATTGCCGGTCTGGACGGCTCCGGGCGCACGGAGGTGCTGGAGAACCTGTTCGGCGCAATGACGAGGGAGGGCGGCACCATCCGGCTCCACGGCAAGGAGATCAAGAACAAGTCGCCTAAGGAGGCCATTAAGAACGGCTTCGCGCTGCTGACGGAGGAACGCCGCGCCACGGGTATTTTCGGTATCCGTGACATCAAGGAGAACACGGTGATCTCCAACATCAAGAGCTATCTCAAGGGCGGCATCTGCCTGAGCGAGAAGGAAATGAAGAAGGATACCGACTGGGCCATTCAAGCCATGCACATCAAGACCCCCAGTCAGTCCACGCAGATACGCTCGCTCTCCGGCGGCAACCAGCAGAAGGTCATTATCGGACGCTGGCTTCTGACTACCCCGGAGGTGCTGCTGCTGGACGAGCCCACCCGCGGTATCGACGTGGGTGCTAAATACGAAATCTACCAGCTGATCCTCGACCTTGCCAGGGACGGGAAGGGTGTCATCATGGTGTCCTCCGAGATGCCGGAGCTGTTGGGCATTTGCGACCGTATTCTGGTCATGTCCGGCGGTATCCTCGCCGGTGAGGTGGACGCACGGAACACCAATCAGGAGGAGATCCTGACGCTGGCGGCTAAATATGTGTAAGGAGGAGCGACTACTGTGAACAAGGAAACGAAAGTGCAGGAGAAGGAAGCCCGTGTCCGCGAGCCGTGGACAGCCAAGCGGGTGGGTAACATTGTGCTGAACAATGCCCTGCTGATCATTATGGCGGTGGCGGTCGTTTATATCGCCATCAAGAACCCCAACTTCATCAAGCCTGCATCCCTCATCAATATCCTCTCCCAGACGGCGGCGTATCTGCCTGCCGCGCTGGGTATCGCCGGGTGCATCGTGCTGACCGGCACCGACCTGTCCGCAGGACGCGCCGTGGGTCTGACCGCCTGCATCTCCGCGTCGCTGCTCCAGAATGCGGCGAACACCGCCAACAAGATGTGGCCGGAGATCGGCACACTGCCCATTATCGTGGTCATTATCCTCGCCATGATCATCGGCGCGGTCATCGGCTGCTTCAACGGCTTCTTTGTGGCGAAGTTCAAGCTGCACCCCTTTATCGTGACGCTGGGCACCCAGCTGATCCTGTATACCGTGCTGCTGCTGTACGTCCAGATGGGCAACAACAAGGGCATGGCCATCTCCAATCTGGATTCGACCTACACCAGCTTCGTCAAGGGGAGTCTGTTCAAGATCGGCGGCGTTCCCATTCCCAACTATGTGCTGTTCGCCATCGTGCTGACGGCGGTGATGTGGTTCATCTGGAACAAGACCACCTTCGGCAAGAATATGTTTGCCCTGGGCTCCAACGAGGAGGCCGCCCGTGTCTCCGGCGTCAACGTGTTCGCCGTGACCGTGGGTGTGTTCGCGCTGGCCGGCGCCATGTACGGCTTTACCGGCTTCATCGAGGGCGCGCGTATCGGCTCCAACACCGCCAACACCGGTCTGAACTATGAGCTGGACGCCATCGCGGCCTGCGTCATCGGCGGCGTATCCTTCGTGGGTGGTATCGGTAAGATCAGAGGTATCGTCATCGGCGTGCTGATGCTGCGGCTGATCTTCGTGGGTCTGACCATGGTAGGCGTGGCGCAGGACCTGCAGTACCTTATCAAAGGTGCGATCATCCTGTTCGCCTGTGCGCTGGATATGCGGAAGTACCTTGTGAAAAAATGATGCAGAACAAAGATGGCACGCATTTTGCGTGCCGTCTTTGCTTTATGGGGAAGATATGCTATAATAGCGGCAAAAGCCGCGAGGATACCGCATTAAGTTTGCAAGGGGGTCGAGGGCATGGAGCTGTACCGGGTGCTGCTGGTGGACGACGAGCAGGATATTCGCGAGGGCATCAGCCGGAAAATGGACTGGCTGGGGTTGGGGTTCTCCCTGGTGGGCGAGGCCGCCAACGGACAGGACGCACTGGAGCTGGCGGAGACGCTGCGGCCGGACGTGATCCTCACGGACATCAAGATGCCGTTCATGGACGGGCTGGAGCTGTGCCGTATTCTGACAGACCGGCTGCCGGCGGCGCGGTTCGTGGTGTTCTCCGGCTTCGACGATTTTGAGTATGCCAAGCAGGCCATCCAGATGAACGTGGTGGAGTACATCCTGAAGCCCATCAACGCCGATGAACTGTCCGCCGTAAAACGGAGCAATGCGGAGCGGGGATGCTCCCTTGAGGGAGTTGAGCTCTTCCGCGATCTGAATGGAGAGTTCACGGGTCGGAGAGAGGATCAGCGCCTGCGGGTTTCCGCTTCCGCGCGTGATGGTGTCGATGATGGGAATGCCGAACGCGGCGGTTTTTCCGGTTCCGGTCTGAGCGCAGGCAATCAAGTCTTTCCCATCGAGAACGACGGGGATCGTTGCTTCCTGCACGGGAGTCGCTTCCTTGAAATTCATGGCGTCGAGTCCCTGTAAGACGTCCGGTTCCAAATTCAAATCTTTAAATTTCATATCTATTCTTTTTAAGGTAAAATATACATTAATCAGTTAATAGCTTCACGTTCTGTACTATTCTTTTTATAATAGTAACTTGGATAAACTAATGTTTCATCGTACAAACCTTTACAAACGGATTGGCATCTATATACTTG
>OGOZ01001855.1_pt1 | contig 11084 bp, 10 predicted proteins | sample 1552801 | NCBI WGS metagenome assembly OGOZ01 (sample SAMEA2580196, study PRJEB22360) | human gut metagenome | biome: human gut; feature: human-associated habitat; material: faeces | place: Denmark | collected 2008/2010
CCCGCCTGCATTTGAGCAAGAACATCTTATGCTGTCCCGGTTTAGAAGTATTGTTCCGTCGATTTTAGGGCAGGTGTATACCATTAATAGACACCCCTTTCAAGCATTTGCGAGGAGAATTGCTCAATGTTAAAATCGAGATTTAATTCTTTGCATTTTTCTCTTGCAAAATCAAACAGAGCATACATTTCGGTCGGAATTTTTTGACCGCGCTTGTTTTCTAATGAACCGCAAAAATCCAAACTGAGGTCGATAAAACCGACACCCAAGTCTTTGCTGAGATTTAGCCAGTTTTCGATTTCTTCTTTCGTGTTGTTAAATCTGTCAAAAATTATGTAGCGGCTGACCGTGTTTGATTTGAAAGTGCCTGCTTCTTGCTGATAGCGCCTGATATTTGCCACGGTTCGGTCGAACAAATCGCGTCTTTTTATTTTGGCAAAAACCTCTTTTGTTCCGCAAGATAGCGCAAATACGAGCGGATGCCCCTTTTGCATTGCCTTTGAAACCGCCTGAGAGTATGTTATGCAAGAGGACATCAGGCGCATTTCTTTGACGTTGTTGTCAAGGAAAAGATTGATTAAATCGTCTGCTTCGTCGAGTACGCTGAGTTCTCCGCCCCCGAAATGGACAGTTAAATTATCTTTTGAAATGAGGTCTTTTTCGTACAAATTCTTTAAAATCGGGTAAAGACGATAATTTTCGGCAGGAAGAACCTCGTCCGAAAATTTTCCTTTTGTATAATATTTATTTGCGCAATAGATACAGCCGCAATTGCAATGAATCCAATGGAATACGTGAATGGTATCGATTTTTGCCGATAAATCCCAATCTTTTTCTTCAAGATAGGGGCAACCTTGACATTCGCAAGGAATTTCGCCGTTTTTGAGTCTTTCAAAAAGTTCTTTTCTTGCCTTGATGATTTTTGTCGGGGTTAGTTTTTTAATTTCTTGTTCGTTGATAAGTTTTGTGCCGATATGGATTGTATTGCACAATCTGACTGAATTTCCGAAGAAATTTAACCCGTGAATTAAATTGTCGCAAGCACAAAATTTCAATAAAATACCCTCGTTACTCTACTATATTCTATTTTTTTGAGGTTTGTCAACTTGACAAAAATTCGAGTAAGGTATTAAAATTTTTTATGCTCAAAAAAATTTTGACAAATGCGTTGTTGTTGGCGATATTGCTTGTTATTGTTGAAGTAACGGCATTTTGTATTGCATCGTCGAACAAAGATAACTGGGTAAATAAGCAAACTTTTTCCCAAAAGGTTGTCGAAAATTTCAAAGAATATTTCAAAACACCCGACACTTTTGAGCAGGAAGTTGAAGTTCTTGAACATTTGATGCGAAAACCGCAGGGAGAAAACTTCTCAAAACGTCCGATTGTAATTACGGGCTGCTCAATTGCGCATGGCGTTCAACTCAAAGATGACGAGACATTCGGACATATTTTGTCCGCGCAAACCCAACGTCCCGTTTACAATAACGCTTTTTGGGGTTGGGGACTTCAGCAAACTTTGCGAATGATGCAAAACGGAAAGTTTTACGAAAGAATTAACGGAAATCCCGAATATCTTTTCTACGTCTGCATTTACAACCACCGTTTGCGTCAATATTTTTATCAGGATTTTTTCTACAATTCAAGAATGTATGTTCGATATAAATTGGACAAAAACGGGGATTTGGTCTATGTTACTCCGAAAAACTTCCCCTTTGTTTACAGATTTTATACGATAAAACTTCTTCAAAAATTTATTCAAGACAAAAAAATGTCTAATAAATCCGCGACATCAAGGTTGTTTTTGAAAACAATTGAAGCGGTAAATAGCGATATGAAAAAACATTTCCCCGATTGTAAAATGGTTGTGCTTCTCTACTCTGACGAGCAAAAAGACGAGGATAACACCGTTTCGCCGACGGAAAATTTCTTCTCCCCTGCCGAGCAAAAAGAATTGAGCAAAAACGACATATTAATTATTAACATGGAACAAAATTGCGGAAAATCTTTCAAAAGTCACGAATATCACATGGACAGATATCATCCTAATGCCAAATTTTGGGGCGAAGTTGTTCCCGAACTCAAAAAACAACTGAATTTGTAATCCTTGCGAGACAAGACTTTGAGATATTGTTATTAAGTTTTGTTAAAAAAAGCACAGGTTTTTTTGCAAATCAGGCAATTATTTTTTTGAGGGCACTTTCATGAGGAGTAAGTTTTAGTGTGTTAGAAAGTGTGATATTTATGGCAATCGCTCCCGTCAGTTCAGTTAACGTAGTTGTAACAAAGGCTGTTGAAAATAAAAAAGTTTCAACTCCGATTGCAGCAGAAAAACCCGAAGTTCAACAACTTGTTGCAGAAAAGGGAGCATTAAAATCATACTTTTTAGGCGGTCAAGCAGCAACCGTTGCATTTGGCGGTTTTGGTGTAAGCACCGGCGGATTTATCACTAAGAAAATGGACGATGTACCGTGCTGCTGCTGCGGTGGCAGAATGGTCAGAGCCAACCAAATGGAAAATAAAGCAAGAGAATTTACAGGTCTCAGAGGGGCTGAGTTGGCAGACAAAATCGAAGCTGACAAAGACTTCTTCAGAACTCCTCAAAGAGTTGTTATGATGCTCGCTGCAGAAGAAGCAAGAGCACACGGCGGTGACCTTGCAAGAGCAAAAGGTATGCAGGCAAAGGTCTTAAAGAAAAAACTCAAAACTATTGCATCAATTCTTTGAAAGAAGCCGACACTATTGTAAAAGCAGCATACGGTGAAAAGAACCCCGTTTCAAACTTGATTGCAAACGAAATTAATAATTTACAAGGCGGCAAGATTGCAAGAATGCCTTTCACGGCTAAATTGGAAAAAGTTGCAGATTCAATCGATCCGATGACATACGATAAAGTTATGGATGCTGCAATGAATATTCCTGCAAGTTTTGAAGAAGTTAGAAAAGCATTCGGTCAAGCAAACGGTGGCGCTCAAAACATTGCAAGAAGAATGTTAGAACCTTCAATGCAAACAATCGAACACATTCACCCGAAATCATTAGGTGGTCCGAACGCTACTCAAAACTTCATCGCTGAATGCAAAGATTGCAACAACCCCAGAGGAAATATGTCTTACGCAGAATGGTTGAAGGTTCACCCCGAATACCCCGCAAAAGCACAAAAACATATTGAATGGTTCCAACAACAGGTTGTTGACGGAAAAATCGACAGCAGATATGACGATTACGGTATCGACGTAAAAGCAACTCTCTCAAAAGAATCATACGGCGCAATCGAACTCAAAGTTCTTAACCCCGAAAAAATCAAAGAACTCAGAGAAGCTAAAAAAGCAGGTCAAGAAGTAAGCGTCAGCGACGAAATCGCTAAGCAAGAAGCAGAAGCAAACAAAGACGAAAAAGTTGCTTAATCAAAAGATTTACACTAAACACTAACACTAAACTAAAAACATTAAACGGTCTCGATTTTGAGGCCGTTTTTTTATGCAAAATTTATTTAGCGAGTCCGTTGTCTCTGATTTTAAAGGAATTATACAGTTCTATACAAGACATTATGAACAGTAAAGCAAAAACCAAAATGTAGGATTTTTGACCGTAAATCAAGACTCCGTTGATTTTTTGCGGAGCAAAAATACCCATCAAAATACCGACGATATTGCCTAAAAAGCCCACCATGAAATAATATAAGCAGTTCATAATGCTTACGGTCGTTCCTGTTATTTCGTAGCGGTTTGTTTTGTGGATTAACGGTATCAAAATAGGCGCCATACTTGCTCCGGGTGCCAATAAGCACATCAAAACGCCGAGCCATTGTGTTCTTATGTTGAAAATTACGCATAAGAAAATTCCCAAAAAGACTACGAACCCTGTGCTTGCGCATATTTGCAAAAAGATTGCTTTTCTGTCGTGAAATATTTTGCTCAAAGTTGCAACTCCCAGCCCCGCAAACGATGAGATGATTGCGGATACGGAAAGATAACCTGCCGCCTGAACTGACGACATCATTGTAAAATCTTCGAGAAACTTTTTGCCGATAACCGTCAAAATAACGTAATACAAGCCGAAATTCAGCGATGCAAACAAAAATATATTGATATTATGGTGGTTTTTGAGGGCTTCTTTAAACGGAGAAAGTCCGAAATGCACCTTTTGGTTAATCGGGTTGTGGCTGAAAACCTTTGCCCCGATAAGAAAAACGACCATAAAAATAAATGCTGCGACACCAAAAATCTCCATTGCGCTTCGCCAGCCGATTTTGGAAACGCAAATTACAAAAGGCACTTGTGCAATAATACCGCCGAGATAACCGATTAACATCATAATGGAAATAATGAGTCCGAAATTCTTGTCTGCAAAGCATTTTTTGATTTCTTTGACCATGCTCAAATAGAATGTTCCCGCTCCCAAGCCGACCAGCGCCCTGCTCAAATACAGTACCCATACGGAATGTGACATCGGAAACAATAATGAGCCGATTGCAAAAACTATCGCACCTGCTGTAACTACTCTTATTCCGCCGTATCTGTCAATCAAAACACCTGCTATCAGGTTCGTTACGGCATAAACGTACATAAATGCCGCCCCCAACGAGGTTATATATGGCGCGGAAAGTTGAAGTTCCGACTGCAATGTGTCAAAAATCGGTCCAGGAACTGCAACCCTTTGAACATTGCTCAAAAAATAGAAAGCAATGCCTAGCGCAATTAACAGCAAGTGTACGTAATACTTTTTCATAGCATTTGTAATGTACAACCGTAAAAAATTTTTTTCAATAAAAAAGTCTGCCGCAGTATTACCACGACAGATTTTTGTACGGTTTTTTCCTTAGAAATTTCTGGGCGAAACTCCGTTTCTCCAGTTTTCTTCAATTTGTTCGAGCGAAATACCTTTCGTTTCGGGAACAAAGAAGTGAATAAAGACTATCGAAATGACGCATATAATTCCGAAAAACGCAAACGTTGCGCCTGTTCCGAAGTTTTGTGTCATAACGGGGAATTGCGCGTTTACGATGATGTTGCAGATGAAGTTCGTCGCAACGGGGAATGTCATCAACAAGCCCTTTGCGCCAATCGGGAAGATTTCCGAAACCAAAACCCAAGCGACAGGACCCATTGAGTATGCAAACGAGCAAATAAAGCCGATGATTGCTACAACTGCGAGCCATTTTTGATAACCGCCGAGTTGACCTGCGTAAAAACTTGAAAATGCGAATAAAAACATACTCAAGCCCATAATCACCGTACCTGACAAAAGAAGCGGTTTTCTGCCGACTTTGTCACTCAAATACATTGCAACAAAGGTCATAAGGAAGTTTACGACCCCGATTAATACCGTGATTTTCATAGCGGCTGACGGATCGTCAAACCCTGCGCTTTGGAAGATTTTCGGCGCATAACAAATGATTACGTTAATACCTGTGCAGATTTGGGCAATCATTATCCCAACTGCAATAAACAAGGGCATTAACATCCATTTTTTAATGGAAACTTTTGCTTCCGTATCGTGGCAATCTGCCATTGTTGCCTTAATTTCGGCGATTTGTGAGTCAACCTCTGTGCTTTCTTCAATTTTTTCAAAGACCGCTTTAGCCTCGTCATCTCTGCCTTTCAAGAGCAACCATCTCGGTGATTCCGAGAGGAATGCGTACATTGCAAGCAAAATGACCGCGGGAACCGCGCCTGCGAGGAACATCGCTCTCCAGTTTTCTGTGAACGAGAACATAAATCCGATTAAGTAAGACATCAAAATACCGATGGTGAAAGACAATTGGTACAATGATGCAAAGACCCCGCGAGTCTTTTTGGGCGAAATTTCCGACAAATACATCGGAACAATCGCGTTTGCCATACCGCAAGCGATACCGTTAATGACTCTTGCGCAAATCAAGAACTTGATGCTGGGCGCGTTTGCGCAGCAAATGCAGCCGATTAAGTATACCAAGCCGACAAGTCCGATGATTTTTTTTCTGCCGATTCTGTCGGCGAAAAATCCGTTAATAAAAGCACCTGCAAAGCAACCTACCATTACGATTGCGACGAGGTAGCCGAGAAGTTGTGCGCTCAAATTCCACTCTTTAACGATGAAAAGTTGTGCGCCTGAGATAATCCCCATTTCATAACCTGCCAACAATCCGCCGAAAGAGCCGGCAATTGCAATAACGGCAAGGTTAAGCAAAACTTTTTTATTCATAAGTCTCTCCGTTACATAAATACTCATTCAAAATAACACAACAAAAATTTTTTCCTAGTGTAAAAACCCGTTTTTTACAAATTATTACGGGACTTGTTTAACGAATTTTTAAACTCCAACAAACGCACGCTTTTCAAAGTTTGAAAACGGAAATTTTTGCTTGAAATTCAATATCCGTATGCATTCCTATATTTTGGGGATTTTAAAAATCGTCAAAAATACCGAGTGATGCACTTTTAGGGCTTGCGAGAACTCAATAAAATTTTATCGCAATGAAAAAATGTTGCGAAAAATTTACGGTCGGTTATTTCTCTTTCATCTGTTATACAAGTCTTTTCGGTTATTTTTATCCCGCGGATTTCACCTGTTTCGCTTGTTCCACGGAGTCGGTCGACGGCTCGATATGAATTACGGTATCCGTATTTCCAATTTTTTCGCTCAAAATATTTTCGACTTTGTTGCAAAAATTATGGCTTTCCAAAACGGTGGTGTTTCCGTTTACGCAAATTGTCATTTCAATATTGACTCTTGCTCCCGAACGTCTTGTCTTTATTTCTTTTATGGAGAATTTTGTATCTGTGTTAAGCTCGTAGACCGCATTTTTAATCTCATCTTCTTCTTTTGCGGAAAGGCTTGTGTCCAAAAGGTTTGCGACAGTTTTTCGGCAAATACTCAATCCCGCTTGTAAAATCAAAACAGCCACAAACATTGCAATCAACGGGTCAAGAAGGTGCAAGCCCGTATATTTTATCAAAACCAATCCGAGCATAACTCCGACGGAGGTGTAGACGTCCGTTCTGAGATGCTCAGCATCTGCAAAGATTGCGACAGAGCCTGTTCGTTTTGCAACTTTAAACAGGTGAGCGCTTACAAAAATATTCACTATAACCGAGCAAAACATCACGTAAATCGCCGCGTTGACGCTGATTTCCGAGTGATGGTTCATTATGATTTTATCAACGGATTCATATACGATGTAAATCGCCGCGCCGATAATCAAAATGCCTTCAATAAGACCCGAAAAGTCCTCGTACTTGCCGTGTCCGAAGTCGTGGTCTTTGTCGGCGGGCATAGAGGCTTTCTTTACGGCAAAAAATGCAATGATTGATGCCAAAAGGTCACTCAGCGAGTGGATTGCTTCCGATATTATACTGAAAGAGCCAGTGATTGCGCCTGCAATGAGTTTCATCACAATCAGGGTCGAGTTTGATACGACCGAGAGGCTCGCTGCGCGCTTTTTTAATTTTGTTTCTTCTTCGAGAGTGAGATGCATTTTATTCTTCTTCTAAAATGGTGACTTCGCCTGTGTCAAAGTGGAAATGGGCGCTTACAACCTGTATTTTCCCGTCCTCAATGGCTTTTTTCAAAATAGCGGAGTCTCGCTTGATGATTTTTGTCACGTTAAGTGTGTGTTTTTTCGCAAGTTCATTGTAGCACAAGGTTTCGCAATCCAGCACTTCATGGACTTGAGAAGTTATGTCGTGAAAATGTTCGCTTCCGTCGGGATTTTTTGCCGCATAAGTAACGACCCCGCAATTGTCGTGACCAAGCACGACGAGCAAGGGGATTTGCAGTTCGTCAAAGGCAAATTCTATACTTTCGATAACGTTTTCGCCGATTGTGGCACCTGCCGTTCTGATGACGAAAAGTTCACCTATCCCTACATCAAAGATGATTTCGGGAACTACTCTCGAGTCTGAACAACTCAAGATTATAGCGTGAGGAGTTTGAAAATCCTTAAATTTTTGAAGCGTTTTAAGGCATTTGTTTTCGGCAGTCGGAGTTCCGTTCACGAAATTTCGGTTGCCGTTTAAAAGTTTTTCAAGTTCGTTCATGGTTTTTCCTTTGGCAAAATGATATACAGAACATTATATCATACTGATTTAATCTATACCATTTCTTGCAAAGTCGTTGTCATCAATTGTTGGAAAAGTTCAGGATTTTCAATGCTGATTAACTTCAAATTCATAACTTTTGCGGGATTTTTTCTAAACTGTTTTTCAAGTTCAATATTCGCCACATCGGTGAATTTCTTCATTGATTTTGAGGAAATTGAATTTCCTGTTGGTTGTGAGGTCAAGGCTGATTTTAACCCCATAACAACAAGTTCTTCAATTGCAAAGGTTGCGAGTGTTGATTTGATAAATGATTTCGGATCTGTTTGGTATGTTGCCCATTCGCCTGTTTGTGCGTATTCCGAAACAAATGCCGTCGAAAGTTCGATACCTAAAGTTCTTGCTACATCTAAGGCGCTGTCCAAAACTTTCTTGCCTGTTTTGATTTCGGGAACAACGTCATATAATTTTGTTCCGACAAAGTATTCCAAACCGACGATAGCAGAACATTTTACGACGTCTTTAACTGCCTCTTTGTCCATATCAATCGAGTTGTCGATTTTGTTTGTCGCAAGTTCGGACAAGTCGAGTCCGATGTAACTTGCGGTCGACAAACCTGCTCCGACGAGCGCGGGAGATGCGGGACCCGTTAAGCCGATAACCGCGCCGATTAAGCCCGCTACGGCAAAGTCTTCAACAACAACTGTTCTGATTTGTTGCGCTTTAACGTAGTCGGAAACTCTTTTTTGAATATTGTTTTTTTCGCCGAAAGCCTCTTTATAGGCTTGGTCATATTCTTTTTGAATTTCTTTATCGGTTTTGCCTTCTTTTAACTTTTGGGCAGTTGTGTCGTATGTGTGAATTAAGCCCAACGCGATTTCGTTGTAAACTTCAATTTGTTCTTCTTTGGATGCAACAGGAAAATAACTTCTTTTTAATGTCGCGAATTTTTGAAGGTTTTCTTTTCCGCCGACAAATTTTTCTAATTCTGCTTGGTATTCTTCAAATTTTGAAGCAATAGGTGCGTGCTTTGCATAAGGGTCAAAGTTCGGGCTTTCGGGGTTAATTGAGTTTCTGTTCTTTTCAAAATATTTTACAAAGCCGCCGAGTTTTTCATCAGCCTGCTCTGCGATTTGTTCCGCAACCTTTATTGCGGTGTATTTCGCCGATTGTTTATCGAACGCTTCAATCTTTTCTCTGTCGTAATTTACCCCGTAGGTTTTGTAAAATTCTGCTCTGAAATTGCCCTCTCTTGCAGCAGCATCAAGGTTTTCGATATAATGTCTGTTCATTTGCAAATCATCTTCAACCAAAGATGCTCTGTTTTTTGAACCCCATAAAACGCTGAGTTTGTCTGAAAAACGACTAATCCAACCGTTTACCATTTGTTGCTTTTGGAACATGGTATCGGCTTTTATTTGCAATGATTTGAGTGTTGTTAAAGTTGATTTAATTTCGGATGCAACGGGCGCGTATTGTACGGCAATAGGGTCTGAAACTTTTGATTTCTCGTCAATTGTTATCGATGTTCGCTCAAACATATCATTGGTGAGTTTCTTCGGAATATGCCTTACCGAAGGTTCGGCAGGCTTCGCAAATTGATAACTCGCAGTCATCGGATTTATATTTATATTACTTACCGGCGGAATATTCACAAACACACTCATTTCCTATTGCATGAGATACAATGTGCCTCAATGTAAATATTTGCCATGTATTTCGGGCTTTGTTAAGTAATGTAAAGATGTGTTTTTGGCTAATTTTGCTCGATTTTCTTTATGACTTTGCAAGGGTTGCCCGCTGCCACCACATTTGAAGGAATGTCTTTTGTAACAACACTTCCCGCCCCTATTACTGAATTTTCGCCGATGGTTACTCCTTGCAAAACCACGACATTGCCGCCAAACCACACGTTATTGCCAATTTTTATCGGAAGCGCGGTTTCAATTCCTTGGTTTCTCGTCTTTGCATCAAGCGGGTGATTTGGGGTGTAAAATCCGCAATTCGGTCCTATAAAAACGTTATCGCCAAAAATGACTTTGTTTGAGTCCAAAATTATCAGGTTATGGTTTGCGTAAAAATTTTCGCCGATTTCGATATTATATCCGTAATCGCAATGAAAAGGCTGCTCAATCAGGAATTTTTCCTTCGTTTTGCCCAAAATCTTTTTTATTATTTTTTCTCTTTCTTCCGTTTTTTCGGGAGAAAGATTGTTGTATTCAAAGCATAATTTTTTGCATGCTATTCTTTCTTTAAGCAGGTCTTGGTCATAATTTCCGTCGTATGGCATGCCGAGAAGCATTTTTTCTTTTTCATTCATGCTTTAAATCTCCGTAGTAAGTTTTTGTTTTTAGGATATTTTATATCTCGGATGTTGTCAATGTCCTTTGCTTGTTTGAATTATCGGGATTTATAAATTTATGTAAAACAAATTAAAGTTTTTATAATTTTGAGCCGATAAAAATTGTAGAGAGTAGTGTGTAGTTATAGGACTGACATGGATATTAAACAAATAAACACGGCAAAAGCGGTCAATAATCCTGCTCCGCTTAAAAAACAAGAAGTTTCAAAACAGCAGGAAACCCAGACACGACAAGACTTTAAACAACTTTCGTCTAAAACAAGTGCGGCGAATATGGCTTACGGGCTTGCACAGGTTTCATTCGGTGGTGTTCAAAAGGTTTCTGACAAAGCATCCAAAGATTCTGACTGTGTTAAAACTTTAAACTTATTCTATTTTAGCGATACTCACGGTGAGTTGACGGGCTTGACGAAGTTATCGTCCGCTAAAAAGGCTGCCGAAGAATTTTGCGGCGGCGAGGGCAAATTAACCGTCCTCGGCTCGGGCGATTTGATTGCAGGAAGTCAGGCGAACGTTATCCACGCAACAGTCGATGTCGTTAACAAAATGGGTATGGAAGCGACGGCTATGGGCAACCACGAACGAAGCCGTTCCGATGCCAAATTACAAGCGTTGGCAGATGATTTGAATCCCGAAATTTTGGCGATTAATGCTTCCCAAAAAGACAAAGATTGTTCAGTCGGCTCCGCAATGGTTCTTAA
>OGOZ01001863.1_pt1 | contig 11052 bp, 10 predicted proteins | sample 1552801 | NCBI WGS metagenome assembly OGOZ01 (sample SAMEA2580196, study PRJEB22360) | human gut metagenome | biome: human gut; feature: human-associated habitat; material: faeces | place: Denmark | collected 2008/2010
CGCGGCAGGGGCGTGTCCATTCACAGAAAGGACTGCCCCAATATAGGGGATCTGCTTATGGATCCCGAAAGGGTAGTAAGGGCGGAATGGGCAAACAACGCCAAGAGCAGCTATACCGCTACCATACAGGTAGTAGCCGATGAACGCACCGGCCTTCTCATGGACGTATCCCAGGTCCTTGCAGGCATGAACATAAGCATAACCGCCATGACCGCAAAGGTTGACAAGGCCAACCAAAACATAATACAGATACAGCTTTCCTTCGACGTATCCAGCACGGAGCAGCTCAACAACATAATCAAGAGCATGCGTAAGGTGCGCTCCGTCAAGGAGGTATACCGGGTAAACCAGTAATATTTTTTGAGGAGAAAACATATGCGGGCAGTAGTGCAGAGGGTCTCCGAGGCGTCGGTAAGCATAGGGGGCAATGTAAAGGGCAGCATAGGCAGGGGCTTTATGGTGCTGCTGGGGGTCGAAGATATCGACGAGCAGGCCGATCTCGACTACATATGCGAAAAGCTCACCGGCCTAAGGGTATTTGAGGACGGCGAGGGCAAGATGAACCTGAGCATAACGGATATAGGCGGAGAGATACTGCTCATATCCCAGTTCACCCTTTTCGGCGATGCCCGCAAGGGCAGGCGCCCCAGCTTCATAAAGGCGGCGAGGCCGGAAAAGGCCATACCCATGTATGAGGCGGCAATAGCGAAGCTGAGGGAAACCGTGCCAGTACAGTGCGGCGAGTTCGGAGCAGATATGCAGGTGAGCCTCATAAACGACGGCCCGGTGACCATACTGCTGGACAGCAGAAGGACATTTTAAGCGAGGAAGACAGCATGAACAGAGATATAACAGTCAGCAGCATAGAAACCGGCCCGTACTGCGTAAACACTTACTTTGTGCGGCTTAATAACAGCGACGAGTGCGTTATAATCGATCCGGCGGACGCGGGAAAGGTAAATACATACCTTGAGAAAAACGGCCTTGGGTGTAACGCCATACTGCTCACCCACTGCCATTTTGACCATATGCTGGGCGTGCCGGAGCTGCAAAAGCAGGGCATGAAGGTGTACATAGGCGAGCTGGACGAAGCGGGACTCAGGGATAAGGACATAAACCTCACCTTCAGGAAGATCGAGCCCTTCTATGCCGACGTAAAGCTCAAGGACGGCGATACGGTAAGGGAAGCGGGCCTGGAGTTCAATGTGCTGTTTACCCCCGGCCACACCGTGGGCGGCGTCAGCTATGTGCTGGAGGAAAAGAAATGCGTGTTTGTGGGGGATACCCTTTTCCGCCGGAGCATAGGCAGGACGGACTTCAGCTACGGAAGCTATGAGGATATAGTAAGCTCCATAAAGAATAAGCTTTTTGCTCTGGAAGGCGACTATATAGCCTATCCGGGCCACGGCCCCGCTACCACGCTGGATGAGGAGCGGGCCGCAAACCCGTATGTAAGATAGATCAGGAGAGAAAATGGTAAGGGTATATACTGACCACCCGGAGCTTTTGAACGATCTGGGCGAGGTAATAAGGCTTTATCTGCCCATGGCGGAGGTGGTTCCCGCCGAAAACGGCGAGACTGCCCCCTTTATTTCGGCCGTGATGGAGGAAAGCGGCGATACATGGCGCGCCGTCTGCACTGCCGATATGGATGGGGCGCGGGCAGAGTACGTCTATCTTCATCCGAACGTGGGCGGCGGCGAGCTGAACAGGAAGCGTTATCGCAAGCGCTGCATGAAGATAGCCGTATTCCGCGCGCTGGGCAAGGTATATAAGGACGCGAGGCTCCCATGGGGCAGCCTTACGGGAATACGCCCCACGCGGCTGCTCCGCGAGCTTATAGCCGAAAAAGGCGAAAAGGAGGCCCTGCGCTTTATGGCGGAGGAGTTCGACGTGACCCCGGAAAAGCTCGCCCTGGCAAAGGAGATAGTGGATATACAGCGGCCGTTCATGGACGTTGCCGACAGGGACGTGGACGTGTATATAGGCATACCCTTCTGCCGGACGCGGTGCCTTTATTGCTCCTTCGCCTCCGGCGTCCGCACCGACAAGACGGACATGGCGGCCTACATAGCCGCGCTGAAGGAGGATATACGCCTCGGCGCGGAAATAGCCCGAGACTGCGGATTTAAGATAAGAAGCATGTATATGGGCGGCGGCACTCCTACGGTGCTTACAGAGAGCGAGCTTGAGGATGTGCTGAGCTATGCGCTAGGGCAGTACGGCGGCTATGGCCGGGAATTCACCGTGGAGGCGGGCAGGCCGGATACGATAACCAGAGAAAAGCTCGAAATAATAAAAGCCATGGGGGCGGGCAGGATATCCATAAATCCCCAGACCATGTGCCAGAGGACGCTGGAGCTGGTGGGAAGGAGCCACACCCCAAAGGATATAGCGGACTGTTTGGATATGGCCCGCGCAGTGGGCTTTAACAGCATAAATATGGACGTTATAGCGGGTCTGCCCGGGGAGGGCCTGCCAGATATGGAGCATACCCTGTCCGAAATAAGCAGGCTGGCCCCGGATAACCTTACTGTGCATACGCTGGCCATAAAGCGTTCGTCGCGATTGAAGCAGAGCCTTGGCAGCTATGAGCTGCCGGACGGGGATACCGTCGAAAAGATGGTGCAGCTTGGCATGGAGTACGCCCGGAGCATGGGCATGGCGCCATATTATATGTACCGCCAGAAGTACATGAGCGGCAACCTGGAGAACGTGGGCTATGCAAAGCCTGATAAGGTGTGCATGTACAACATCGACATGATGGAGGAGACGACCTCCATAATGGCGCATGGCGCGGGGGCCATGACCAAGCGCATATTCGATGGGGAATGCCGGGTGGAGCGCATACCCAATCCCAAGGACGTGAACACTTACATAGCAAAGGTACATACCGTTGACGGCGAGAAGCGGGAGCTGTATTCAAAGTAGCATACTTTCTTGACATTTTTAGCCTGCGATTATATAATTAGCAGGAATATTGGCACTGACCGGAAGAGCGGCGAAATTAAGCCTTCTTTAGAGAGTGTGGGCCCTGGCTGAAAGCCCCGCGGAGACTATCGCCGGAGACGCCCGTGAGCCGGCGGGTAAAAAACCCGCCCGTATGGCCTGCGTTAAGGGCATTGAGCCGGGGCTGTTATCAGCCCAATTAGGGTGGTACCGCGGGTCTCCCGTCCCTTTGCCGGGCGGGAGACCTTTTTATTATTAAAATAGAATGCGAGGAGAGATCATGGCAATTCAGGCGCCGAAGGGCACTAAGGACGTTACGCCGAGAGAAAGCTATAAGTGGCAGTATATTGAGAAGATCGCAAGGGAGACCTGCGACAACTTCGGGTTCAGCGAGATACGCACCCCCGTCATTGAGCATACCGAGCTGTTCCTTCGGGGAGTGGGCGATACCACGGATATAGTGCAGAAGGAAATGTACACCTTTGATGACAAGGGCGGCAGGTCCATAACCCTCAAGCCCGAGGGTACTGCCGGCGCGGCCCGCATGTTCATAGAAAACAACCTTTTCAACGACCCCCAGCCTACCAAGATGTATTATCTCTACTGTCCTGTGTTCCGCTATGATAAGCCTCAGGCGGGAAGATTGCGCGAGCATCATCAGTTTGGCGTGGAGGTCTACGGCGCGCCCCGGGCGAGCATAGATGCCGAATGCATCGAGCTTGCCATGACCGTTCTCGATAAAATAGGTGTGAAGGGCCTTTCCGTAAACATAAACAGCATAGGCTGCCCTAATTGCAGGCCGAAATACAACGAGCTGCTAAAGGAATACCTGAGGAGCAATTACAACGGCCTCTGCGAGACCTGCAAGAGCCGCTTCGAGAAGAACCCTCTTCGCATATTGGACTGCAAGGAAGAAAAGTGCAAGAGGATATGCGAGGGCGCACCTACCATTCTGGACTGTCTCTGCGACGAGTGCAGGGCGCACTTTGAAGAGCTGAAGGGCTGTCTTGACAGCGTAGGCATACAGTACAAGGTGGATCCCTTCATAGTGCGCGGGCTGGACTATTATACAAAGACCGTGTTCGAGATAATCGCAAACAGTGAGGGATATTCCGGAACGGTATGCGGCGGAGGCCGCTATGACGGGCTTCTGGAGCAGCTTGGCGGACCTAAGCTTCCCGGCATAGGCTTCGGCATGGGCATGGAAAGGCTGCTGCTCATAGCAGAGCTTTCGGGAGCGCAAATACCACAGCCACGCAACGTTGAGGTATATGTGGCGGCGATGGGCGAGGAGGCCCGCAAGGTGGGCTTCACACTTACCGCAAAGCTCCGTGGCAGCGGCATAAAGACCGAATTCGACCATGTAGGCAAGAGCTTCAAGGCACAGTTCAAGTACGCCAACAAGATAGGCGCCAGATTCGTGGCTATCTTAGGCGACGAGGAGCTTGAACGGGGCGAGGTAAAGCTGAAGGATATGGAAACAGGGGACGAGGGCTATGTTCCAATAGCCGCCCTTGGGAATAGAGTACAGCAAATTTTAAGATAAGAGAGGAAAAGTACAATGGCAGAACTGCTTCAGGGTTGGAAACGCACACACTACTGCGCAGAGCCTACTGTGGACGAGGTAGGCAAGGAAATGGTGCTCATGGGCTGGGCCGGAACATGGCGGAACCTGGGCTCCCTCATATTCATAGGCCTCCGCGACCGCACCGGCACCATGCAGGTGACCTTTAACGAGAGCGAGCTTCCTAAGGAAGTGTTTGAAAAGGCTGAAACCATCCGCAGCGAGTATGTCATCGCCGTAAAGGGCGTACTGGCAAGGCGCGATGAGAAGATGGTAAACAGAAACATGAAGACCGGCGAGCTGGAGCTTATTGCCAAGGAGTTGAAGATATTGGGCGTATCCGAGACTCCTCCCTTCTACATCGACGATAACGTGAATGCCGCCGAGCAGCTCCGCCTTAAGTATCGCTATCTGGATCTGCGCCGCCCCTGCATGCAGGCAAACATGCTCATGCGCAGCAAGATAACCAAGGTAGCTCACGAGTACTTCGCAGAGCAGGGTTTCATAGAGATAGAGACGCCCACCCTCTGCAAGAGCACCCCTGAGGGCGCCCGCGACTATCTGGTACCCAGCCGCGTTCAGCCCGGCAAGTTCTACGCCCTGCCCCAGAGCCCCCAGATATTCAAGCAGCTGCTCATGCTTTCCGGCTTTGACCGCTATATGCAGATAGCCCGCTGTTACCGCGACGAGGACCTGCGCGCAGACCGTCAGCCCGAGTTCACGCAGATCGACCTTGAGATGTCCTTCGTGGAGCAGGACGACGTAATGAACGTTCAGGAGGGCTTCATCAAGCGCCTGATGAAGGAAACTCTGGATGTAGACATTCAGCTTCCGCTGCCTCGCATAACCTGGCAGGAAGCCATGGACCGTTACGGCTCGGACAAGCCCGATACCCGTTTTGGCCTTGAATTCGTAAACGTAAGCGATATAGTGAAGGACTGCGGCTTCGGCGCATTTGCGGACGCAGTCAAGGGCGGCGGCTCCGTGCGCTGCATCAACGTAGAGGGCGGCGTGGAGCATTTTACCCGCAAGCAGATAGATGCGTTCGGCGATCTTGTAAAGACCTACCGGGCAAAGGGACTCGCGTGGCTGAGTATGAAGCCCGAGGGAATTCAGTGCTCCTTCGCAAAGTTCCTCACCGAGGACCAGATAAAGGCCATACTGGAGCGCGCTAACGCCAAGACCGGCGACATACTGTTCTTCGTTGCCGACGCAAAGGATACGGTAGTATATCAGGCTCTGGGCGCTCTGCGCCTTGAGCTGGGCCGCAGGCTCGGCCTCATGGACGATACCAAGTTCAACTTCCTGTGGGTAATAGAATTCCCCCAGTTCGAATGGAGCGAGGAAGACGGAAGGTACTACGCCATGCATCACCCCTTCACCTCACCTATGGATGAAGATCTGGACCTGCTGGATACCGATCAGGGCAAGGTTCGCGCCAAAGCATACGATATCGTGCTCAACGGCAACGAGATTGGCGGCGGCTCCATACGTATCCACTCCCCCGAGGTACAGGAGAAGATGTTTGAGAAGCTGGGCTTTACCAAGGAAGAGGCCTGGGAGCGCTTCGGCTTCCTGATGGGCGCCTTCAAGTACGGCACTCCTCCTCACGGCGGCCTTGCATACGGTCTGGACAGGCTGGCTATGCTCATCACCAGGGCTTCCAGCATACGCGACGTCATAGCCTTCCCGAAGGTACAGACCGCGTCCTGCCTCATGTCCGGCTGCCCCGACGTAGTAGAGCAGGCGCAGCTTGAGGAGCTGCATATAGAGACTGTTGCTGATAAGGAGTAAGCCATGGCGGGAGAAGAACTTCGCCAGACAGGCAAGGTGGTCGAGCTTAAGGGCAAGCTTGCTGTGGTACGCTTCCAGCGCAGCGACGCCTGCGGCCACTGCAACGCCTGCTTTCATTTCGGCTCAAATGAGGCGGATATAGAGATAGACAACTCCTGTGACGCCGGGGTAGGCGATATAGTGGCTATAGAGCTGCACAGCGGCAGCATGTTCAAGGCCAGCGCCATAGCTTACGGCATACCGCTCATAGGGCTTATGCTGGGCGTATTTATAGGAAGCAGGATAAGCAATATGTTCGCGGTAATCGGCGGCGTACTGCTCTGCTGCGGCACCTACTTTATACTCAAGGGCCTTGACCCCGCGTTTTCAAAAATGCGTGAGTTCAAACCCCGCATGATCGAGATAGTGGGTCACGAAGACGAGCAGCAGTAATTTAAAAAAACGATATTAAATAAAGCGCGGTGATTGCAATATTGCCGCGCTTTATTTATAATCAATTAGTATGCACAAATTGGAACCTTCAGGGGGTGAAGCCATGATACAGCTTGACATTATAAGAAAGGCCGCGCCCGACGTCGCGGAGGCGATGCTGAATGAGCTTTTGCGGCAGAGGAGAAATATAGAGCTCATAGCCTCGGAAAATTTTGTGTCGCCCGCGGTGATGGCGGCTATGGGCAGCCATCTTACGAATAAATATGCCGAAGGGTATCCTGACAAGCGTTACTACGGCGGCTGCGAATATGTGGACGTAGTGGAGAATATCGCGCGGGACCGCGCCTGCCAGCTTTTCGGCGCGGAGCACGCCAACGTACAGCCCAACGGCGGCTCCAGCGCCAACTTCGCGGTATACTTCGCGCTGCTTCAGCCCGGTGATAAAGTGCTGGGCATGGATCTTTCCCACGGCGGCCACCTTACCCACGGAAGCCCGGGCAATATGTCCGGTCAATACTATACCTTCTATTCCTACGGCCTCGATCCCGAGACGGAGTGCATAGATTACGACGAGGTGCGAAAAAAGGCGCTCGATATAAGGCCGAAGCTGATAATCGCGGGCGCGTCGGCGTACCCGCGTGAGATAGACTATAAGAAATTCCGCGAAATAGCCGATGAGGCGGGTGCCCTCCTCATGGTGGATATGGCGCATATCGCGGGCCTTGCGGCGGCGGGGCTGCACATGAACCCCGTACCGTATGCCGATGTTGTAACTACAACTACCCATAAGACGCTGCGCGGGCCAAGGGGCGGCATGATACTGTGCAAAAAAGAATTTGCCAACGCCATAGACAAGGCCATATTCCCCGGCACCCAGGGCGGCCCGCTGATGCACGTTATCGCGGCGAAAGCGGTATGCTTTGAGGAAGCGCAAAAGCCCGAGTTCAGGGCATATCAGCAGCGGGTGATAAACAACGCAAAGGCGCTGGAGAGAAGCCTGAAGGCGGAGGGCGTAAGGCTGGTATCAGGCGGTACGGACAACCATCTGCTTCTGCTGGATCTGGGATCGGACGGGCTTACGGGCAAGGAAGTCGAGCAGCTTCTGGACAGGGCCAACATAACCGTAAACAAGAACAGCGTACCCAACGAGACACGCAAGCCTGCTGTCACCAGCGGCATAAGGGTGGGGACGCCCGCGGCGACCACAAGGGGACTTGATGAGGACGATTTTGTCCTTGTGGGCAGGCTGATAGCCGACATAATAAAAAACGGGGAGGAAGCAGTGGAACGCGTCGCCGCAAAGGTGAGGGAAATAACGGATAAGTACCCGCTGTATCCCGGCGAATAGTATTTACGCCATGAACAGGCTCTGGACAAAGAATTACACCATAATAACCATAGGCAGCGTCGTATCCATGCTGGGCAACAGCATGGCCGGCTTTGCCATGAGCCTTTTCGTGCTGGACTATACCCAGTCCCCGCTGTATTACGCCATATATATGTTCCTGTATACCCTGCCCCAGATAGCGGCGCCGGTGCTTGCCGGGCCGTTGATGGACAGGTTTTCCCGGCGCAGGACCATATATATGCTTGATTTCGCCTCAACTGCCATATATGCCCTGCTGGCGGGGCTGATGCACTTCGGGCTTTTCAACTTCTGGGCATTTGCATCCATAACGTTCATAATCGGAACAATACACAGCGCCTATACTGTGGCCTTCGAAAGCTTTTACCCAATGCTGGTATCCGAGGGCAACTATATAAAGGCTTATTCGGTGCTGAGCACGCTCGAAACGCTGGTGCTGGTGATGATACCCGTATCCACCTTTTTATATAAGACGGTGGGAATGGTATGGCTGATGCTGATAAATTCCGCCTGCTTTTGCACCGCCGCCATATTCGAGACGCAGATAAGCGACGTGGAGGGCAAGAATGGGCAGAGCGGCTCAAAGTACACCTTCGGCGGCTATATGGAGGATATGAAGGAGGGTATGCGCTACCTCTGGACGGAAAAGGGCCTTTTGTATATAACCCTGTATTTCATATTCTGCTTTATGGCCATGGGCGCATCTAACGTTATAACGCTGCCTTACTTTAAAGCGGGGTACGCTGACGGCGAGTATATCTATATGTCGGTATGGGGCTTTATGGTGCTGGGACGGGTGCTGGGCGGAATGATGCATTACAGGCTGCATCTGCCGGAAGAACATAAGTTCAAAATAGCGGTGTTCGTATACGTTGTCATATCGGCCTTGGAGGGAACATATCTTTATCTGCCCCTCGCGCTAATGCGGCTCTCCTGCTTCCTGCAGGGGGTGCTGGGGGTGACCTCCTACAATATCCGCATATCCTCTACCCAGTCGTATGTGCCGGATGACCGCAAGGGGAGGTTCAACGGCACCTTCCTGATGCTCACCACAGTGGGCTCCCTGCTGGGGCAGCTATTGGCCGGTATGCTCACAGAAATAATGCCGATGCGCGGGGTGCTGAGCCTGTTCATGGGCATAAGCGGCGCATCGGCAGTTATCATCATGGGAAAGGGAAGGAACGCGGTAAAGCCAATATACAATAAAAAACAGTAAGCCTGCGCTAAGACCGGCTGTTTTCATCCTTTGAAGCATCGGTGTTCTCGAGAGGGTGCTCGGCGTCGACTATAAGCTGGCGCTCACACTCGGGACAATGGCATGGCACGCCTCCGCGGACCTTCATTAGCCGCGCTCCGCAGAAGGGGCAGCGGTAGAATATCAGCGCCTGACCGTAGCCGCCGACTATGCACACTATTGCGATTATATATGCGGCGATAAGGTTCCTGTTCATGACGTAAAGCGCTATAAGTATGCCCAGCAGCGGCACTATTTTGAATATGTTATAGCTGAGCATGAGCCTGCGCTTGAGCTTATCCATATCCATCAGGCAAGACCTACCTTTCTGTATACCTTGCGGAGGGTCTTTCGTGCCTGAGCGGAAGCCTTCTCTGCGCCATCCGCCATTATTTTCTCAAGGTATGCTTTATCCGAAAGTATCTTCTTATATTCGTTTTGAACGGGTTCGAGTCCGGCTATTACGGCTTCGGCTACTTCGGGGGCCAGTGCGTCGGCGGTGACCTCGGCCACAGCCAATTTGAAATCACCGTAGCCCTTTCCCTCAAACTCGGCAGCGATCTCGTCGTTGGACTTGCCCGTGAAGGTGCTGTAAATGCACATCAGGTTGGATACGCCGGGCTTATTCTCGGGGTCGAACGCGATGAAGGTATCGCTATCGGTGACCGCGCGCTTGAACTTTTTCATTATGACGGAAGGATCGTCCATTATGGCCACGAAGCCGTTGGGGTTAGGATCGGACTTGCTCATCTTCATGGAAGGATCCTGAAGGCTCATAACGCGGGCGCCGAATTTGGGTATGAAGCCCTCCGGGACCTTGAAGGTCTCCCCATAGGCGTTGTTGAAGCGTATGGCTATATCCCGCGCGATCTCGATGTGCTGCTTCTGATCCGCGCCGACAGGCACAAGGTCGCTCTGATAAAGCAGTATGTCGCCTGCCATCAGCACCGGGTAGGTGAAAAGGCCGGCGTTTATATTGTCCGCGTGCTTTGCGGATTTATCCTTGAACTGCGTCATTCGGGAGAGCTCGCCCATATAGGTGTTGCAGCACAGCACCCAGTTAAGCTCGGCGTGCTCGTGAACGTGGGACTGCACAAACAATACGGATCTTTCGGGATCTATGCCGCAGGCCAGCAGCAGAGCCACAGTCTCGCCGGCCCGCCTTCTCAGGTCGGTGGGGTCCTGACGAACGGTCAGGGCGTGAAGATTGGCGACGCAGTAATAGCAGAGCCTGTCATCGGTCTGCAAGAGCTTCCAATTTTTGAGCGCACCAACATAATTGCCCAATGTGGGGGAGCCGGAGGGCTGTATGCCGCTGAGTACTGTCTTCTTTTCCTGTTCTGCCATTTTATTTATATAACCTCCATGATTTCACCTGTTCATATTGAAATATTATACTTTATTTGACTCGGGATAGCAACATTCCCTTGTTTGACCTTTTGCGCGATGCTACAATATAAAATACAAATAATCAAACTGGAGGCAAGCATGAGCCACCGCGCCCTTTACAGGCAATACCGGCCCGCCACATTATCCGAGATGATAGGGCAGGAGCATATAACCACAATACTGAAAAACCAGGTGAAGTCAGGCACGACCGCCCATGCCTACCTTTTCGCGGGTACCAGGGGAACCGGTAAGACAAGCGCCGCGCGCATACTCGCAAGGGCGGTGAACTGCGAAGCGCCCGTAGATGGCGAGCCCTGCGGCTGC
>OGOZ01001867.1_pt1 | contig 11038 bp, 12 predicted proteins | sample 1552801 | NCBI WGS metagenome assembly OGOZ01 (sample SAMEA2580196, study PRJEB22360) | human gut metagenome | biome: human gut; feature: human-associated habitat; material: faeces | place: Denmark | collected 2008/2010
GTCAAATTCTCGGGCTGGGTATTTATCATTTTTGCAATCAGCGTTTGGGCAAACGTTTTCATAAATATCATCAACAGATAGTTTCAAAAATAAAAAAGACCCCGAAAGAGGTCTTTTTTGTTGTACAAAATTTGAGAATTTTTTCGCAAAATCGACAATCTGTCGAAATTATGCCAAATCCCATTTTCCGCAAGTACCGCCCCAACGTGCGATAATTTTCGGTTTTTCCCCTTCTTTAAGCGGATTATCAGGGTCTTCTTCAGTAATCGTAACGATTTCGCAGTTATTAGAGCAACCGTTACATTGACGAGTTTGAGAATTGAATTTCATATCGCCAACATGTTGTCCTTTAAACTTCGTCGGTTCGCCCGTGAATTGATGGTTTTCCATCGCAAGAAGAGCCGCACCGATTGCACCCATATTTTGGTGATTATCAGGAACTGTAACCTTCATGCCCAATGCTTCTTCAAAAGCCTTAACCATGCCCTTGTTCGTTGCAACACCGCCTTGAAAAGTCACTGTCGGAAGGATTTCCTTACCAAGAGCCAAGTTGCTCAAATAGTTTCTAACAAGTGCCTGACAAAGACCATAGAGCAAGTCCTCTTCAGGGTAACCTAATTGTTGTTTGTGAATCAAATCACTTTCTGCGAAAACACCGCAACGACCTGCAATACGAGCAGGTGAAGTCGAACGAAGTGCAACATCGCCGAAGTTTTCAATCGGAACGTTCAATCTTGATGCTTGTTGGTCAAGAAATGAACCCGTACCTGCCGCACATACAGTGTTCATCGCAAAATCGGTAACAATACCGTCACGAAGAATGATAATTTTACTATCTTGTCCGCCGATTTCGAGAATTGTTTGAACATCGGGAACGTAAGTGCTTGCAGCAACTGCGTGAGCGGTGATTTCGTTTTTGATAATGTCTGCGCCAACGAGTGCACCCGCAAGGTTACGACCGCTACCTGTTGTACCTACGCCAAGAACGTTATATTCGGTCTTTGCCTGAGCATAGAGGCTCTTCATACCTGATTGAACAGCCTTTACAGGTTGACCTGAAGTTCTTATCATAAAGCAATCAACGGGTTGTCCGTTTGTATCTACCATCGCCAATTTGGTTGTTACCGAACCGACGTCTATACCTAAATATACATCTGTCATGTTTTATACCTCTGTTTCAAATTAATCATACTAAAAACATGACATATTTGCCAAAATGAATTTTTTCGGCATTAATCAACGTCAATCGGCTCTCTGAGAATTGCTTTTATCGCTTCTTTTGCCGTTTCGTTAAGTTGAGGATTAATGTATTGAGCATTCGCAATTTGGCGCAAAACATCAATCGTCCGCTTAAAACATCTGACGACATCACCTTCCGAAGATTCCGTCATGTGAGTCAATTCTTCCCAATCCGTGCCGTCTGCCCACATTTCAATAAGCGGAGAATAATATGAATTTATGTACATTTCGGTATCAATATCGTGTTCGCGCTGAACAACAGCGATTTTTCAGGCGCTACCTGCGCCATGAGCAGACTGCCGTTGTAGCTGAACGATGTGGTCACTCCGTTTATTGTCTTGCCCGAGCGTATGCCCTGCTCGTCATAGGTGTAGCTTGCGGTCAAGCCGTCGCCGGATAAGCTCTCCAGCCGCTTGCCCTGCCATGCCATGGTGTAGCCGCGGTAGCTTAAGGGGTTGCCTATCTCGTCGTAGGATATGGTCTCTCCGTTGTAGCTTACCAGCTTGTCCTTCCACTCGCTGTCGTATTCATAGGCGAATGTGGCTGTGGGCGTGCCGAGAGTACCCGTGGTGTAGGCGTATTCTTTACGCTCAAGAATGTTGCCTGCATTGTCGTAGGTGTAGGTCGTGGTCTTGTTCGTGAAGCCGTCGTTTACCCGCGTGAGCTGATTAAGCGCATCATATGTGTAGGCTGCGCTCTTAGTGCCCTGGGATATGGCGGTCACGTTGCCGTTGTTGTCGTAGGTATAGGTATAGGCCGCGTCGCTGCCGTTCTTGTAGCTTTGCAGCATGGTGGTCTTTGACCCGTTGGCCCCGGCAAGATAGCCAAAGGATACCGTGTAAGGCGTTGCGAAGCCATATACGCGCGATGACCGCGTGCCGGTAGCATTGTAGCTGTCGGTTATGGTCTTGCCGTTGACCTTTACGGTAACGGGGCGATTGTCCTTGTCGTAAGTGTATTCCGTTACCCAGCTGCTGCCGCCCGCAGACTGGTGCAGCTTGGTCAGGTTGTCGTTCTGGTCGTATTCATACAGATACTCGCTGCCGTCGCTTGACGCGGAACGTATCAGCCTGCCGCTCAGGTCGTAGTAGTACGATGTCGTTATGTCCCTGAGGTTGTCTACCATCCGCTGCAGGTTGCCGTCGCCGTCATATGAGTAGCTGTACATCTTGGTGGAACCAAAGCGCACTTCGGTTATCCTGTCAAGCACATCATATTCGTAGTGTATGTTAAGCCCGTTTCCGTATTGCGCGCTCGTCAGCAGGCCGCGGCTATTGTCGTATGTGTTCTGCGAAAGCACATCGGAGTTCACCTTGGTCGCCAGCGTGTGTCCAAACAGGTCATATGTCATGCCGTAGCTGAAGCCGTTGTGGGATATGCCTATCAGCTCATCGTCATCATATGTGTAGCCGACCTGCGCGTTACCCTGCGTAAGGCCGGAAAGCCTGTTCATGGAGTCGTAGCTGTATGCAGCCACGTTGCCGTTGGCATCGGTCACGCTTGTGCGCAAACCCTTATCGGTATTGTAGCCGTAGCTTACCGATTTGCCTCGTGCGTCGGTCACAGAGGATACAAAGCTGCCTACGCTTGTGTAGGTTGCGGATGTTTGTATGTATTCCGAATCGCTGCCCGTACGCGAGGTGAGGGCATTACCCTTGCTGTCGTAAGTGAAGGTGTACTTCATGCCGGATTCGCTTACGGCGGACAGAAGGTTGTGCTTGGAATCGTAGGTATAATTAAACTTGTTGCCCTTGGCGCCGGTAGCCTTTATCAGGTCATTGGAACCGTTGTATTCGAAAGAGCTGTTCTTTTCGGCAAGCCCCTTTACGCTTACAACATTGCCGTCGTCATCATATGTGTAGCTTTGGCAGAACTCTTCCTTAAATACCTGCATGCCGTCAAAGTAGGCGTCGTTGCAGTTGTAGTTATATTCAAAACTGAATACTATGGCCGTGTAGTTAAACGGCGCTACTGCCGCACCGCAGATATACTGCCATTCGCTGTTGTCCGGGTTAAAGCTTACCTCGTAATACTTTGTTTCGCTTGCCCCTACAAAGCCCAGCCTCAGTTTGCGTTGGCCGTAGTTGACTTCGCTGCTTGTGCCTGCATTCTTCGTGAATGCGGGTACGGTGTTCATCTGCGCCCATCCGCCGAAGGTATAACAGTCGCCCGTTGAACCTGATATGGGCAGCGTTTGAGATACCACCTTGTCCGCAGTGGTACTTCCGGTTATTTTGTATGCCGCGCTGCTCAGAGAATCCGGATGAAGTGAACCGGATACGCTTACTATCGCGTCATTTGAATCAAGTCCGCTCCCGCGGCTCCATATTGTGTTAGAGTTAAAATCCGAATTTTCAAGCAGGTTATACCTATTCATTGCGTCCGCCTGTTCAAGCATTACGCAATCGGCATATACGCTGCCGGAAACGTCGCCGGGAAGCTTGAGCTGTACATTTACCGAAGAGCCGGCATTTGTTGGAACGGTGAAAGTAAGGCTTTCGCGCTGCCATGAAGAAGATGCGCCCATTACACCTAAGCTCTCTATGGTTGTCGTGCCGTATGATACGGCAAGGCGAGCGCCGTCGCTTCCCTTAAAGTATGTAGATAGCGTATATGTTTTGCCCGCCTGAAGCGTAAGCTGCTGCGCTGCATATGCTCCTGCACCGCTCAGCTTTATGCTCCTGCTGCCCATGAACTTATCCGCCGTGCTGTAGGATGCGCCCGATCCAAGCGACCACGCACCGGTATTCTCCATGTTGTGATTCGGAAGCAGGTTTATGCTTGTCTTTTGCAGCTTGGATACGGTTTTAAGCTGGGTAACAGTTCTATCCTGACTATTGAAAGAGCAGTATTGTGCGCTGCCGTCAACATCGCGTATTGCAACGGTCTGACCGGCGTTGTTGAACTGGTATATGCTCTTTCTACCCTGGTTGTCGGTAAATGTTGTGCTGTTCCAGCCATAGGCTATATTCAGGCTTCCTCCGGCAACAGAGTTAGCATATTCCTGTATGCTGACTACTCGATGTGGAGCAGCTTCTGTATATGTGTAGCAAACGTAATAGCCATCATGGTTCAGCGCGGAAAGAAGATTACCTGTTGAATCATATGCATATTGGCTAATCTTGTTGTCGGCGTATTATGCCGTTGTCGCTGACAAGTCCGCTTATGCGATCTATAGCTTCGCCTGCATTTATGCGTTCCTGCAGCTCCTCAAGCTCATATATCAGCTCATCCGAGAAACCTGTTTCAGGCAAATCGGCCTCATCGGTATTCTGTACCAGCTCTGCTTCATCGCCTTCGGTGATTTCTTCGGTCGGCAATACAGGCTCGGCTTCAGGAGCATCTTCATTGCCTGATGGCGTCGGTTCCGGTTCAGACACGCCTTCATCCACGGGCAATGCAGTACCCGGCTCAAGCTGCTCGGCTACTCCCGGTTCGTTGGTTTCTTCAATAGTCTCTTCCGCTTTTTCGGTGTCATCCCCATTAACCGATTCACCGGTCTCTTCTGTCGGAGCAGGAGTCTCCTCCACAATATCGTCTCCGGCTATATCATCCTCTGTTTCGGACAGGTTATTGTCGTTCGTTTCCGAAGGCTGTACCTCAACAGAGAAGTTCTTAAGCTCATCTATCATTTGCAGCTCCGCCATGGGAACAAGCTGCAATGTTATGTCGGAAGTTTCTTCTCCGGCAGCGTCCATTATTATGGGAGCCGTTATTTTGAACACCTCGTCGCTGTCGGCATCAAAGAACTTTATTTCGCCGCCCTCTGCCATGGGTGCTAATCCGGAACATGTAACTTCCATTGTATAGTTTGCTGAAAGCTGAGCGGCATTGTCCACCGTTATGAGCTCCCTTATGCCGGTTGGCCCTACAGCGTATGATATATCAGCTCCGTTCAGCGCTCCGGGATATGTAATTACAGATGACAGATTGGGCAATATCCGCATGTCGTTTGCAGATGCTTCGCTTATCGCCATTTGGCCGCTTGCTTGGGAACCTATTGTAGCGACTGCATTCGCGCTTCTGTCAGCCATGCGCCATGAGATAACATAGCCGTCTTTTTCTACGCGCACAAGCTCATCGCTTGAGATATTGTCTGCAAAGTATACGTTGAAGGGAGCAGCCTGATTAGTATATACGCTTGTTCCGTCCGCCCTTTGCTCAGCAACAAGCCTGTTATCTATATCAGCCCATTCACCTTCTTTGTCGTAGTGGACGGGGTAAGGATAGATTACAGCCTCTACGGCTCTGTCTTCCCTTACAAAACGCTTGATATTTTCTTCCCTGCCGCTCTCATCTTCATACATAAGCGGACTATCAGGCAATGTCTCTGACGGGTCAGCCGTCAGCTCATCCGCTACTGAGTTTATATATCCTCTGTAGCCGACTTCGTTGGACAAGGCGTATGCCGTGTCAGCCAAAGAGTAGCTGAACAGGCACACAATAGCCAACATAAAGCTTACAACACATTTTACCGCACGTTTCATTTGCTTTTTCAGGGCGATGCAGCCCTTCTCCTTTCACGTTTTTTGAAATGGTGGTTAATGGAATGCAGTTCTTCGGAAGCAGAAAACACAGCCTGCCGACTTTCTGTTTAACTTCCGAGTTTTGGGGATATCTGATATATTTAGTCTAATTTACCCGATAGGGGTATGATTAGTGCCAAATTCGGGACACGACTGTGCCAATACGGCTTCTATAAAATTTTTTGAAAAAAGTGAGTTTTAGTGTCCCTTTAGGGTAGCAGTTATGCGTATATAAGTATTATGCGCATTAATGCGCTTTGTTTACGGAGGAAAGTATTATGAAGAAAATCGTGTCCCTTATGCTTATCATGTGCATTCTATCAATGTCGGCACTTCCGGTGTTGGCGCAACCCGCAGACAATATGGTTCAACCATATGCGGCACTATCGCTTAGCGGCGGCATGGCTTATGTTACATCTGTCGGGGCGCATTACATACAAGGAAGAGCATTCGGGACCAGCGAAAGCAAAACCGTTACCGTTACATTGTATAGGCAAAGCGGTAGCAGCTGGATATATATAGATTCTGTTAGCAAAACCGGAACAACAACATCGGTTACTGCCGGAAAATATGTAACTCTTACACAAAGCGGCACTTACAAATTGGAAGTGAGGGGAACCACAAAAACTTCAGATGGAACCGTACCTTACTATTATGATATAACGATATAGCTAAAAGAAGGGAGACCACTTGCGTCTCCCTTTTAGTTAGTTCATAGTCAAATCATTTAAAAGTTTCTGTATAGTATCTGTTTCATGAATGTTTTCAATAGAGATCCTGATTACTGTATATGGCGCAACTGCTGCACCTACAAATGCCGAGTCACCACTTGAATATACTCCATCTATAACAATACCATTATCAAGTAATACGCTAATAGTTTCCTGCATCGGATTTGCGACGACGTTTTCTTCATGTTTGCCTCCCCAGCTTTGCTCTATTGCAATCTTTATACCATCGTGCAGTAAATAGCTACTTTTTAAATACGTTCCATCTATCGGATTGGAAACCATGCATATTCCGTCCAACTCTGCCACATCATTTTGAAAGCAGAGTATTGGTTCGTCTATCTGTTCCGCCGCGTCACTAACCGAATCAAAGTATGTAATAGTATCTTCAATCAATTCTATTGTCGGTTCGTCTCGGGAAATATCTGCCTCCTCATCCGTTCAAATATACAGTATTCCATCGACCACTTCGACTATGGCGTTATATGCTGCAACTGCCAACGCACGACCAATAGGAGTGCAGGCCATGAACAAAGTAAATACGACAACGATTATAAGCGCAACCGCCGCACGGCGCGACAATGAGAATACTTTCCCGATGCGAATTGGCGTTAACCGCTCGATTTTACGCCGCATCTCCTCGGACGATATTCCGGTATATGCTTCCCACTCAGCTTCGCTCATTCCGGCCCGCACCCGCGCTGCGGATAAAAGCGCATCCGGCGATAATACGCCTTCTTCGTCAAGTATTTTCTGTGCCTCTTCCGCACTTCTACATCGGTACGGGTCGAGTAAATAAGGCTTCCTTCGAATTAACCTTTTTGCCTTTAACCAATTCATAACAATGCCCCCTCTTTATGTTCATTATGATATCAGCATAAGCATAAACAAAAATGTTTTCATATCTTTTTCCGGTATAGCCTGGGCAATTCTGGTTTTCATTCGGCCTATTTGTTTGCGCAAAGTGTCGTTCTTTATGCCATAATACGCCGCGAGCGAGGGTATGGTTTCATCGTCAAGTATATGCGCAATAAAGGCCTCGCGTATTTCTTTCGGATACTCCGCAAGTATTTCATGAAGCAAAACCTGAACTTCTATGTCGTTATACGATTTATCGGAGCTACTTAGTTCGATAATCCGCTTTTCTATGTCATTAGCATCATCAAGTAAATCGATTTGATATTTCCTACGCAGCAAGCTTATTGATTTGTTACGAACAGTTCGGCGCATATAGCATGCGCAGGAAGCCTCGTTTTCAAATTCAAGCGGCCTTTCGAGAACGGCTATAATCGTATCACCAACGATATCCTCTGCCAAATAACTTCTGTCAACATACGTCATTGCCAGCCGCAATAAAGACTTTTGATATTTAAGGTATATGTCAACTATTTCGTCCTTATCTGAAATTTTAGCCATAAATCCTCGATTATTTACGTTCGGCAGGCCACTCGTCAAGAACGTCCTGTGCAAGTCTGAGTATCAGTTTAAGTTGATCCTTGTTGCATTTGTTCAGCAGCCGGTTGATACGGTCTCTTGTTGTATCATCCTCATCACAAATACTGCGCTCAAAAAGCTCACGAGGGTCAGCCGGAAGGTTATGGATAATATGGCTCAGTATGCTGTAAGTTGGTTGCGATTTACCATATTCATAATTCTGGTAATTGCGCAAACTGCACTCAGCAGCGTTTGCCATATCTGACTGCGTAAGATTATGGCTTTCGCGGAGTTTTCTGAGTTGTTCGCTCGATTCTACACATTCATCACGCATTATCGTTCACCTCCTGCGCTAATAGTTTGGCAGAAGCAAGCAAATAATTAAACGATGTATAATTCGTATTTCGTACGCAAAATTTCCAATATTAGTGTTTAAGTCTGATTTAGCTATACATTTCTTGCTTTCTTGGCTTAATAACAATGGCATAAGAATGTCCCTGAACTGGCACTACTCATACCCCTATCGGGTAAATTAGACTAAATATATCAGATATCCCCAAAACTCGGAAGTTAAACAGAAAGCCGGCAGGCTGTGTTTTCTGTGGTAAGGGAAAGGGCAGACCCCATTCAAGCAGGCAGCCGTACAGCAAATCCATACCTGTTCTGTCCTCCTTGATGTTGGAGGTCATATCGTCCAGCAATGTTTGCGTGTACTCGGCTGCGCCGTAGTACACATCCTTCATGTTGGTATCATCAAGCTTGAATATGCGAAAACCAACGTCAAGTATTTTACGCACTTCATTTTGCGTCGCTATCGCGATGGGTGAATCGGTAAACTCCGCATATGCTTCCCCTTTTTGAAATGCGCCCGACCGCTTAGCATTATTAATAAGTGCCTTATCCCGAATAACTTCCTCACCCGCACGGAGAATTCTCTCCTTGCCTATTTCGCAGATGTTCTTATATGCTGGAATGATAACTTGAGGTTTCTCATACTTGACATATATACCAAATATCGCCACCTGTGAATCCGCACTTTCTATACAGTTCCAGCGGTTTGGACGTGTTGTCGAGGTTCCCTGAAACCGTTACAAAACTCGCTCCGATGCTTTTGAGTCTATTGAGTAATACATCCACAATCTTTTTCCCAAGGCCTCTGCCTCTGTACTCTGGAAGCACCTGAACCCATTCAATGATACCCTCCCGACAAACCTCATCAAACTCAGCTATCCCCGAAGCGGCCATTTTTCCATTGTCGGCATTTATATATACACATAATTCTTCACGGAAGGTCTTGTGCTGCTTCCACTGCAGAATGTCTTGTTCACTCACGACGATATTCTCATGCTTGTAAGACTCATTTATCATCTCACACAGTTGTGTTGCCTGATAATCAATCGACAAGGTGTCGTAATCATAATCTATCGGAGACAGATCATTCAAATCATGCTTTATCCTGAAAAATCTTTGAAAATTGCCATACTGTCCATTCCAATTACTACAATGAATGATTCTCATGGAATCGGGAATGGCCAGTGTTTTGGCCTTCCAATATGGAATCGAAAGTGTTCCACATGGATTCTGAAGGTACTCTTTTACATCCATTGAATTACTCCTGATCTGTACAAATTCCTGTTTTCCCGCCGTCTATTATACCGACGAAGCATGAACATTTCTACCAATAAAAACAGCCGGGACACCCGACTTCCACAACTTACCCCTCAAACACCAACTTACCCCTCAAGCGGCAAAATCGGCGGAGGAAAATTTAAATTGTATCAATCTTGGTGTCTTTATATCGATATATATCATCTTGACCTTGCCGAGATAGCTTTCCTGCAAAAGCTTGGGGACTTCCAGATTGTCGCCCTCGATATACAGGTTTTCGGTATTGTCCCAGTCCTTGCTTTCCTCCACGCAGGGGCGCAGCGTCTTGCGGATTGGCCTGTTCGCCTCCGCAATAGCCGCTTTCTTGCCCACCCATGTGAATTCGTAGCATTCGTCCCCGTCAACCACGTCCGGCGAAAGCATCTGCTTAAGCAGCTCAAAGTTGACCGCCCGCTTGATTTTCCCGCTTTCGTCCGTCGCCTCCGTTACGCAGTTGGGGAACAGCGCGGCAATGCGGTCTATGTTCTGCTCGGTGAGGTTTGGGGTTTCCTGTTTCATTTTATCCATCGTGATGATTCTCCTTTTATGCGTTAAGGTTTTCAGCAATCAGCTTAATCATTCCGTATACGGATGTGGCGAATCTTACTAATTTAGCGAGCGTTTCACCATCTTTTACGGTTTGAGATATTTTGTTCATTATCTTTCTATACGCAGATTCTGCTTCTTTAGCATCCTTTGCTTTAGCAATCGTAAGAATATCTGCTACCATTGCTATCAGTTCATCCTGTTGCTCGTTGCTCTTGCTAATCATGTCAACAAGAGTGTAAAGATTTGCTGTGTTCTGCTCAATCGCGTTCAGACTACGGATGGTTTCTTGTCGATACGCTTCCTCAGCAGCTTCTTTTCTTTCCCGTTCTTCAGCGATTCCGTCCCAAATCGCTTCCATCTCCCGGTTACTCTTTTCGATCTGCTTACTTATGTTGCTAAAGCCATACTGCGGCATAGAAAAGTGTTGAGGATTTATGTTCTTGAGTTTTTCCAATGCTTTACCCAAATCGCTATCTGGAGATATGGGAGAAAAGCCTTCCGGAAACTTTATATCGCTCATTTCAATGCCTCCAATTCTTTCTTCAACTTCCTTAACTCGTTATTCAGCGCCACCTGTTTGTTAAACTGCTTTTCCTTCGCAATCTTGCTCTCCAAACCGGCTATCTCCTTTACAAGCTGCTGTCGCTTCAAATTGCGTTCCACGGCATCTTTAAGGCTTTCGCTGCCGAAACAAGCTCCGATGAGGCGGGGAAGAACTGTGTTTTCATAAACGGGTGATAATCGGTCAAAATTCGTTCGTGAACATCGTGATAGCAGGCTTCGGCTGCAACAACGGTGTCGAACAGCTGAAGGTCTTCCGCCATTCCGCCGGAGGCTCCCGCACTGATGACGGTGTCCGCACCGTAACAGTCTATCATAATTTGTGCGGCTGCGGCGGCATTAACTTTGCAAACG
>OGOZ01001869.1_pt1 | contig 11023 bp, 9 predicted proteins | sample 1552801 | NCBI WGS metagenome assembly OGOZ01 (sample SAMEA2580196, study PRJEB22360) | human gut metagenome | biome: human gut; feature: human-associated habitat; material: faeces | place: Denmark | collected 2008/2010
GTGAAATGTTACAACGCTCGGACATTTCAAAAAAATTCACGGCGGACAGCCGGAAATGGTCGTCCGCCGAATCATACTACACAATCTTTTAGATAGATTGATTGTGAAATAATTTCAATCCAATCACCACATCTATCATAAGTTCCACAATGAGAATTATACTAATGGCAAAATTAAAATTACATAGGTTATATAATCCGATATAGATTTCACAAGTAAGAAATACAACTTGCAGACACAAATTTAAGTATGTCACTAAATGCTCGTTAGTTCTATTCCACAATCTAAACAGGAACATTGTAAAAATAGGTTTTCCCGTAAAAGCAAAAAGCACTGACAATACCGGCACCAAAAATACATAGTAAGAATCTACTGCATTGCTGGGGGATGTACCTACCCATTGAATTGCTATTTTATCAGGAACAACGAAAAATAAAACAATAGATAAAATAACATTGATTATTAAGATGATTGTTGTTGCTTTGCAAAAATTGATTTTTTTCATGGTGTTTTCTCCTGTTATAAGTGTGCTTTATTTAGTCGGCAGCATAATGGAAAATTCCGAACCCTTGCCCGGCTCCGAAACCACTTTGATATAGCCGCCCTGCCGCGTTACGATCTCGCGGGCCAGATACAGGCCAATGCCCACGCCCTGCTGTTCGTGTACTTCTTCCTCACGATAGAAGCGCCGGAAGATGGCGGCCTGATTGCTTTCGGAAATGCCCTTGCCGGTGTCGGTCACTTTGATCTCCACATACATTTCCCACAGCACCACCGACACAGCGATTTTCCCGCCTGCCGGGGTGTACTTCACCGCATTGTCCAGCAGGTTAAAGAGGGCTTCGGATGTCCACTTGCTGTCATGGGAAACGGTCAAATCCTCCGGGCAGTCCACGGACACGGCGATTTCCTTTTTCTCCGCTGCATACACGATCCCACTCATGGCCTGCGCCACGGTATCAAAGAGGCGGCCCGGTTTCTTATCCAACTGGATCACGCCCGTTTCCAGCCGGGAGGTTTTCACAAGGGCCTGAAAGAGAAAGTCCAGCTTATCCGTCTGGCTGCGGATTCCCCGGATAAAGTCGGTGCGCTCCGCCTCGGTCATGGGCTTTTCCAGCAGGGTGTCCGTCGCCATTTTCAGATTGCTTACCGGCGTTTTCACCTGATGGGAAATATCCGATACAAGGGTCTGTAACTCCTGCCGTTCCTCGTCCACCCGGCGGCGGTTCTCCTGCATGATCTGGTAAAGCCTTGCCAGCCGGTGTCCGATTCTGGCAAGCTGGGTTTCGCTGTCCTCTGGCCGCTGGGGCGCTTCATTCCCGGCGATCATGTGGTCTAAGGTCTGGCACAGGTCAGCGGTAAACTGCGACAGCCGCTTTCCAAACGCCTGCGTCAGTACAAAAATCCCCACAAGGGCGCACAGCAGCAGCGCCCCGCCCGTCAGCAGCACCGCAATCTGTTTTGTCACAAGAAACAGGGCTATGGTGATCCCGGACATGGAGAGGACAAGCTCCATTGCCACCCGGCCAAACAGCCGCTTTACCGAGAGGTTTTGAAACTTCATTTTGCCTCGCCTCCCGTCCATTGATAGCCCATGCCGTAAACGGTCTTGATGTAGGGTGCGCCGCCGTCGGATTCGATCTTGCTGCGAATCCGGCTGATGGAGGTTGTCAGGGTGTGTTCGTCCACAAACCTCTCGTCTATATCCCACAGCTTTTCCAAAAGCTGCCCACGGGTCAGCACTTGCCGGGGATTTTTACGGAACAGGTTCAGCATTTTGTACTCCATCGGGGATAGGGTCAGGGGCTTGCCGTTTAAGGAAGCCGTCTGCTCCGAGAAGTCCAGAAACAGCCGCCCGTCGTCGTAAATGTCCTTGGCCGGTTTGTGGTGTTCCAGCATGGCGAACATGGCTTTGATTTTCCGCTGCAAGGCCCCGATCACAAAGGGCTTTGTGATGTAGTCCACCGCGCCCACCTCATAGCCCCGTATCTGGTCGCTCTCCTGATCGTTGGCGGTCAGGAATATTACGATGGTGTCCGGGTGCTGGGGCTTTATCAGCTTGCACAGCTCAAAACCGTTCCCGTCCGGCAGGTTGATGTCCAGCAGCACTAAATCAAATTCCCGCTGGCGGATGGCGTCGGCTGCGGTTCTGGCATTTAGGGCAGAAGTCACGCCGTAGCCGTCTGCGGTCAGGTTATAGGCCAACATCTTATTCAAAAAACTGTCGTCCTCGACAATTAAAATCTGCTTCATATCCTCACTTCCTTTGCTTTTTGCAGATAGTATAACAGGCAAATGTCCGCGAAATGTTACAGCGGACGGATTTTTCAAAAAAGGGTTTCTTCCTTATTATAGGATAGCCCACTTTACAATACAAGGCGGAAAATATGAATTATAAAGTTTAATTCGGACGCATATAGCAGCATTCCATGAGCAACCTATGAAATATAGAATGTAAGTGGGTGATGCAATATGGCAAAAATCGAAGATTGCCCTGGTTTTGAAACTTTCGGTGCAGACATTAAGGCAGCTCGAAAGGCAAAACAACTTTCCCGCAGTGCGCTGGCTGACATGATACATTGTGACAGCCGGTATCTTGCGAATATTGAGAACGAAGGCACGCTGCCCAGCCTGCCGGTGGTGATTCAGCTGATAAAAATATGTGGTCTGCCCGTGGAGCGGTACTTCAACCCGGAACTCATGCGGGAAGAAAGTGCGGAACGTCAGCGGGTCAGCCACAAGCTGCAGCTTTGCCCGGAAGAATACTTACCCATCGTAGAAGGTGCCATTGACGGTGCCCTGCGAATCCATGAACAGGAAAAAGATCCCGCGTGTGTCTGATTGTCATGCACGGTCATTGAGAGGATGCAAAAGCGTCCTCTTATTTTTTTGCATTTTGCGGGCAAAACGGGGGTGTTGTGGTGTCATAGTAGTGGGGAAAGGTAACGTAGCAAGCATAGGGAGTGTAGCCACTCCCGGTAGAAATGCTTGCTGGGGAGTACCCCAGACCCCCAAGAAACGAGGTGAAACTATGACGAACCGAACCCGAAAAATTGTTCTGCGTGTTCCCGTGACGCCGGAGGAACGGGAACTTATCCGGCAGAAGATGGCTCTGCTGCACACACGGAATTTTTCTGCCTACGCCCGGAAGATGCTGATAGATGGTTATGTTGTCCACATCGACACCACCGACATCCGGGCGCAGACCGCCGAGATACAGAAAATCGGCGTCAACGTCAATCAGATTGCAAAGCGGCTGAACAGCATGGGGCCGGTGTACGCACAGGACATCGAAGATATAAAGGGGGCGTTGGCGCAGATATGGCAGTTACAAAGATACATCCTATCAAGTCAACGCTGAAAAAGGCACTGGACTACATCGAGAATCCAGCCAAGACGGATGAAAAAATGCTGGTGTCCTCCTTTGCCTGCTCCTATGAAACCGCCGACATCGAATTTGAACTGCTGCTATCACAAGCCATGCAGAAAGGCAACAATCTGGCCCACCACCTGATACAGTCTTTTGCGCCGGGCGAAACCACGCCGGAGCAGGCCCACGAGATTGGCCGGCAGCTTGCAGATGAAGTCCTGCAAGGCAAATACCCGTATGTGCTGACCACGCATATTGACAAGGGGCACATCCATAACCACGTCATCTTTTGTGCCGTGGACATGGTGAACCAACGAAAGTATGTTTCCAACCGACAGAGTTATGCCTACATCCGGCGCACAAGCGACCGGCTGTGCAAGGAACATGGTCTGTCTGTGGTGATGCCCGGTCAAGACCGGGGCAAAAGCTATGCCGAGTGGGATGCACACCGCAAGGGCACGAGCTGGAAGGCGAAGCTGAAAATCGCCATAGATGCAGCCATCCCGCAGGCCAAGGATTTTGACGATTTTCTGCGGCTCCTGCAGGAGCAGGGCTACGAGGTCAAGCGTGGCAAGTATGTTTCGTTCCGTGCGCCCGGACAGGGGCGGTTCACCCGCTGCAAAACGCTGGGCGAAGCCTACACCGAGGAAGCTATCACCGAGCGCATCAAAGGTCGGTTCGCGGAGCGGAAGCCCAAAGAAACCCGTAAAATTTCGCTGCAGATTGATTTGGAAAACAGCATCAAGGCCCAGCAGTCGGCGGGCTATGAGAAGTGGGCGAAGCTCCACAACTTGAAGCAGGCCGCAATGACACTGAACTTCCTGACAGAACATGGGATAGACACTTACTCGGATTTGGAAATCAAAGTGGCCGAGATCACCGCCGCCAGCGACGAAGCCGCCGCTGCCCTGAAAGCTGTGGAACATCGGCTTGCGGATATGGCGGTTCTGATAAAGAACGTCACCACTTACAAGCAGCTCCGGCCCGTGGCGCTGGAATATCGCAAGGCAGTGGACAAGAGCAAATTCCGGCGTGAACATGAAAGCACGTTGATTTTATATGAAGCTGCGGCAAAGGCACTAAAGAAACAGGGCGTGAAAAAACTCCCCGATCTGTACGCCCTGAAAGCCGAGTACAAGCGGCTGGCCGAGGAAAAAGAACGGCTGTATGAACAGTACGGCGAAGCAAAAAAGCAGATGCAGGAGTACGGCATCATCAAGCAGAATGTGGACGTCATTTTGCGCGTGACGCCGGGAAAGGAATGGTCGCAAGAGCTATGAGTTTACCGAGAATGAATTACCCGCAATATCGCAAGGCCCGGAAACTGGTGCGGGAGTGCTGCAACTACTGTGACGGGAACTGTCTGCTGCTGGACGATGGCGAAGAATGTGTTTGTATTCAGAGCATTTCCTATTCGCTGCTGTGCCGGTGGTTCCGGGCTGCTGTCCTCCCGCTGGATGCGGCCCTGTGTGCCGAGATCACGAAAGACCGGGACGAGGTGAAACGCTGCTCCGAGTGTGGAGCTACATTTATGTCGAAGTCCAACCGGGCCAAATACTGTCCAGCCTGTGCCAAACGGATGCGCCGCCGCAAAGAGGCAGAACGGCAGCGGAAAAGGTACTGGCAATCTACGCATTTAGGGCCTTAAAACGCCCGGTATTCCGGGGCTTTTCCGGCATGGTCGGTGGGGTGGTAGGATGATTTATCATATACCCGGCAAAACGCTGTTCTAAATGCGTAGAATAATGAAGGAGGTTCGCCTATTACAGCGAACCTCCTTTTATGAATTCAGTTCATCAATATATGCCCTCGCTAAGTCTTGCACATTTTTATATGAATTAGGTCTGGTTGAGGAAATAGATTTGAATATCTGCTTTCTGTATGACCTAATAAACTGAACCTCAAACAAAGGGTCAAGGCATTCTACTTCAAGGTGGAATATGTATCCTGCAAAATCAATCGACAAATCTTTCTTTAAGAAACGAATAGATGGATATATTTCATCAATTTCTTTACACCCCCTATAGATATCTTCAAAGCATTGGGATTCTGCAATGCTCTCATAAAGGGTAGTTGCACTAACAATAGGGGTGTTGCAGTCTATCTCTACATCAAACCCAGTATAGTGGTGAGAAACAATGATGCCGTGTAATTCTTTCAAATTACACGTTATGTGATATGTATTTTTTATTGCGTCCCAGTTCTCAGCTATTGCTTGCAATTGATCTGGCATTTTCCCTAACGCTTTTGACAATTCTGAATCAACTTTTTTAGTTTCACAAAATGATTGCGGATAATAGAAATGTTTTACTTCTAGATAAATGGCAATACCTGATTCATCAACGAGCAGTAAATCACATTCTCGACGGTTTTTCTTTTGTAATGGTATTTTTACATAAAAGTTTGGTATTGGTGTTACTGTCGGGAATTTATATTTTACCATTTCGCTAATTAGTGGTATAACCCTTTCCTTTATCTTGTCTTTGATCCTCAGATAACGAGCATTATCACATTTTCGTAAATAATTTAAGAATTGAGTTTCACAGGAATCGTTAAATAATATTACTAAAGGGTTGGCAAATAAATAACCATCAGATGTTCTATTCAAAGGTGCATCTGCAACACTTAGTTTTGGAAAAGTCCCCTTTCCTATAGGCTTATATATGTGATCCTCTAATGCCATATTATACAACGTGTCGTTTTTACCTGGGACATATCCTCTCAATTCAGCAACTCCATGGGGAGACAATATAATCATCATTTTTTGCGAATCTAAAGAAACAATATCAAAATCTTTTCTATACAATTTATTAAACCTGCGCATTGCTGCTAGAATAAAAAAGAAACTTACTCCACCATAATCCAGTCGCGTATATGGTTCATAATCATCATACACCATATTTTCGTTCCAAAAATGCATATAAATATCCGCTAACTTCATTGCAGCACTTTCATTATCACAATCCTGCAATTTACCACTTGCCATTTGAAGGGTATAGCTCAAAGCCTTGCGCATACTATAGTCGCTTATATATTTGTAATTCTTCTTGGGCAAATTTTTAATCTGAAATGATATATTTTGGCCCTCAATTACCATGGTAGCCTTTTCCGAATGCAAAAGGGGAAAAATGTCACATAACATTGAGTATTGAAACCCGCGAATAATCATATCAAATGCATATGCATAGAGTTTTCGATCAAAAGAGAAATCAAAGCAATCTTCTTCGGTTAATTTTTTGTGGGCAATATGTGTATTGTAATCTAATGAAAACAAATAATGCTTTTCAAATGGGCTAAACAATATTTTTTGATCTATCACCAAATCAATATATGCCAGATTGCAATGATAAATATACTTATTTCGTGGCAAAGACGCATCTAGTCTTTCGTAAAGCCAGTTATCAATCTGATCTTCCACTAAAGAAACTCGGTCATCCATAGTAGCACTCCTTTTTCTGCATATAAAATATTATAGCACACAAAAGAATACCATTCTAGTTGTCTCAAAGTTTCTCGATAAATCAATATTTATGGTTCTCTTGTTTCGCACAAAATAAGACGCCGGACGCAAGCGGCTACATGGCCGCTGCGCCCGGCGTTTGCTGTTATTTATTCGTTCTCGTATGTGAACTGGAACTTCTGGCCGTCATAGTCGGAATCCGTCATTCGTTCCAGTTTGGAAATGGTCTGCTGGGCCAGTGCCCGCATATCCCCGTCCATATCTGGCAGGGCGGCAGTGATCTTGCCCATCGTCCTGCGCCGGTCTGCGTTGTGGTACATACAGATCAGGTTTTCTTCCTCCACGGTAAAGTGCATTTGTCATACCTCCAATTCGTTTTTCTTGACTCTGGCCGTCGCCTTTTTCGGGCTGGCGGCCTGTTTGCTGTCGGTAAGCTGCTTGCGGATAGAGAGCCGGGGTCTACGTATTGACACATCCCGGCGCTCGTCCTTGCCAATCATGGCAAATACTCCGTGCCGGTCTTTTATGCCGGTAAAGCACAGGGACTTATAGGGCAGCATGACAAAGAGCCGGTCATTGTCCTTGGTGGAGGCCAGCGCGTCAAAGTGCGGTGAAATCTCCACCATGAAATGCGTCTTGTTGGGGCTGTTGGGTGCAGACAGATCTTTCAGCTTATCCACGATGCGTTGTGCCTCGGTTTCAATCCGGCTGTCATGCAAAGCGGTGATATGGGCCTTGAAATCCCTCGGTCTTGCCTGCTCCCGGCTGTGCTGCTCCTGCTGTAGCGCCTCCTGCAGCACAGCCGGGTCGCGGGGCTGGAACTCATAGCGGAGAAAATTGCCCAGCACACGGTCAGGGCTTCCGTCAAAATACTGTTCCGCCGGAATGTCACGGCTTCCATACTCATAAAAGAGCCGATTCACACGCACCGGCAAAGCAGCGTCAATGACGTGTCGGAAATGCTGCTGGTAGTCCAGCTCATAGAGATTGCCCCAGATAGTATCATCCTTGGTGCCGGTCAGCTCCACGGCGTAGGCCAGTATCTTGTCACGGGTCTGCTCCCCGTAGAAACGCCATGTATTGTGCTGCCGGGTATCTTTCAGGAACACATCACGTTCCCGGAAGCAGTACGTCCCGGAGGGCCGGGACATCCACAGCAGGGTCTTGTCCACGGCCTGATTGCTGGCAGCGGCCCGCTGGATAATACCCTTGTCAATATCAAAGTCGCTCTGATAAAACGCGGTGTTCTGCCGCATGATCTCACCCAGAGCCGCAATCACGTCCACATTCTCAAACTTCTGCATCCGTTACACCTCCAATTCCTGCGATTTTTCCCGCGCCGGTTTCTTTTTTGCCTGTTCCTCCTGTGCGGCTTTGAGCTGCGCACGGATGGAGGGCTTTTTTTGCTGGGTCTTGCGGGATTGTTTGGCCTTGGGCTTCTTGGCCTCGGCCTTGGCAGCATCGGCAAGATCGGTAAGGTAAATCTGTTCCCCGGCTTTTACCTTGGCCTCTAACTCGCCCATGGACGGGGTGTTATTGATAACGCCGTCAATCATGTTTTCGTTCTGCTCCGTGGACAGCTCGGCGGTACGCAAGGGATTTTCCCGTAAAAACTCCGGCACCTGCTGAAAACCAAAGCTGTCACAGTAATGGGCCGTATCTTTGCCTCCCTGATGCAGCACCACCACGTCGGACACAGAAAGGGAATGTCCCTTGAAATCTGCCGGATGGTCAATGTTGAATGTGCGGTAGATGTCCTCCAACGTGGTCTTGCTATCCAGCGGCGCGGTATAAACAAGGTCATAGTTGGCCCTGTCCACAGAGCGGCCCGTGGCTTGCAAGCGATCATAGGGTTCAAACCGATAGTCCCTCGTTTCATCACCACTCTTGATCTGATAAATCGAAAAGCTGTCCTGCTCCGGCGCTTCATAGCCAGCCGCCGCATATTCCTCCACAGTCATACCGGCTGCGGCGGCCTCCTGTGCGATCTCGGCCTGTACCTGCTCCTTGTATTCCTGCAAGGTCTGGTCGAAGTCGGACAGCTTCGGCGGCTCCGGCAACTGATACTGGCCCTGATTCAGCATGGGGCGGCACTCCTGCACGTAAGAGAGAACCGCATTACAATAGGCCGTTTCCTCCGGCGTCAGGGTTTCCCCGGACTGTAAGCGGCCCTGTGAGGTCTGCTCCATTTGGGCAAGGCTGCAATGCAGCTTCATGTAAGGAATAAACTCATGCAGCAGCATATCCCGTTGGGCCTTGTCCTGTTCCCATGCCTCCGGCCCGCCGGTGGACAGCACATGATTTTTCCAGTGTTCATCCTGTGCGTAAAATTCGTGATAGCTCTGGATATGCTCGATCAGGGAACCGTCCCGATCTCCAAAATCCTGCCGTCCCTCGTAGCTGTCCGGCTCACCCCCAAAAATACAGTCAATGCGGAACTTGGTTTTGTCATAGCCCATATTTTCGGGGTATTCTGCATCCAGCCGGGCAAACAGGGCGTCAGCCTCATGTAACGGCATTTGCTGGCCGTCCTTTAGATGGGCGCTTTCGCTCCAAATCACGGTCACAACCGGCTCCGCTGCCGGGTCAAGGGCCGGGGCCTCCGGCTCCTGCGGGGTATCTGTCCCCGCCTGCGGTGTGATCGTTTCGGCGGCTGGCTGGGCCTCCACCTCCGGGGCGTCGGCCATAACGGGCTGCTGTTCCTGCTGGGCCTCGCGCTGCTGCTGAAGCTGGGCAAGGTGGCCGTCGATCTCGGTTATCAGTTCGCTGGCCGTGGCCCGGATGGTTTCAAGGGAGGCTTTCAGCTCGGACAGCTCCTTGCCGCTGCTCCAATCGGCCACATACCCAAAGGAATAATCCGACGTGTCCAGCCCGTAATACTGGCAGACGGTATAGGCCACGCTTTCGGCCTGTACCTCACGGGTGCGGCGGTCTGGCCGGGCCTCCTGTCCCTCGGCGGGGGCCTCCCGGTCAATAGCGTGGAGCTTGGCATGGGCAACCTCATGGATCGCAGTTTTCAAGGTCTGCAGTTCACTCATGCCCTCGTCAATGGCAATCCGCTTTTCTTCCAGATGGTAGTAGCCGTGTGCGCCGCCCTCGATGTTCTCAAAGGCTATCGGCACCGGCGACGCCTTTTCCAGCGCGGCAAAAAAATCCTGATACTGTTCCACGCTGCCGGTCAGTTCGGACACGGCAATGTCTGGGATTTCCTTGCCCTCGGTCTGGCTCACGTCAAAGACTGTGACGACGCGAAAGGCCGGGATTTCAATTTCCCGTTCCTCGGTGACGGGCTTGCCGTCTGCGCCGATTACCGGCTTTTGAGTAGCCGGGTCGATTTTCTCCATCTGCTTTTTCACCTTGTAGGGGGACGGGGCCAGTATCTTGATGCCTTTTTCACCTTTCTTCACATGGCGCTCAAAGTCGTCCCGCCACTTGCCAAAACCGGCAACCAGAGAGGCGTCCGGCTTCTGCATGGCGATCAGCAGCGTATTGTTGAAGCTGTAATTATGGAACTTGGACATCGCCGTGAGATAGGCTTTGTACTGTTCACTTTCAAAAAGGGCCTGTATTCCGGCTTCCAGACGGTCAGTGATTTCTTTCATACGCTCGGCATTGTTCTTTCCGTTCAAGTCGATGGGGATAACCGGCTGGGGCTGCGGGGTCTCGGCAGTCAATACCGCTGCCTGCCGGGTCTTGATCTCGTCCCGCATAACCTCCGGCTGGGGAAAGGCCATTACCCGGTATTCCTCCGGCACCGGCTGGCCCTCATGGACGCTCTGCCACTTGTCGCCGCTTTTTACGATATAGCCATACTCGGTAAAGGCTCCCTGTTCCTGTTGGGCAATGTAGCGGCCAAACTGCGTCGTATCAATCCCGGATTTCCATTCCTGCGGCATATCCACCATGCCGGAACGGTTCAGGTAGTAGTCTCCCAAAGCGGCGGGGGTATGCACATCCGGGAGATGCACATAGTAGTCCGTGTTTTCAGTAAAGTCGATGATCTGGCCGATACTCGCAAAGCCGCCCTTGGGATTTTGCAGGGCGGCGTTCAGCTCTGCGATCTCGGCGACGTCAAGCTGGCCCAGCCGGGCGGCAAGAAAATTCAGCTCGTCCACGTCGGCGGCCAGCACCATATCGTAAGGCAGCGCAAGACGCTGGCCCTTCGGGGAAGAATACCCGGTGACCGTATGTAT
>OGOZ01001871.1_pt1 | contig 11010 bp, 13 predicted proteins | sample 1552801 | NCBI WGS metagenome assembly OGOZ01 (sample SAMEA2580196, study PRJEB22360) | human gut metagenome | biome: human gut; feature: human-associated habitat; material: faeces | place: Denmark | collected 2008/2010
ATTCTATGTCCGTAATTAGCAGTTCCTGTGGATTTGCTTCATCTGGCTATTTCTCACAGACATTTAAGAAAATTACAGGTCTCTCTCCGAGTGCATATCGAAAGAAAAGCAAATCAGAACACGAAGCAAATAATTAAAAATAAGGTGTCAAAAACAGACTTTAAACTGTTTTGACACCTTTTTCTTATTATATAGATTATATTTTTATAAAAGTTTATTTTTATATCTTGTTTTAATTTTATGTTTTCTTCGTCTATATCAATTTTTAAATTAAGTAGATATTTTTCATCTTGTTCTGTTACTGATAATTCTAGTACTTTTGTTTCTTCTTCATTTTTTAAAATGAAAAGATTATCTCCTGTTCCGAGTATAAAAGTACCTTCTTTGGTGATTTGTTTTATTGTTTCATGTAATAGGGTATTATATTCTTTATTTGTAACTAGTTCATCATATTTTTCAATTATTTTTTTTGGTATCATATTTCCACCTCTTGTTAGTATATTATAAAGCAAAAGGATAGAAAAATAAACCTTTTCTATCCTTTTTAGTAATTTATATTAACTATTTAGTGTAGTTTGTACCGCTTAATTGATTCATTCCTCTTTCAACTAAACGTTTAGTGATTTCTCCACCAACTGAACCATTAGCTCTTGAAGTAGCGTCTGGACCTAAAGTTACACCAAATTCTCTAGCTATTTCATATTTCATAGATTCGATAGCTTGTTTAGCTCCTGGAACTACTAGCTTGCTATTTGCTTTGTTTTGATTCATTGTATTTTCACCTCCTATACATTTATAGAATGTGATTTTTTGACAATTTCATACGTTTTTTTTGTTGGTAATTTTTGGTTTAAAGAATATCACTAAATTGTTCTTCGTCTTTTATGTTTATAATCATTGTATTTTCAATGGATTCTTTTATTAATTGTTCATAATTTATTTTTTGTTCTTCTTTTAAGCATTTTTCATGTTTTGGATTTATTACTGGATGACGTGGAACAAATATGGTACAACAGTCTTCATAAGGTAATATGCTTGTTTCATATGTATTTATTTTTTTTGCAATTTCTATTATTTCTAATTTATCTAAGCATGCAACTGGTCTAATAACAGGAATTTTTACTACTTCATTTATTACTCTCATGCTATTTAGTGTTTGACTTGCAACTTGACCAATTGATTCACCATTTATTAGGACTAATTGTTCATTTTTATTTGCTAATTGTTCACTAATACGATACATCATTCTTCTTAGTATTGTTATTATGTACGTAGAGTCACAGTTTTTATATATTTCTTCTTGTAGTTTTGTTATTGGTACAACATATAGATTAATATCTGTTGTATATTTTAAAAGTTCTTTTGCTAATGTTTTTACTTTTTCTCTAGCATTTAGACTAGTGTGAGGTATTGCTTCAAAGTAGATTGCATCTATTTTTATTCCTCTTTTTAGTGCTAAGTATCCTGCGACTGGTGAGTCTATTCCTCCGGATAGCATTAATAATCCTTTTTGTTGAACTCCGACAGGATATCCTCCGAGTCCTTTTATGTCATTAAAGTAAATGTATGTATCTTCTTTATTTATTTCAATGTGTACTAGTATTTCTGGGTTTTCTACTTCTACTTTTATGTCATTTATGTTTTTTAGAATATGACTTCCTATTACGTGGTTAAAGTCCATGCTTTTTATAGGGAAGTTTTTGTCTCTTCTTTTTGTTTCCACTTTAAATGTTTTAAAGTTTTTTTGTTTTAAAAGTTCTAGTGTTAAAGACTTAATATCTTCGGTATTAGTATGTGTTTTATAGCAAATATTAAACGCATGGATACCAAATGTATTTGATACCACATCTAATATTTCATTAGTGTGTTCATTGCATATTATATACATTCTTGCATGTTCTTTTATTATTTTAGCATCGTATTTTTTAATTTTTTCATTTAAATTATTATATAGAATGTTTATAAATTGTTTTCTATTGTCTTTTTTGGTAGTTAATTCTCCATATTTTATTAGGATCATGTTTTCCATTTGATTCACCTTCTTAAAAAAAATAAGCAATTGCTTATTTTTAGTTATTTTCTTTTAAGAAATCAATTACTTTTCTTACTTCAAGTTCATATTTTAAAGTTTCAATTCCACCATACATTTCTAGTAGTTGGTTTTTATCCATTTCATATTTTTTGCTTAGTTCTTCAGCTTCTTTTTCTGCTTCTTCAGTTGATACTTCGATTTTTTCTTCATTTTTTATAGTATCAATAATGAATCTGTACATAATGTGTTTTTCAGCTTCAGGTTTCATTTGATTTCTTAAGTCTTCTTCAGTTGATTTAGTTATTTCATAGAATGTTTCAAGTGCTATTCCTTGCATTCTTACTTGTTCTTCGAATCTTTTAATCATGTGATTTATTTCATCGTTTAATAATTCTTCTGGAATGTCAGTAGTAGTTTGTTTTGCTACTGCATCAAGTAAGTCGTCTATGTATTTTTCTTCTGTTTCGTGTTCTTTAGATGCCTCGATGTTCTTTTTAATTTCTTCTTCAAGTGTTTCTTTAGAGTTTACTCCTTCAAGTCCTAAATCTTCGAAGAATTCTTCATCTAATTCTCTTTTTACTATTTCTTTTATTTCATTAACTTTTACTTTGAATGTTACTTCTTTTCCTTTTAAGTCTTCGACATGGTAGTCTTCTGGGAATGTTACATTGATTTCTTTTTCTTCATCTTTTTTCATTCCGATTAATTGTTCTTCAAATCCTGGGATGAATGTGTTTGAACCGATTTCTAGTGGATAGTTTTCTCCTTTTCCTCCAGCGAATGCTACTCCATCTTTAAATCCTTCGAAGTCTATTACTGCAGTGTTTGTATTTTCTACTTCACCGAATTCTTTTACTACTATTTCGTTGTATTTAGATAGTAGGTGTTCTATTTCATGATCTATTTCTTCTTGTGTTACTTCTACTTTATCTTTTTTAACTTTTAGTCCTTTATATTTTTTAATTTTTACTTCAGGCATTGTTGTAATAACAAATTCTAATTCTACTCCTTCATCACCAATTGATTTTATATCTACTTTTGGTTCAATAATTGGAGCATATTCTCCTTCGCTTAGAGCTTTATCATATGCAGTTGGTAATAGGATATCAAGTGCATCCATGTATAAAGATTCTTTTCCTGCTTTTTTTAGATAAACATCTTTTGGTACTTTTCCTTGTCTAAATCCATCCATTTTGATGTCTTTTTTCTTTTTATCGAATGCTTTATCTATAGCATTATCAAATTCTTCTTTTGTAAATTTAACTGTTACGTTATGTACATTGTTATTTTTTTCCATATTATTTCTCTCCTTTTCGTTAATATTATATAATATTTATTTGTTAATATCAAGAAAAAAAGCAAATTGTTTTTTTACAATTGTGCTTGCTTTGTTATTTATTTACTGGTTCTTTTTTTTCTATTTTTTGTTCTTCGACTAATTCTTGTAGTTTTTTCTTTATTTTATCTACAACACTCATATTAGGGAATGCTTTTACAAGACGTCTAGAGAAGTATGATTTCTTTGTGAATAGGTCTTTGATGTATTGATTGATGTCTTGAGTAGCATCTTTATTAACTGCTTTGATACTTTTTAGTGTTTTAGAGTATCCTGATACTACGATTAATGAGAAGATAAAGTCTATTATGAAGATTGTAGCAATTGCTATGCATAGAATGTTTAGTCCTGTTGGATTCATTGTTTCATATAAATCTATAAAGAAAGGATTTAAGAAATATATTACTATTAATGATACTAATCCAAATGGTACCATTGTTTCTAAGCATATTCTTCCGTTTATATTGTATCTTCTTTTACTATAGTCCCACCATCTAGTTTTGAATAGTTTTTCCATTATGTAGCTTGTGAAATATTCTAGTAATGAGCATATTACCATTGACATACAGAATAGTCCAAATACTGAATCTTGATATCTACTTAATAGTATTGTTATTAGCAAACATCCTACTCCATATATTGGTATGTATGGACCAACCATGAATCCTCTGTTGTATAGTTTTTTTGTTCCGATGAATACATAGGTTGTTTCGAGTATCCATCCGATGATGGAGTATGTTATAAATAGCATAAAATATATTTGTATTTTCATTTTGTATCACTCTCCGATAATATGAGTATATCAAATTAGTATAATAAAAGTAAAGAAAAAAGAGAATTTTAATCTATACTAATTCTCTTATTTGTATTGTTATCTTTTTGTTTTGGAATTGTTACATTTAATATTCCATCTTTGTAGGTTGCTTTTATTTTTGTTTCTTCAATATCTCCGACGTAAAAGCTTCGTTCTAGTTTTTTATAGTTTCGTTCTCTTCTGATGTATGTTTTATTTTCTTCTTGTACTTCATCTTTTTTACCTAATATTAGTTTATTTTCTGATATACTTTCTACATCAAATAAAGATAATGAATTAGCCTCAATTGCAAGCGAAGAATGAATTGACCTTATTTTAGATTTTGAAATCATATATTTTCTTTTTTGTTTATCATTAACATTTATATTTTTAAGTTTAACATTTATATCATTTAATAGATTATTCATTTTATTGTCAATAAAAAACACTGGTTTTATTTCATCAAATAATTTCACCTATATCACTCCTCGTACTAATAAAAGTATACCACAAATGTCACTGTAAATGTCACTGTATTTATATTTTGTACTATATTCGTATTTTCATGGTATACTTACATCAGTTAGTAGTTTATTACTACCTATTATATAAAAAAATAAAGGTTGTCCGACTTCAACCTTTAAGGTCCCATTAACGAGTCTGTTCGAACTTTTCGAGTTTTGATGTAATCAAATACATTATAAAAATAATTTATTTCTGGTCCTTTAAATCTTATGCCTTTAATATCATACGTATCATTTGTTTCGTGATTTATATCATATATATACATATAATCAACTATAAAAGTATAATATCCATTATAATACGTGGGACTGTCGTAACAAAAAATTTTACACCCTTTCTGTATCGGTTATACCCTCAATAATTATTTTATCTAACCATTTATTCTTTTTATTGGAAGTACGATGAAATCATTCTTCAAGTAATCTATTCCATTTATCTAGTGAGTATGGGTGTATTGTAATTTTGTTTTTTGAAAGCGAAAAAGGATAAGTTTCTTCTTTAAACTCTAAAAATCCATTAAAATCCGTTATTATCATAAATTACTAGCTTACCAGCTTTAAAACTTCCACTTTTTTGGATAAACATATTCTATTTTTTCTTTCTTCGGTATGTAGTGTTTTTTTATTTTAGTTCTATTCGATTTTAAATCCGGTAATGCTTGTCTACAATATTTATCTAATTCACAAAATATATTTTGACAATCTATAAGTTGCAATGGTCTATTGTAAATTCTTTTAAAATCTAAATTAAGTCTTTTAAATTCTTCATCTTGATGTTCATACATATATCTAATTATATCTTCATTACTCATTTTGCCTTTATCAATAAAACACTTTTTTATTCCACGAAGTGATCCGGGTCCAGCAATAGTAAATTCATCTTCTTTCCAGTCTACCACTTCACTATAATTTATATCAGTTACTAATTGATAGGCCATGAAGTTTCCAATTAATGGATAGCTTTTAATTATATTAAATGCTTCTTCCATATTTTTGCACTTTACTATTTTATCTTGTATTCTATCTTCATTAAACATTTTATTAAGTAATGCTAAATGATTATCGTGTTTTCTATCATATCCAAATGCTTTATTAGCACAACTTATATAGGCATCATTATATATTTTAATACCACTAGATATAGCATTTTCCAATACTATTGAATAATCTTTAATATTAAATGTTTTTAAAGTAATATCATCAAAACTATTTAATAATAATTCCCAAGTAGATTCTTTATTAAATAGTTTAAATATTAATATTCTAAATAACATATCTTCATCAGTATATTTTTTACCATTATAAATAACATTCTTTAATAAGTATTGGCTAACTCTGTCATTGACTCTATAACTATTACAAAACTTATATTCTTGTAAAATTTTATCTTCAGTCCATGGAGCAGATTCTCCATTTATTTTTTTCCAAAATATATTTTGCCTTTCACAAGCAAAATACCAATATAAATTATATACTTCTTGTCTTTTCTTCATATATCTACCTCATACACTTTGATTGCTTGAATTAATACACCCTTTTAACGTTAAATCTTCATTCTTATTTTCAATATAATTAGCAATTATCTTTTGTCCAATGCAACCACTATTACATTATATTTTTTCATTTTAACACCTCTATATATAACAATTAATATTTATTACTATGAATAAAAAATAAATATGATTAGTAATCGTACTAATGGTATTTACTTTTAATTATTTTAATTCTAAAGCCTTTTTAGGACATTCTTTAACACAGTTGCAACAAAGTATACATTCAGTACCATTTTTTCTTTTTCTTGAATTATCTAACATATCTACATTCATTGGACAGTTTTTTATACATTTATGACAATTAATACATTTATTGTGATCACACTTAACCCTTAAATAAGAAAAGTAACTAGTTGGCTTTAGAAAAACAGTTATAGGACATATATACTTGCAAAAAGCTCTATTATCTTTAAATATAAATGCAAGTAATATACCTAGAAAATAATATACCATATTTCCTATAATAAATGACCAAAACATTATATTCTCTAAATTATCTATCTTAAATATAAACAATGCTGATACAAACGTTAATGATAATAAAAAGACAATATATCTAATCCATCCTAGTTTTTTTCTATTACTTTTAGGAATTTTATATGGCAATAAGTCTAGTATCATTCCAGTCCAACATGCATAACCGCACCATCCTCTCCCAAAGAATAATGGTCCAGCTATTTTAGCTACAAAATAATGTATTGTTGCGGCTTCAAAAACGCCTAAGAACAAATAGTACCAAAAACCTTCTATTTGCATGTTTTCTCTACATATAATACCTAAGTATACAAGCATATAAAGTCCAACTGCTAATTGTACGAAACATCTCGCAAATTTAACTTTATGCTGCATTAAATACATTCCAATTGATATACAAATTCCTATATAATTAAAATTTAATAAATAAAATATGTTTTTTGTTGTATGATCGTATGCACTTGGCATGAATCAACGGGGTATTATTTGAAGCGCTTCTTGCGGCCGAAGCCGTGCATCCGGCTCATGCCGCCCTTGCCGCCGAAGCCGGAGCGGCCGCCCTTGTGGAAGCCGCCGGACTTGCCGTACGACTTGCGGTAGCCGCCGTGGCCCTCGCCATCACCGTCACGGCGCGGCGCGTAGCCCTCGCCATCCTCACGGCGACGCGGCTTGAAACCCTCACCATCATGACGCGGCTTGAAACCGCCCTTGCCGCGCGGCTTGAAACCCTTGCCGCCGCGGTTGCCCGGTCGGCGATCGCCATACCCCTTATGGCCGCCGCCGTAAGACTTGCCGGAACGCTCGTTACCTTCTGCCATTACTTGTTTTCCTTAATTCGTTGTTGATTAACGGTTTTCCACGGCGCCGAGCGCCTTCTTGCCACGACGGATAAGCGCGAAGCGGCCTGCCAGGAAGTCGGCTTCGGCCAGCACCTGCTCCTCATCCTCGATACGGTTGTTGTTGAGATACACGCCACCGGACTTGATGGCGCGGCGTGCCTCGGAAGCGGACTTGAACAGTCCGGCAGCCTGGGCGGCGTCGATTACGCGATCGCCGGGCTTGGAGACGGGGAAGACGTGCTCGCCGTTCTCGTCGACCACCTTGAAACCGTCGAGCACGGATTCCAGCGTTTCCTCGTCGATGTCTTCGAGGTTGCCACCGCGGCCGAACAGCGCACCGGAAGCATCGATGGCAGCCTGGGTAGCGGCCTCGCCATGCACGAAGCTGGTGACCTCCCCGGCAAGGGTCTTCTGGGCCTCGCGCTTGCCGGGGTTGGTCTTGGATTCCTCGACCAGTCGTTCGATTTCGGCCTTGGGCAGGAAGGTGAACGCCTTCAGCAGGCTTTCCATCTCCACGTCCGGGCGGTTGATCCAGAACTGGTAGAACTTGTACGGGCTGAGCATCGTGGCGTCGAGCCAGACGGCGTTGCCCTCGGACTTGCCGAACTTCTTGCCGGAAGCATCGGTGATAATCGGGCTGGTGAACACGTTGACGTCCACACCGCGCACCTTGTGGATTAGGTCCAGGCCGGAGGTGAGGTTGCCCCACTGGTCGGAGCCGCCGAGTTCCAGCGTGCAGTGGTATTCGTCAAACAGGTGGAGGAAGTCGTTGCCCTGCAGCACCTGGTAGCTGAACTCGGTGAAGGAGATGCCTTCCTCAGAGTTCAGGCGGCGGGCGACCGTGTCCTTGGCGAGCATGGTGCCCAGACGGAAGTTCTTGCCGACGTCACGCAGGAAGTCGATGACGGTCATCGAGGCGGTCCAATCGTAATTGGACACGAAACGTACGGCGTTCGCGCCTTCGGTGTCCAGAATGCCGCCGATCTGATTCTTCAGGCGATCGGCCCAGCCGGCCACCACGTCCTTCGGGTTAAGCGTACGTTCGCCGGACTGGCGCGGGTCGCCGATGAGTCCGGTGGCGCCACCGACCAAAGCGATCGGATGATGGCCCGCAAGCTGCAGGTGACGCATGTTGATGAGCTGCACGAGGTTGCCGATATGCAACGATGCAGCGGTGGGATCGAAGCCACAATAATAGGTGATGGGCTCGCCGTTCAGTGCTTCTGCGAGTCGATCCCGGTCCGTGGACTGGGAAATCAACCCGCGCCATTCCAGTTCCTCAAGCAGGGTGTTGAAACCCGCTTCCTTGAAGTCGGTGACGTGAGCCATAGCTTGTCGCTTCTCCCTATCGAATTGTGAATAAGACTGCCCAATTGGGCACAGTCAAGTTTCGCAGAACATGGCGACAGTGCCGAACACCAGCCGAGCCGCGCGATTCAGTAAAACGCCTTATTCTAGCGGCGCGGGCCCATAAGTTCGCGCAAAGAGTCGATGATGTCCTGACGATCCGGCACCTGGAACTTCGGGAAGGACTTGAGCATACGCTTCTGCTGTGCGTTGATGACGCCATTGACGGCCCAGCGCAGACGCTCAACCGTATCCTGCGAAAGCTCACGCATCCTGTCGGATACCGCACTGGAGCCCCACTGCCACGTGCCACCGGCGCGTGCCGCCACATCCTGCACCACCTGAGAGACGGAATCGAGCACCCGCTCGAATTCGAGCATGCCCGCAACCGTGACCGCCAAGTCGATGATGGTGATCAGGGCCAGTACCGTGACCAGCGTATGCAGCATCGGCAGCGGAATCATATCCGTGACCCGCTCGACATATGGCTGCGAACCAAGTACCACGCCCACGCCGCCGAGGCCGAAAATCAACGCGCCCAGCAGGCAGACGCGGCCTTGGAGGTTGAAGCGGAAGTTCGAGTAATCCCACCAGCGGGCGTGGAACAGCTGCTCCATGACCCACGAGGTTGTGTATTCGAGTATCGTGGCGCCCACCATCGAAATCAGGAAGATGATGATCGGGTTATGTACGTTGCCGAGAATGGCGACGCCGAGTATCGCGCCGGTGCCGTAGATCGGGCACAGCGGGCCGTTGAGGAACCCTCGGTTGACCAAGCGGTGCTGTTGGCAGGAGACGAGAATGGACTCGTACATCCAGCCGACGAAACTGTAGAACAGAAACCAGAGGAAATAATGTTCGAGTGTGATGATCATCGACGGGCTTCGATCTCGGCGTAAGGCTTCGCGGCGGGCAACGCGCGCTTGTTGAACCGGTCGAACGAGAAGGTCTCGGCGGTGGCGGAGCATTTGTCCGCCAAGGTGACCAGATAGCCTTCGATATAGCGCGGCGGCACCGGGGTCATCGGGAACATGTGGTTCTCGATGCTGTTGCGTTCGATATCGTTGAGCTTGAAGTCCTTCAGGGCATTGACCAGGGCGGCGTGGCCATGGGTGAAGCCATGCCACTGGTGTTCGCCGTTATCCCAGTCGTGCCAGTCGTACAGGAAGTAATCGTGCAGGAGGGCCGCGCGAATCAGGGATTTGAGGTCGACGCGGTACCACAGGTGTGCGCGGTCGGCCATCCACACAGCCAGGCAGGCGACACGCACGGAATGTTCGAACGTGGTGACATTGCCGTGCTGGTAGCAGCAGCGTTCGATCTGCATGTGGCGATGCTCGATGACCTCACGGCCGTGCTTGGCGACCAGGCGTTGAATCTGCGTTCGGGTGAGCAGATGTCCCACGATTTTCGGTCCTTCCCGTTTTGGGTTGGTTCAGTGCAATCCCCTGTTGTGAATTACGATTACCCGGCGATATTCAAGAATCCATCGAGTAATACCGTGACCGATTGTAGGGCACAAATATGTCCGTGCACACTCATCCAAAAGAACGACAACGGGAACCGTTAATCGTGGTGGGTTTCAAGATAGTCGAGATAACCTTGAAAACCGCCATCGAGGCTTGCTACATCGTAGCCGCGATCGGCAAGGATTTCAGCTACTTCCTCGCTCCACCATCCTTGAGCACAATAGACTACGACAGTTCGATCTGTGGGCACGGTTTTGAGCACATGGGCCAGAGGGTCGAGTGGTGCATTGATGGCACCTTCGACCGGGTGGGCGGCGAAGTCGGCTGGTTCCCTCAAGTCGAGCAGCGTGACCGTATTCGGGTCGAGCTTGGCAAATTCCGCCGGCGTGATGCGGCGGTACGATGCTTCACTGCTCTCATCGTCATCGACCGCATTATGCAAAGCAATAGGCATGTTCTTCCCCTCTCGTTCTGATCTTGGCACCCCTCAAGGAGGGGCACCACATAGCTCTAAATCGCGCAGGCCGGCTGAATATAGTTGGCCGGATCAATAGCAGTAATGGTCGGCTGCTCACCGCACACCGGGCAATCCGGCACATGCTTTGGCAGTGGGACCCGTCGAATATTCATGGTCAGGGCATCC
>OGOZ01001872.1_pt1 | contig 11006 bp, 6 predicted proteins | sample 1552801 | NCBI WGS metagenome assembly OGOZ01 (sample SAMEA2580196, study PRJEB22360) | human gut metagenome | biome: human gut; feature: human-associated habitat; material: faeces | place: Denmark | collected 2008/2010
GATTTCGGAATTCGGCGGATTGGCGCAGCTCGTACCGGAGCATGCGGCGGTGTCGCGCGCCTACGGTTACGGTGAATACGATTCGATCGACGATTGGCGCGCGGCGGTGCGTTCCGTGCTTGCCTCCGCGGCGGCGCTGGAGGCTCGCGGGCTGGCGGGATACGTGTACACGCAGGTTTCCGACGTGGAGGAGGAGCTCAACGGACTGCTCACATACGACCGGCGGGTCAACAAATTCGTCGGATAAGGCGCGGATGCGTGGTTTTTCGCGCCATCGTGACATTTTCGTCACGTGATTCTCAGGGAATTGACAGGAACACGCATCATTCCTCCAAGGGTTGAGCGGTTATATAGAACATGTCAACGGTTACGGCTGTTGACGAGGTTCCATCCGGAATCCCATAACTGAACCCTTCTTCTCTCTTCTCTCTCAGCCGGCGGCTTCTCTTCCGCCGGCTTTCTTTTTTGCTTTGCTGCCTTTGTTGCTCTTTCTGCCTTTGTGCGGCCTGCCTGCATCAGCAGCGATCATACGAAAACGCGCGCAGACGGTCGAGGCATTCCTGGCTTTCCTCAAGCCACGGCATGCCGATCATGTACACGTGACCCAGCGTCTCATGCCTTCGCGGCTTCGGATCGAACAGCTCGAAATCGGCGCCCTGCCGGGCCAAGGCGGTGGCCAATGCCAGATTGTCCGCCTCCAGGAAATCGTCGCCGCAAGTGGCGATGAACAGCGGCGGCAGATCCACGTTGAACGCCAGCCCCTCAGCGGTGAGGAACTTCGGATCCGCGGCCCCAAGCCCGTCGAAGAACCCGACGCCCAGCATCTGCTCCAATCCGATGCGCCGGTTCGGATCGTACCCGACCGTCAGCTTGCGTCCCATGGTGTCCAGCGACGCCGAACTGTACGCGCCGCACATCGGCGCCGCGCCCGCGAAACCGATGCCGGACGGCTCGTAGACGCCGAACGCGGCCGCGGCTTCCGTATTGTTCTCAATCGCCAATGTCAACAGCGTCAGCGCGCCGCCGGCCGAATCGCCAGTCAAAAACACCGCGTGCGGATTGACCGGATAATCGGCCAAATGCGCTTTGATCCAACGCAACGCGGCCTGCACGTCCGCAAGCTGGCCGCGCAAATCGGTCTGCGGCGCCGGCCGATAATTCAGCGAGAACACCGCGAAACCATGTTCCGCCAAATGCACGTTGAAATTGCGGTTCAATTCCTTGTATCCGTACGTGAAACCGCCGCCATGGATGTCGATGTACACCGGCAGTGTGCGCCCGCCGCGCAGCACCGCGTCGTGCGGCAGATACAGGTCGAGCAGATGCCCCCTGCAATCGCCGGCTGCCTTGTCGTAGCCGCCATCCGGCAGATACGCGAGGTCGTCGATCTCGTCGATGCCTTCCGGTGTGTGCCACAATTCGGAACGTGGCGTATCGGCCGCGATCGCGCCAAATCGCATGCCCAGCATGCCCGGCAGCAGCTCCTCCGGCACCCCTTCGAGGTCGCCCGTGGTCTCCGTCCACCGCTCCGCGTTCCGGAGCATGTCTTCCGTCAGTCCGAATTTCGCCGCGTATTCCGCGCGAATTTCCGCAAGATTCGTCACCTTTGCCGCCTTTCCCCACATATGTTGCGATTACTTGCGATTCTAGTATTTTTTGCAATTTTCGATTGGCGATTTGTGATTGCGTGGGCCGACCACCTCCTTTTTGTGGATGTTCCGGACGTTCCTGCGTTGTTTCCGACAGACGAAAGGCGATTTGTCGGCTGGTTTCGACGGGAAAGCATGCGTTTGCGTCGTTTTGGGCAGAAAGAGGGCAAGATTTCTGCTGGAATCGACGCGAACAGCCCGTTCCGCATTGGTTTGGGCAGAAACGGCTGCGATTTTCGGCCGATACCGACGCAGGAACAAAGAGCGTCCCGTATGCACCGAAATACTGCCGGTAAACGTTTTCTGAAAATCGGTGTGTCGCGCTGTGCGATGCCATACACTAAAAAGCAATACAGTAACGAAAGCAACAAAGCAGGGTTGCAACTCACAACGAGGCAAGACCTGAAACGTGCGGAAATCCGCCGTTTCAGGTCTTTTTTGTTGCTGCCGTTGCCAAATCTCATGTCAATGAGGATCTAATGGGAATGAAAGGTGGAATCATGACTACGGTGCAAACGTCACAGACGTCCAATCCGGTGCGGAATGCCGGCAAAACGTTGGAAAATGGCGTTCGCGGGGCCGAAAGGGCCGTCGATGCCGTCGAAGAGACGGTGGAACGCGGCATTTCCACACGTTTCCCGCTCAACAGCGCGTTCATCTTCACGTTCGGCGCGCTGGGAGGCATGCTGTTCGGCTTCGACACCGGCATCATCTCCGGAGCCTCGCCGCTCATCGAATCCGATTTCGGCCTGTCCGTGGCTCAGACCGGGTTCATCACATCATCCGTGTTGATCGGTTCCTGCGCGGGAGCCCTGTCCATCGGCGCGCTGTCCGATCGTTTCGGCCGCAAGAAGCTGCTGATTCTGGCGGCGATACTGTTCCTGCTCGGTTCGGGCATGTGCGCGGGATCCACGGGATTCCTGATGATGGTCGTGGCCCGCATCATCCTCGGTCTCGCCGTCGGCGCGGCCTCCTCGCTGACTCCGGCATATCTTGCCGAGCTTGCGCCGAAGGAACGTCGTGGATCGCTGTCCACGCTATTCCAGCTGATGATCACTTTCGGCATCCTGCTGGCATACGCGTCCAATCTCGGCTTCCTCGGCCACAATATCGCCGGCATCCGCGATTGGCGGTGGATGCTGGGGTCGGCGCTCGTGCCGGCGGCCCTGCTGCTGATCGGCGGCCTGCTGCTGCCGGAATCGCCGCGATATCTGGTGAGTCGAGGCAAGGATCGTGAGGCGTTCAAAGTACTTACCCTTATTCGCAAGGACGTCGATCAGACGCAGGTGCAGCTCGAGCTCGACGAGATCAAGGCCGTCGCCGCGCAGAACACCAAGGGCGGTGTCCGCGAGCTGTTCCGTATCGCCCGTCCTGCGCTCGTCGCCGCGATCGGCATCATGCTGTTCCAGCAGCTCGTCGGCATCAACTCCGTGATCTATTTCCTGCCGCAGGTGTTCATCAAAGGCTTCGGATTCCCCGAAAACCATGCCATCTGGGTGTCGGTCGGCATTGGCGTGGTCAACTTCGTGGCCACTATCGCGGCCACGCTTATCATGGACAAATTCCCCCGCAAGAAGCTGCTGATCTTCGGATCGGTGACGATGACCATCGCCCTCGCGGTGCTGGCCGTGCTTAACTTCACCGGCGATGTGGCCACGCTGGCCGTGCCGACCATGGTGCTGATCGCCTGCTATATCCTCGGCTTCGCGCTGTCATGGGGTCCGATCGCATGGGTGCTCATCGGCGAGATCTTCCCGTTGAGCGTGCGCGGCATCGGCAGCTCCTTCGGTTCCGCTGCCAACTGGCTGGGCAATTTCGTGGTCTCCCAGTTCTTCCTCATGCTGCTGGCCATGTTCGGCAACAACGTCGGCGGCCCGTTCACCATCTTTGGCGTGTTCTCCGCGCTGTCCATCCCGTTCGTGCTGCGTTTCGTGCCTGAGACCAAGGGCAAGTCGCTCGAACAGATCGAAGAGGAAATGGTCCGCCGCTGATACGGCGTCGCGGCATCGACGGCCATTGAATGGGGCGGGCACTCCAGAGGAGTATTCACCCCATTCACGTTATTCAACAGCGTTCGTATGAGAAGCGGCGGATTCGATCAAGGCATTCCCGACTTTCCTCAAGCCATGGCATGCCGATGACGAACACATGCCCCAACGTCTCATGGCGGCGCGGCTTCGGGTCGAACAATTCAAAATCGGCGCCTTTGCGCGACAAGGCGGCGGCCAACGCCAGATTGTCGGCTTCAAGGAAATCGTCGCCGCAGGTGATGATGAGCAAGGGTGGCAGATCGACGTTGAACGCCAGACCCTCAGCGGTGAGGAACTTCGGATCAGCGGCTTCGAGCCCCGCAAAGAAATCGACGCCCAACATCTGCTCAAGACCGATACGGCGGTTCGGGTCATACCCGACCGTCAGCTTGCGGCCCATGGTCTCCAACGACGCCGAACTGTACGCGCCGCACACCGGAGCGGCACCCGCGAATCGGATGCCGGACGGCTTGTCGACGCCAAACGCGGCCGCGGCTTCCGCATTGTTTTCAATGGCCAAGGTCAGTAGCGTCAACGCGCCACCTGCGGAATCGCCGGTGAGGAACACCGCGTTCGGATTGACCGGATAATCGGCCATATGGGCTGCGATCCAACGCAATGCCGCCTGGATATCGGCCAATTGCCCACGCAAGTCGGTCTGCGGCGCCGGACGATAGTTCAATGAAAACACCGCGAAGCCCTGTTCCGCGAGATGCACGTTGAAATTCCGGTTCAGCTCCTTGTATCCGTAAGTGAATCCGCCGCCATGGATATCGATGTACACCGGCAGGGTGTGCCCACCGCGCAATACCGCGTCATGCGGCAGATACAGGTCGAGCAAATGGCCGCGGCACGCTCCCGCAGCCGTATCGTACCCGCCATCCGGCAGGTAGGCGAGGTCGGCGATTACATCGATGTCTTCCGGCGTGCTCCAGCGTTCGGAACGCGGCGTATCGATGGCGATCGCGCCAAATCGCATTCCCAGAATGCCCGGCAGCAGGTTCTCGGGAACCCCTTCGAGGTCGCCCGTGGTCTCCGTCCAACGTTCCGCGTTCCTGAGCATGTCCTCCGACAGGCCATATTCCGCAGCGAACTTCGCGCGGATGCGCTCCAAGTCCGTCATCCTTGCCGTCCTTTCCTCGACGTGCGTCGCCGATGCTTGTATCGATAGTTCGAGCTTGATTCCATTATCGTGCGATGTTCCGATGCGATGCTCCGATTCCGGCGAGCCAGGCTCCGATGACGGTTTTCGCAGCACCCGCAAACCAGTGGTATGTAACGGTATATATGTTGATTTTATTATGATTGCGACACGCCGAAAACGCATCTGTTGCATCGGCGTACGGTTCGTTTAAAATAAGTCGAGTTTGCGAATCCGAACAGGGGTTTCGGCCGGCGGCGGCATGCCGGTGACGGGACGCTCGACACACGACGGACGTGAATCGTGGCGGCAACGAATGGCCGCAACACCACAACCCAACAACAACCCAACCAAGACCCAAGCAAACAATTCGAAGGAACGCTACGTATGTATGTCGATCCGAAACGCAACCAGCAGGCGGGCAACCTTGCATGGATCCTGCCGTACTGCAAACCTGACCTGCCGCGCGTGGCCGGCGCGGTCGTACTGTTCTGCGTGAACAACACCATGGCCCTCATCATCCCGCTGCTGTCCGGACTGATCGTGGACCGTGTCATCACCCAAGGCCATGTGGACGAACTGACCCGACTATGCGTCATGATGCTCGTCTTCACCATCGTGCGCGTGGCCTCGCGCTACGGCTACCAGATGTGGATGGAACGTTTCGGACAAAACTCCGTATTCCGCCTGGTGAGCGACGAATACGAAAAACTGCACGAGCTCGACTTCACCTACTTCAACCACACCCGCACCGGCGACATCATGAGCCGCATGACCTCCGACACGGACGCCATCCGCCACGTGCTAAGCTGGGTCAGCTACCAGGCGCTCGACTGCGTGGTCATGTTCATCGGCGCGCTCGCCATGATGTTCACCATCGACTGGCGTCTCGCCCTGGCGCTCGCCTGCATCACGCCATTCCTCTTCATCCTGACGCGCGGACTGTCCTCGCATGCGCGGCCGCTGTTCTTCGCCATCCGCAATTCCCTAGCGGAAATGAACTCGATGGTCGAGGAGAACATCGAAGGCAACCGCGTGGTCAAAGCGTTCGTCCGCGAGCCGTACGAGACAAAAAAGTTCGACGAGCGCAACGACGACTACATGCAGCGCAACATGGATCAGGCCTACAACAGCCGCAGATACATGCCCTGGCTCGACGGTCTCGGCTTCTCCCTGCAGCTCATCACACTTGGCCTCGGCGGATTCCTGGTCATCAAGGGCTACATGACCCTCGGCAACCTGGTGGCGTTCAACTCCTACCTGTGGATGATCGATGGTCCCGTGCGCCAATCCGGCTGGCTGATCAACGATTGGCAACGTTTCAACGCGTCCTGCATCAAGATTCGCAAACTGCTGACCTCGCAGTCGCGTATCCAAGAAAAGCCGGGCGCTGAGGAAAGCGTCAAGCAGGCAGTCGCTATCGTCAGCCAAGTCAACGGCCGGACCAACGGTGTCCATGAGGCCGGCAGCGCCACCGCAACGTCCGCGAACTGCCCAGCACGCATCGCCGGCGACGTCGACTTCCAACATGTCAGCTTCGCCTTCCCCGACGATCCGGAAACCCCGATTCTCAAAGACATCGACTTCCACATCCCCGCCGGCTCGAAACTCGGCATCCTCGGCGAGACGGGCGCCGGCAAGTCAACGCTCGTCAATCTGATTTCGCGATTCTACGATCCGACCGCGGGACGCGTGCTCATCGACGGCATCGACGCGCGCGACTGGCCGCTCGCCACCCTGCGATCGCAGGTATGCATCGTCGCGCAGGACACGTTCCTGTTCTCCGACACCATCGGCGGCAACATCGGCTTCGGTGCCGGCGAACAGCGCGAATACGACGAAAAATACATTCGCCGCATGGCCGCCATCGCCGGCGCGGACAACTTCATCCGCAGCATGCCGGAAGGCTACGATACCGTCGTCGGCGAACGCGGCGTCGGCCTGTCCGGCGGGCAGAAACAGCGACTGAGCCTGGCACGCGCGCTCGCCGACAACCCGTCGATCCTCATCATGGACGATACGACCAGCGCCGTGGACATGGAGACGGAAGCGGAAATCCAACAGCATCTGCGTGATTTGGACGAGAAGAAAACAATTGTGACGATCGCGCACCGCATCTCGTCAATCAAGGATTCCGACCTGATTCTCGTGCTCGAACATGGCCGCGTGGTGGAACGCGGCACCCACGACGACCTGGTGGCCGCGCATGGGCGATATTGGGAGATATACCGCAAGCAGCTGGGCCTCGAAGCCGGCCGCGCACAGGGTTTTGACGACTAGAAAGGAGGATCATCATGGCAAAACGCAATACGTTCCGCGAGGATGAGGAACTTGAGGAGCAGATCAACCTGCATGACATCCTCCGCATCGGCGTCTATCTCAAACCGTACAAGGCTCGCGTGATCCGCATCCTCGCGGTCGTGGTGATGATGAGCTGCATCTCGGTCGTGGTGCCGTATCTGACGAAGGTCATGATCGACAGTGCGATCCCGACGAAAAACCTCACGCTGCTTGGCGAGCTGACCGCCCTGCTCGCGGCGCTGATCGTGATCTTCGAGCTGGGATTGCGCTACCGCACCGTGGAGATCACACGCGTCGGCCAGCTCATGCTCAAAGACATGCGTCGCGACATCTTCACGCATATCCAGACGCTGCCGTTCAGCTATTTCGATTCGCGCCCGCACGGCAAGATCCTGATCCGTGTGGTCAACTATGTGAACACGCTGTCCGATACGTTGAGCTCCGGCCTGATCAACGTGATCTCCGATGTGTTCACGTTCCTCATCACGCTGGTGGTCATGTTCGTCATCGACTGGCGATTGGCGCTGTTCAGCCTCGCGCTGTTCCCGTTCCTCATCGCGTGGGTGCTGGTGCTGCAGCATTTCCAGCGTCGCGCCTACCAGGTGCTGTCCAACAAGCAGAGCAACCTCAACGCGTACATCCACGAGTCGATCGCCGGCGTGAAGACCACGCAGACCTTCGCCCAGGAGGCCGCGCAGTTCAAGACGTTCCAGGAACAGCAGAACGATGTGCGTACCTCGTGGATGAAGGCCGTGCACATCCAATTCCTCATGTGGCCGGGCATCCAGACGATTTCCGTCATGACCATCGCGCTCATCTACTTCGTCGGCGTCACCGGCTTCGGTGGGGTGGAGGTGAGCACAGGTGTGCTCATCGCCTTCGTCGGCTATGCGAACAACTTCTGGAACCCGGTGATCAGCATCGGCAACTTCTACAACCAGCTCATCACCTGCTCCGCGTATCTTGAACGCATCTTCGAGACGCTGGATGTGCAGCCGGAGATCCGCAACGCGCCGGACGCCGTCGATCTGCCGCAGATCGAGGGCCGCGTCGACTTCAACGACGTCGTCTTCCGCTACGAGCCGGACGGCCGCAACATCCTGAACCTGGTCGACCTGCATGTCGAGCCAGGCAAGACGATCGCGCTGGTCGGTCCTACGGGTGCCGGCAAAACCACGATCATCAACCTGCTGTCGCGTTTCTACGACGTCGCCGAAGGCTCGGTGACGATCGACGGCCACGACGTGCGTTCCGTGACGTTGGAAAGCCTGCGCCGGCAGATGGGCGTCATGCTGCAGGACACGTTCATCTTCTCCGGCAACGTGCGTGAGAACATCCGCTACGGCAAACTGGACGCCACCGACGAGGAGATCGTGGCCGCGGCCAAAGCGGTGCATGCGCACGAATTCATCATGGAACTGCCCGACGGCTACGACACCGTGGTGGAGGAGCGCGGCTCGACCCTGTCCGCGGGCCAACGCCAGCTCATCGCGTTCGCGCGCGTGCTGCTCGCCGACCCGCGCATCCTGATCCTCGACGAGGCCACGTCGAATATCGACACGCGTACCGAGGAGGCGCTGCAGGCCGGTCTGAACCATCTGCTCAAGGGACGCACGAGCTTCATCATCGCGCACCGCCTGTCCACGATCGAGAATGCGGATGAGATCTGCTACATCGACCACGGGCAGATCGTGGAGCAGGGCAACCATGCCGAGCTGCTCGCCCGCCATGGCGCCTACTACCGGCTCTACGAATCGCAGTACGCCATGATCAAGGTCTGAGCAGCCGGCCGCCAGCCCCGGCGGCTAGCTGCTCTGCCCCTTAGCCCGTATATCCGCAATCCGAAATGCCTGTCCAACGGTCGCGCAGCCAATGCGCGGCCAGCTTGGGCCGGCTGCCGCGGTGGGATTCCCGTCGGACATGCCGCCATGCGGAATGTACTTTGGAGCAACCCGTGGAATAATGGATTGTGAGCGTTAACAAGACAACGATGCACTAAGGAGCGCTTGCACTCATGACTACCACCAATCGCACCAGCCATCCAATCGCATTGCGCGACGCCACCGTCACCGACCCGTTCTGGGCATCTCGGCAGGAACTCGTGCGCACCCAGGTGATTCCCTACCAGTGGAACGCGCTGAACGACAACGTTCCCGGCGCCGCACCCAGCTACTGCATGCACAACTTCAAGGCCGCCGCCGCGCAGAACGCAGAACACCACAAGGAAGGCAAGGCCTTCGTGCCGCCGAAATACACGTTCCGCGGCTTCGAAGCCCTGCCGGACGACCCGGCGCACCCCGATCCCGACAAGTTCTACGGCTTCGTGTTCCAAGACACTGATTTCTCCAAATGGATCGAAGCGGTCGGCTACTCGCTGACCCACCACCCGGACGCTGACCTTGAAGCGACCGCCGACACCGCCATCGATATCGTCTGCGCGGCGCAGCTCGACAACGGCTACCTGGACACCTACTACATCCTCAACGGCATGGACCGGCACTTCACCAACCTGAAGGACCACCATGAGCTGTACTGCTTCGGCCACCTGACCGAAGGCGCGATCGCCTACTATCAAGCCACCGGCAAACGCAAGCTGCTTGACGCGGCCTGCCGTTTCGCTGATTACATCGATTCCCGATTCGGCACCGCCGACGGCAAGCTGCACGGCTATCCCGGGCACGAAATCGCCGAAATGGCACTCGTCAAACTCGCCGAGACCACCGGCGAACAGCGCTATGCCGACCTCGCCGAACACTTTGTACGCCAACGCGGCCGGCAGCCGCTCTATTTCGAGCTCGAAGACCGCCGCCGCGCCCGGGAGGACGGCCGCAACTACGCGCCGCGCGAGCAGAACTACGCCTACTACCAGGCCGACAAGCCGATCACGGAACAGACGGAGGCCCTCGGACACGCCGTCCGCGCCGCCTACTTCTACGCCGGAGCCGCCGACGTGGCACGCCTGACCGGCGACTCCGACCTGCTGGCATCCTGCGAACGACTATGGCGCAACATCGTCGACCGAAAGCTCTACATCACCGGCGGTATCGGCGCCACACACATGGGGGAGGCTTTCTCCTTCGACTATGATCTGCCGAATGACACCGCCTATTCGGAAAGCTGCGCCGCCATCGCGCTCGCGTTCTTCGCCCGCCGCATGCTGGAAATCCAGCCGAAATCCGAATATGCGGACGTCATGGAATCGGCGCTGTACAACACCACGCTCGCCGGCATGGCACTCGATGGCAAAAGCTTCTTCTACGTGAACCCGCTCGAAGTGGTGCCCGAGGCATGCCATCGCGATGAACGCAAGGCGCACGTCAAGCCGGTGCGCCAGAAGTGGTTCGGATGCGCCTGCTGCCCGCCGAACATCGCACGCATCGTGGAGGACGTGCAGCAGTACGCCTACACGATCGGAGACGACTCATCCACCCTGTATGTGCATCTGTATATGGGCGGCGGCGTCCATGCCAGGCTTTCCGGCACCGATGTGCGCCTTGACGTCATGTCCGATATGCCCTGGTCCGGCAAGGGATCCGTCGCGGTGGGCTTTGATGCAGGCGATTCTGCTTCCGATGCATCCAAGGACGCGGTTTTCACGATCGCCCTCCGTCTGCCCGCTTGGGCCGGTGGCGAAACCGCTTCCGATGCGGTCACCGTGCGCGGCCGCGACGACATCTCCCGCGTCATCAGAGACGGATACCTGTATCTGACCGGCGCATGGCATGACGGCGACGTCGTCGATTTCGATTTCCCGATGCCGGTTCACATGGTCGCCGCGAATCCGCTCGTGCGCGAGGACGCCGGAAAGGTGGCGTTCGTGCGCGGACCGCTGGCCTACTGCGCGGAAGGTGTCGATAATGGCGCGAACCTGCATCTGCTGCACGC
>OGOZ01001876.1_pt1 | contig 10993 bp, 4 predicted proteins | sample 1552801 | NCBI WGS metagenome assembly OGOZ01 (sample SAMEA2580196, study PRJEB22360) | human gut metagenome | biome: human gut; feature: human-associated habitat; material: faeces | place: Denmark | collected 2008/2010
GTGGAGCGGACGAAAGACCTGATTGCCGTACACAACAAGGACTGGTCTGTTATTCGTGACGCGGCCTTGAACTGGGGCGGCATCCCATCCCCTTCCGTGGCCGTCGTGGACGCGGCGGAGGGGCACACGAAGTACGGAGATACCAGCGTAGTGTTCCCACGTGCCACCATAGACCCGGAGGCAGACCCGCGTAACAAGGTGTACGGCGGCGACGCATGGACACCGACAAAGGACAATGCGCTGGTGGAGCGCGAGGTGAACTACGAGGCGCGGCGGGCGTTCGATGAGAACATCAAGAACCTGTCCAGCCAGTTTGCGGGCGGCGTTTTCCAAGGCAGCGGCACGCTGGGCAAGATCGGATTGGAGAATGAGACCAGATGGGAGCCGGAAGAGATCGCCGACAAGCTGGCGAACCATCCGGAGGTGCAGGCGGCATTCCTTCAGAGCGAGGGCAAGAGCCTTGAACCGGTGTACCGTGACAAGCAGTTCGACCGTTTCTTCAGCAACGCAACCATTCAGCGGTACCTCGACGCGGTGGGCGAACAGGAAGTGGCGCGGCTGGCGGTGAAGCTGATGACCGGCGAGCGCCTGACGGCGGAAGAGATGAAACCGGCGGAACAGGCCATCCGGGAGGTCTATGCAGAGGAACACGCCAACTTCTTGAACCGCAGACCGGAATCCAAGGAGAAGCGCATCGACTACTACATGAAGAACAATGTGTTCCCTAACCGGGTGGAGGACTTCATCCGGAGCACGCAGGAGTTCTATGAGAGCGGCGGAAGCGCGGGCGAGATCGACAAGGAAGCCACGGCGGCCAAGATGATGGAGATGATCGCACCGGGCGGAAGCTGGAACGATGCGCTGCGGACGGTGAAAGACTGGGTGCAGCCACAGCTGGAGGGGCTGCTGGGCGAGCGGGGCATCTACAACGGCGAGGATGCAGTGACCGACAGCGGCAGACGCAGCTTTGCACAGACACACTGGGACTACACGGCGGAGAACATCGTGAAGGCCATGAACATGGCGGCAGCCAAGGGCGCGAACATGTACGGCGTGACACCGGAGACACTGGCGGCAACGGCCACGCGGGAATATCGGAACGTGGACGAGATGCACGCGGACGAGGCGAGACTGCGCACGGTGAGCGAAGAGGAACACGAGAAGGCGCTGCGAGACCTCGGCATCTACCTTGACCGGGTGACGGACGATCTGCTGCGTACCACAAAACACCGGTTCGACAACACCTTCGAGGAAGAGCAGAACCTGAGCCGCATCATTGCAGAGGCGGCCAAAGGCAAGAAGACTGCGGCGGCGGTGAAGGCGGCGTTCCGCAAGGAAGGTTATGCCATATCCGACGGGCACGCCAAGAGCATCCTTGCGCTCATTGACTGCGCAGCCAACATCCCTACGGGATACTACGAGGCGAAGGCGCAGAGAGTAGTCCCCTTCAGCGAGGCGGCGGCCATCATCGCGCCAACCAGCGCACCGGCGGAAGAGATCGCAGCGGTGAAGGCGGCCACGGGCGTGAACATCATACAGTACGAGACCGGCAACGACGAACAGCGGAAGGCGCTGGTGAACGGGCTGGAGGGGGTGAAGTTCTCCATCAGCGAGGACAGTAACGGCAGGCAGCTGACGGAAGCACAGCAAGAGTTCTTCAAGGACAGCAAAGCGGTGGATGGCGAGGGACGGCTGCTGACGCTCTACCATGGAACCGGAACAAAGTTTACGGTCTTCGATAAGGCACACATCGGGGAAAACTTTGCAGACAGAGGCAGCGATCTCGGATTTTACTTTAGCCCATACATTGAGGATGCAACCGGGTATGCACGAGAGGCGACCGGCTACAAGGGCAAGGGGGAAATCATGCAGGTTTATTTGAACCTGAAAAACCCGCTTGTCATTGAGGACGAAGGCTGGGGCAGTGCAATCGGACAGGCAGACATCCGGCACGGAGACCTGAAGCGCTGGGCGCAGGAAGGCGGGCATGACGGTATCATCGTAAAGTCCACTGACATCGAGATGGACGACAACGGAACGCCGGACGCGGTATACATCGCCTTCTCCCCGGAACAGATCAAGAGCGTCACCAACGAAAACCCGACAGACAATCCGGACATCCGGTTCTCTATCAGCGAAGGCGGAGAGTATGACGGAGCGGTCAAACTGAAGGAAAGCACCATTGACACCTACCTGAGAGACTATGCAGCAAAGAGCAGCCCGAAGTATGCGAAGGCGTACATTGCCTACATGACACCGGATGACTTCCTGAACCTGACCACCAGCGAGGGCGGACGGCAGATCGTGGAGCAGCACAGCAAGGAACTGGACGCGGAGAAACTGGGCGAAGCCACAAGGTGGCAGCCTATCCAGCTGAACATCGACCACGAAACAGGAGAGGTACAGGGACATGAGGGGCGGCACCGCGCGGTGGCCATGCGGAATGCAGGCGTGGAACAAATCCCGGTGCTGCTGTTCGATTCCTCCAACAAGTATTCCAAGAGCGAGATCGGAGAGCTGACGCTGACCGGGCAGGACTTCGGTGGCACATGGTCTGACGCGGAGGTGCGGGTGCATAACCTGCTGCCGCTGAGCTATGAAAACCGCGATGCGGTGGTGGAGCGTTTCACTATGCCAACTGATGAACGGACGCTGCAATATTCCGTCACAGAGGAGGAAACGGCGGAGGCGACGCTGCCGACGGCGGAGGACGAAGAGAAGAAGAACAGCATCCGTACATCGCTGCCGAAGAAGGCACAGGACTACCTGAAGCGGGCTGAAAACGCCCTTGTTGGGCGCGTAAGCCGCGCGCTGAGCGTGCCGCGCTTTGCACAGAGGGAATACCTGCAGAAGATCGTGCAGCAGATCAGCGAGGAGTACCTGACCACCGGGCGCGTTTCGGAAGAGACGGCGGCGGAGCTGTTTGAGCAGGCATACAGCGAGGGCATTGTGGTGGATGAGGAGTTCTACCAGCAGTATAAGGACATCAAAGATCACCTTCGCACGCAGGCTGTGACCATATCGGAGGAAGACAAGCACGACATTGCGGACTTCAATGACTTCAGAAAGAGCGCCTTCGGGCGGCTGCGCATCGTCAACGAGGGCGGGCTGCCGGTGGATGTGGCGTATCAGGAGCTGCAGGACATGGCACCGGAGCTGTTCCCGGATGATCTGACGCATCCGGCTGACCAGCTGGTGCGCATGTTTGAAGTGGCGCAGAGCATCGAAAAAACGGAGAAATCCCTGAGCGAATACTATGGACGGGATGCGGAGGAGTTCAAGCGCTGGGCGAAGAATGACTTTGATGCTGCCATCGGAGACACCATTGGAGACCTGCGCACTGTGAAACGCTATGCTGACGAGCGTGCGGCAAAGGCAAACGCGGCGGCGGAGACACCGATGACGACGGAACAGGTCACAGAAGCCTACAAGCAGCTGAAGAAGGCGCGGTGGGAATCGGAGAAAGCAAAAGCGAAGAACCTGCTGACCGACCACGACAATGTGCAGCTGGGACGGCTGCTGAAGGGCGAGATCGAGCTGGAGCACCTTGACCCGAAGACGGACAATGTGAAGGGCATCACCACTGTATACGAGGCTACGACGGAGTATGAACGGCTGGTGAAGCTGCTGACGGAGTACAAGCAGAGCCAGCGGGCGAAGCTGCGGGAAGAGGCGGACAAGTTCTTAGAGACGGCAAACGACTGGAAGGACAAGAAAGCTGGTATTCTCTATTCCCGCGAAACGATGGAGCGCAATATCCTTGACATCGTGAAGGACAAGAAGCTGGCGCAGGAGATCATTGCAGAGTATTTCACACCGGTGCACGAGGCGCAGGCAAAGTCCACGCGACTGAAGAACAAAATGCGCGAGCGGGTACAGGCGCTGAACCTGAGCACCAAAGAAACGAAGGCCATGCAGAAGGTGGGGAAAATCTCTGAAGCGCACGCCGTGCAGCTGCTGGGCGAAGCGATGGACAACATCCGGATGCTGGAGAACAGCAGAGGGCGCATGGCGGAGCGGGACGGCAAGACGCTGAGCGACTGGCGCGGTATTGTGCAGGAGATGTGGAAGCAGAACCCGCAGCTGGACAAGGCAAAGATCGAGCACGCGGTGGAGGAGTTCCGAAGCATCTACGACGAGCTGTTCCAGCAGATGAACGAGGCCAGAGTACGCAACGGGTACGAGCCAGTGAACTACCGCAGCGGCTACTTCCCACATTTCCAGCCGGGTGACGGCGACGGCATCATGGGACTGTTCGGCAGGGCATTGGGCATTTACACACAGGTGACGGCACTGCCCACCACCATCAACGGACTGACGCACACCTTCCGACCGGGCATCCAGTGGTTCGGCAATGCACAGCAGCGCCTCGGCTTCGACACGGCCTATGACGCGGTGGAGGGCTTCGACCGATACATCGAGGGCGTGGCGGACGTTATCTATCAGACCGACAACATCCAGAAGCTGCGGGCACTGGCGACGCAGGCGCGCTACCGCACCGGCGACGAGGGCATCCGCAAGCAGGTGGACACGGTGTACGCCGACACGCGGCTGACAGAGGAAGAGAAACGCAGCAAGATCGACAGCATCTACGAAGACGGGCGGTTTGCGCTGTCGAACTTCGTGGTGGAGCTGGAGGAGTACACCAACCTGCTGGCCAACAAGAAGAGCCGCGCAGACCGCAACATGGAGCAGGCACTGGGCAGAAACATGTACAACCTTGTGAAGGGACTGGAGAGCCGCGTGGCTGCCAACATGGTGGCCATTAACCCGGCATCGTGGCTGACCAACTTCATCCCGCTGACGCAGGGAGGCGCGATGCTTGACCGTGGGGAACTGCTGCGCGGCATGTGGCAGACGCTGCAGAGCTTCAAAGAAAACGACGGCATTGTGGATGCGTCTGCCTTCCTGACCAACCGTAAGGGCAGCGACCCGCTGGTGCGGACATGGGCACAGAAAGCATCGGCCACCATGTCTTCGCCGATGGAGTATATCGACCAGTTTACCGCCGGAAGTCTGGTGCGTGCGCGGTACAACCAGAACCTGAAGCGCGGGATGAGCGAGACTGCCGCCATGACGGAGGCGGACAACTGGACGGCGGGCGTGATGGCTGACCGCAGCAAAGGCTCCACGCCGACACTGTTCAATCGGAGCAATCCGATGACGAAGATCTTCACGCAGTTCCAGCTGGAGGTCAACAACCAGCTGAGCTATCTCTTCAAGGATATGCCGCGCGCATACAAGGAGAAGGGGCTGGCGGCGCTGGCAATGGCGCTGTTCAAGTTCTTCCTCGGCGCATGGCTGTACGATGAAGCCTACGAATATTTCATCGGACGCAGACCGGCGCTTGACCCGCTGGGCATCCTGAACGACACCGTGGGCGACATCACCGGATATGAGCTGCCGAACCTTGTGGAGCTGGGCGTAGGTGCTGTGACAGGCGATATGCCGTCTTTTGAGACGGAGAAGAAAAACGCCTACGACACCGTGACCGAAACGCTGGGCGATGTGGCGGAGGAATTGCCGTTCATCGGCGGCGTGCTGGGCGGCGGGCGCGTCCCGATCAGCAGCGCTCTGCCGGATTGGGACAACCTGCTGAAGACTGTGACGAGCGACACATGGAGCACCAAGAAGAAGCTGGCCACGGCGGGCAAAGAACTGATGAACCCGCTGACCTATCTGGCGCTTCCATTCGGCGGCGGACAGCTGAAGAAGATTTACCAAGGACTGAGCGCAACGATCAAAGGGGGAAGCTATTCGGTGGATGCCGAAGGCAATGATCTGCTGCAGTACCCGGTATACAACGATGACCCGTGGCAGGCTGCACTGAACGCGGGGCAAGCCATGCTGTTCGGGAAAACCTCACTGAAGACCGGAAGAGACTGGGTAGAGAGCGGATTCAAGAGCTTTGGCGCAAAGGAGACTGCCGCCTATCAGGGAATGACGGAGGCTGGCGTGCCGGAAGAAGATGCGTACAACCTGCTGAAGGAACTGCGCGGAACGAAGAAAACGGAGACGGAAAGCAAGGCCGAAGCGGAACGAAGAGTGCTGCAGGCCGCAGACATCTCCGGCGACGGAAAGAGCGTGGTCTATTATGGGCTGATGGCAACCGACAAGGAACGGGAGCTGATGGACGCACTGGCCGACAGCGACGCAGACATGGGCGCGGTGACGCAGGTGCTGCTGGATGTTAAAAACGCGGGAAGCCTGAAAGGAGCAGAAGCATCCAACGCAAAGCGCACCGCACTGGCGGAAAGCCCGCTGACGGACGACGAGAAGCGGGAGATGTACAGATGCCTATTCGGCGAGAAGCAGGAAGACGGCAGCTACACCACGAGCCGAGACGATGACATTATGGCATTCGAGCAGGCGGGACTGGACTTTGATACGTTCCTGAAGGTGCAGAACGAGTACACCACCGTCAACGAGAAGTGCAGCGGCGCATCAGAGAAGGCGGTGGAGTTCTCCCGCTGGGTGAACAGTCAGAATCTGGCCGCAGAGCAGGCGGAAACCGTGCGGGACTGCTTCAAGTATTACAGTCAGATTCCGGCGGAGGCAGCACGGTACGACAGCTTCGTTTCGGCGGGACTGAGTGATGACGCAGCCTATGAGCTGGCAAACAGCCTGAACGCACTGGAGCCGGAGGACGGCAAGGACAGCGTGAGCGGCCTGCAGCGTTACCGCGCAGTGGTGGATGCGGGCTTGAGCACCGAAGAGCAGATGAACGTGCTGGGCGAGATGATGCAGGAGAGCGAGTACAGCAAGCTGCAGACGGGATACAGCTACGGCGTGACACCGGAAGCGTATGTCGCATTCCGGGAGCTGCTGCCGAAGTTCGACTTTGACGGCAACGGCACGTTCAAGCAGGAAGAGGTGGAAGCGGCCATTGATTCTATGGGCGGCGGCGGTAACGGTATCGTGCTGCCGGGAGCAGGCGGCGGGCAGAGCCTGACGGTGACGCAGCAGGCTGCACTGTGGCAGCTGGCAAACAAGAGCTGGAAGCCTGCGAAAAACCCGTACAGCACCAGCGTGGGGCAGAAAGTCTACGATGCGCTGAATGCTGAGACAGAGAGCGGCATCGTGCTGCCGGATGGCACAAGCTACACCGGCGGGCTGGTACTGCCGAAGGGATAAGACAAGAACACCGCCGGGGAGACCCGGCGGTGTTCTGCTTCGTTATCAGCTCAGTATAATTGTCAAAAGCCCATCTTCCCAACAATCAATGCAGGGAGAATAGCCTTTATATTCTGCCAACTCGGTGTTGTATATCCAATACTCGCGCCCTGCAATGTGATGGCAGCCATAGTGGTGATAACGATAGCCTTCTTCCGTGACGATGCAGGCACCATTGCGGAAGAAGCACAGCTCATCGTAATAAGCAGACAGGATTGCACTGCGGCCAGCAGCATCTCCGTCGGCATAGCCGGTGCTGTAGCCATCTTTACACCCGGCATCATAGCCGCTTTCATAAGCGGTACTTTCGGCATCTGCATAGCCTGCTTCATAACGGTCGCGATATTGCTCTTCCAACTGAGCCTGTAAGCCATCGACTTCGGCGGACGCACTGCCGCATCGGAGAGCAAGGAGAACCGTTGCACAAACAAGGATAAATATAGCCAGCTGATAGCCGACGACATCGCGGCGGACGGGCTTACGATTTGGCTCAATGGTAACAATATCTTCGGGCTTCTCTTTCGAAACACGCTGCTGAAGGCGATGAATGATGAGGCGCGGCGCGAGATATACACCGAGAAAGTAGACGCAGACTGTCAACAGCCCGGAGCCGATACCGCCGAGGGCAGGAAACACACCGGACATGGAGAGAGCAACAAGCGCGGCGCTGGAAATCAGAAGACCGCAGCCATATACGAGCCATTTCATAGGTATACCTCCAAAAAATATTTTCCGTCTAATCATCTTTTTTATAAGATTAACACGAAGACATGGTAAGTTCAAGCAAGAATATGCAAAAGATGATTATGAGGAGGCGGAGCTGTGCGGCTGTATACACTGGGAGATCGCTTTAATCTATGCGGCGAGCGGGTGCGCGAGGCGCGAATGCGTATGGGCTGGTCACAGGAAGAGCTGGCGGCGAAGCTGCAGCTGGCCGGTCTTCAGCTGGGACAGATGGCCGTGAGCAGAATTGAAACCGGCAAGCGCGTGGTGCCGGACTTTGAGCTGCCGATACTGGCCGAGGTGCTGCGCGTGAGCACGGACTGGCTGCTGGGAAAAGAATAATCCCTCCACCTGCGGGCGGAGGGATTTTGCATATATTGACACCTGCCGTAATCAGCTTTAGAATAAGCGCAAGAAAGCGCAAAGGAGAAACACGGCATGGAGAGAAAGTTCAAGCGGTTCCACCACCTGACCTACACTGACAGACTGAAGATCGAGCAGATGTACAACGGCGGAGCCGGGATTCAGGAGATCGCGGACGCGCTGCGCGTCAACTACACCACCGTGTACCGGGAGCTGAAGCGTCCGGGCGTGATGTACGACCACCTGAACGGCGACTACACCACGGACAAGCGCTACTCCGCCGACATCGCGCAACAACAGTATGAATACGGAAAGACCGCCAAGGGCAGACCGATCAAGCTGGGGAATGACTATGCGCTGGCGGACTACATTGAGCGCAAGATCGCTGATGAGGGGCGCAGCCCCGCTGCTGTCCTGATGGACATTGAACTGGAGGGAAAACAGTTTTCCGTGCGCGTGTGCGAGAAGACCATCTACAACTACATCACGAACGGCGTATTTCTGAACATCACCAACAAAGACCTGCCGCTGCATGGAGAGACCAAGCGCGGATACAATCGTGTGCGCTCGGCATCGCGTCCACCGCAGGGCGAGAGCATCGAACGCAGGCCGGAGGAAATAAACCAGCGGGAAGAGCCGTTTCACTGGGAGATGGACACTGTGAAGGGCAAGCAAAAGACGAAGAAGTGCGTGCTGACACTGACGGAGAGACTGAGCCGCAACGAGATCACGCTGCCCATGTACGGCGCGACCATGGAGAACGTGGTGGCGGCGCTGAACGGACTGGAGCGGAAGTATGGCGCGCTGTTCAGCAAAATCTTCCGCAGCATCACCGTGGACAACGGCAGCGAGTTCTCTGACTGTGAGGGCATGGAGACTTCCATCTTCGGCGGGCAGCGGACGAAGATGTACTACTGCCACCCATACAGCAGCTATGAGCGCGGCAGCAACGAGAATCTGAACAAGATGTTCCGGCGGCTGTTCCCGAAGGGCACGAACTTCGACGACGTGCCGGACGAGGAGATCATCGCAGCGGCAGACTGGATGAACAACTACCCACGGGAGATTTTGGGACGGACAACGGCGGCAAGAGTGTTCAATGAACAACTTGCACAAATCACGGCGTGAAAGTCTGGCTATTTTTAAATTGAAAAATCTTGCGATAAGTATTGCATTTTGCAAAATTGTCTGCTCCGCGAAAAAAGTGTTGACAAATGAACAGCAGTGCGGTAATATAGTCACGTTCGGTTCGCGCGGTTAGCTCAGCTGGTAGAGCACATGCTTGACGTGCATGGGGTCACAGGTTCGAGTCCTGTACCGCGCACCAGAAGCCTTGAAGCCCTTGTGGTTTCAAGGCTTTTTTGTTTTCCTACGCGGTTTTACAGTAGTAAGTCGGGGATAAACCTCAGATCCCAAGCTCCGCACCAAAATGAAAACCACCCAAAAGGGTGGTTTTCATTTTGGTGGACCTGAAGGGATTCGAACCCTCGACCTCTCGGATGCGAACGAATCAAAAGCTATGCTTTGTATTGATTTTTAGCCATTTCCGCCGCTTTTGCCTGGAATGTAAATGGTCTTGTGGCCTCTTTTTCCCGTTGTAACCATGTGTCCCGGCGGCGTCTGTGGTACGCGTTGTGGTCATAGAAAAACAGGCGGAAAGGCGTCCATCCTCGGTGCGCCTATTATAGCCAGAAATAGAAAAAGCGTCAACGATTTTCTTAACCCTTGGCGGCGCAAACCGTGGGATGCTATAATCAAAGAATAAGGGCAGCTGCTTTGTACGCTCTCCGAAGGCAGAGGAAAAGATGAGAGATGGTTAGTTGACACTAACCATCGGCGGTGCTATACTTTGGAGCAGAAATAGGGAGTAATGATTTTCTAAGAAAATCATCCGAAAACGCTAAATTAAGCAAGAATAGCTTTGGGAGGGGTGCCGCAGAAATGCGGCTTTTCCAAGACACGATAGTTAGCTACATCTAACTGAAAGATGTGTGCGTATAGGTTAGATACATCTAACGACTGGGGGAGTGATAGCGATGCAGGAACACAAGAATTTCTGGGACAAAAATGCCGGTCGGTACGACCGCTTTATGCGAAAGGATGGGGCGGCGTATGACGAGATGTATGAGCTGATCCGGCCAATTGTGCGGCACAAAACGGTGCTGGAGCTTGCCACTGGCACGGGGCTGATCGCAAAGCACATCGTAAACGCGGCGGCGCACATCGAGGCGACGGATGCCTCCCCGGAGATGATCACCGAGGCGAAGCGGGATAACCGCTCTGCCAAGCTGCACTTCTCTGTGCAGGATATGTTCCGCCTGCCCTATGCGAACCAGTCCTTTGATGTAGTGATCGTGTCCAACGCGCTGCATATCGTGCCGCAGCCGGAGAAAGCCCTGCAAGAAATCAAGCGGGTACTGAAGGACGGAGGCGTGCTCATCGCGCCGACCTTCACCCACGCGGGAAACTCGTTTTCCGGCAAGGTCAAAGCCTTTTTCATGAAGCTGGCAGGCTTTCCTCTCCACAGCAGGTGGACGAGCGCGGAATACCTGCGCTTTCTAAGTCAGAATGGCTGGGCGGTGCGGAAAAGCACTGTTCTAAAGGCGTCCTTCCCGCTGGCCTATGCGGAATGTGTGAAATCGGAGGTGTGATAAGATGTCATTTTTTGAGAACACCAGAAAGCCTGTGGGGCTTGGCGGGAAAATCATGGTCGCTATGATGAACCTAGGTCACA
>OGOZ01001878.1_pt1 | contig 10983 bp, 10 predicted proteins | sample 1552801 | NCBI WGS metagenome assembly OGOZ01 (sample SAMEA2580196, study PRJEB22360) | human gut metagenome | biome: human gut; feature: human-associated habitat; material: faeces | place: Denmark | collected 2008/2010
TCTATTATTATAAATACTTACATAATATAAATCTATTTTGATTTTCCAAAAAAATTGGAGGAATTATTATTAGTGTCAATATGATGTGTGGACTTGAAATCCACGTACAATTAGAAACTGAATCAAAATTATTTTGTGATTGTCCAACAAATTATAAGGAAGCACCAGCAAACTCAAACATCTGTCCAGTTTGTTTAAATCAACCAGGTGCTAAACCATATCCAACAAATGAAAAAGCAATTGAAAATGCATTAATGATTTCTTTAATGCTTAACTGTAAAATCGATAAAGGTTTCACCTACTTCATGAGAAAACATTACGATTATCCTGATTTGCCTTCAGGATACCAAAGAACTTCAGTACCTATCGGTTACGAAGGAGAACTAAATGGAGTCAGAATCAGAGAAATCCATATGGAAGAAGACCCTGGCCAATACAAACCTGACAGAGGTACTGTTGATTTTAACCGTTCCGGAATTCCTTTAATTGAGATTGTTACAGAACCGGATATAAAATCTCCTGAAGAAGCAAGAACCTTCTTAAAAGAGCTCATCCGTGTATTGCAATATAGTGGAGGGGCTCGTGGAGAAGGTACTATGAGAGCTGATGTAAACATCTCTATTGAAGGTGGAAACAGAGTAGAAATGAAAAACATCAACTCCATTAAAGGAGCTTACAAAGCATTGAAATTTGAACTTGTTAGACAGAAAAACCTTATGAAAAGAGGAGTTGAAATCAAACAAGAAACACGTGCATACCTTGAATCTCAAATGATTACTGTAGGTATGAGGTTAAAAGAAGATGCTGATGATTACAGATTCATTCCAGATCCTGATTTGCCACCAATGGAAATCTCCGATGCTCAAATTGAAAATGTTTTAGAAATAATGCCTGAAGCACCGCACAATAAAGTAAGAAGATTTACTGAAGAATATGGAATTGATGCAGAATCTGCTAAAGTGTTAACTTCAGAACTTGACCTGGCTATAGCTTATGAAGCAGTAGCTAAACAAGTGGATCCTAAATTTGCTTCAATGTGGATGAGAGATGAGCTTAAAAGAGTATTATCCTATAACAAACTTGATTTTGCAGATAGCGGAATATTAGTTGAAGATATTGTAGAACTTTTAGAAATGCTTCAAAATAAAGAAATAACCACCAAAGCAGGTCAAAGAATCATTGAACATATGCCAAACAATAAACAAACTCCAAAAGCAATAGCTGAAGAATTAGGTTTGCTTGGTGTTGTAAAAGATGATGAAGTGATAGCTGCAGTAAAACAGGCTATCGAAGAAAATCCAAAAGCTGTAAATGATTACTTGGAAGGACAAAAATCTTCACTTAATTTCCTTGTCGGCCAAGTTATGAGATTAACAAGAGGAAAAGCAGACCCTGGAGAAACTGTTAAAATCTTAAAAGAAAACATAGAATAAAATCGGAGGGAAACTATGGCTAAAAGTAAATCGTTGGTCAAAGATTATATGACTAAAAATGTTGTTACAGTATCACCACAAACAACAACAGAAGAAGTTATTAAATTAATGAAAGAAAGCGATCACAATAGCTATCCAGTAGTAGAAAATAACAAACTAGTGGGAATGGTAACCTCTTTTGATATTGTAGTAAAAGACTGGGCAGACCATGTCTCAGAAATAATGAGTACAAAATTAGTAGTAGCTAATGAAAACTTAAGTATAAATGATGCTTCCAGAGTTATGTTCAGAAGAGGCATCTCACGAATGCCAGTCATAAACGAAAACGGCGAAATTGTAGGAATTATTACAAACACAGATATGGTTCGTTCACATATTGAACGTTCAACCCCAAATAAAGTAGATTACTTTAAAAGTACTATGGACCAATTATATGGCATTAAAAGTACTTTAAAACATATGCAAGTTGACACTGATAAAATAAGGCCTACTCAAGACAGAGTTTATGCTGACGAACTTGAAGGAAGAACATATGAGCTTAAAATGGGATTAGCTGAACCTGCAATTGTTGTTAAAACTGGAGACAGGTGGATATTGGTAGATGGACATCACAGAACAGTAGCTGCAAAACAATTAGGCTGCAAAACAATCGATGCATATGTTATTGATTTAGGCAAAGATATCCGCTTAGGATTGGAAAAAACAGCAGATAAAGCAGGAATAAAAACATTCAATGATATTGAAATTATTGATGATGATAAACATCCATTAATAGCTATTACAGAAAGTATACAAGACAACGAGAAAAGTGATTAAATGGCATCAGAGGAAATTATTAGAGAAGTTTATAAAGTTTTAGAAGAAAGAAGGGACAATCCCATTGATTCTTACACCTCTAAAATAATGCAGGACAGTGACAAAAAAGCAGAAGATAAAATACTTGAAAAAGTAGCAGAAGAATGTGGTGAAGTATTGCTTGCTGCTAAAAATGATGAGAATTTAGTTTATGAATCTGTTGATTTAATATTCCACACTTTACTTATCCTTGTTTACAAAGGAATAGAAATAGATGAAATTTTTGAAGAATTTGCACGTAGAAGACATTGAACTTATAATTTAAGTTCCATATTATGCATTCCGCGTTCAAAACTTCCTATTTTAACTCTTTTTTTATTGAATTCTTTAAATCCTATTCTTTCATATAATGATTTGGCTCCTGTGTTTCTGAAATCGGCATCAAGAGTTACTCTTTTTAGATTATTCCATTTAGCATATCCAATTACATCATCCAAAACTTTACTGCCCAAACCTTTTCCCCTTTGGGATTCATCAATAGCTAATTCTGCAACATGAAAATCTCCTTTCTCCACATCGCATAATACAAAATAGTCTAAAATATCAACAATAAGCAATTTTAAACTGACTGTCTTTAAACTATGATAAAATGCAGGTTTTTTAGAAATCCAAAATATCAGCAAACCAATAATATTATTATCATCATCTAAAATAACTTTGGTATCCTCAAGAGATTCCTCTTTTTTTAATTGCTTTTCAATTGTTGAAATAGCTTTATCAGAATTCTTAAACAGCAAGTCAAATGTTCTAAAATCAACGTCATAGATTAATTTAGCCACTTTTCTAGTGTCATGTTTGGATGCGTCAAATGTTTCATAAATCAATTTATCGACCTTTAATTATAGTTAGAGCAAATACTCCTGCACCGAACCCGTTATCAATGTTTACAACAGCTATCCCCGGAGCGCATGACTGAAGCATTGCGTTTAAAGCAACAACTCCCCCTTCACCTACACCATAACCTACAGATGTTGGAACGCCAATAACAGGAATATCAACTAAACCAGCTACAACAGAAGGCAGGGCCCCTTCCATTCCTGCACAAACAATTAATACTTCCACTCCCTCTTTAATCATGTGAGCTATTTGAGGGAACAGTCTATGAATTCCAGCTACACCAATATCATAAGAAGTTATTGCTTCACAGCCCCCTTCTTCAACTATTACACGTGCTTCTTCTGCAATATTTATATCTGATGTTCCCGCAGTTATGATACCCACCTTACCTAATGTTTTAGGAACTTCCCTGTTTCTGATTACCAATATCTGAGCTCTTTTATTATAGTCCAATTCAAATCCTTTCAAATCCAAATCATCTACTAATTTTTCATATCTTTCTGAAGATAACTTGGTTACAATTAGATTTTCGGGATTTTCACTGGTGAAATAATTATTGATTATCAATAAAAGATCCCCGTAATCTTTACTTGGAGAAAAAACCGCTTCTGGAAAACCTGTTCTTGAAGAGCGTGATTTGTCAAATTTAGCAACTTCATCAAATTCTAAAATAGTATCTGCCTTTAAAATCCTCTCGCATTCCTCAATACTAATTTCTTCATTGATTAACTTTTCAAGAATTTCTCTCATATTATCATAACTATTTTATACAATAATTATATTTAAATATATATTGACTATGATGGCAAAAAAGATTTTAACTCAGGGAATTGTTCAGGGTGTAGGATTCAGACCTTATATTTACAGACTTGCAAAAGATTTGAATTTAAACGGATATGTAAGAAATTTAGGAAATGTAGTTGAAATAATCCTTGAGGGAGACAATATTGACTTATTTATTGACAGACTGCCTAAAGAATTGCCCCCGATAGCTAAAATAGATTCTATGAAAACCGAAGACATAGCTAGAGAGGGTTTTGACGATTTTACAATAATTGAAAGTTCCGATGAGTTTTCAGGAGTATCTGTAATACCTCCGGACATAGCTATCTGCGACAGCTGTCTTGAAGAAATTAGAAATCCGAAAGACAGACGTTATAAGTATCCCTTTAATGCATGTACTGACTGCGGCCCAAGATTTACTGTTATTGACAGTGTTCCTTATGACAGAGTCAGAACTTCAATGGACGAATTTCCATTGTGCGACAGCTGTCTTGAAGAATATGGAGAACCTCTAAACAGACGTTACCATGGTGAAGCCATATGCTGCAGTGATTGCGGACCTCAAATGAAAATATACAAAGGTCCGGAAGAAATAAATAGCAACAATCCTATTAAAGTAGCTGCAGATAAACTAAAGGAAGGTAAAATCATAGCCATTAAAGGAATAGGCGGAACACACTTAGTAGTTGATGCATATAATGACAAAGCCATCAAAGAGTTAAGAAAACGATTAAACCGTCCAAATCAGGCTTTTGCAGTTATGAGTAAAGATCTGGACAGTGTTAAAGGTTATGCCAAATTAAGTAAAAAAGAAATTGCAACCATAACCTCCAACAAACGACCCATTGTTGTTTTAAAGAAAAATGACAATTACAATTTCCCCGAGTCATTAGCTCCCGGTTTGCACAATATCGGAGTCATGCTGCCTTACTCTCCAATGCATTACCTGCTTTTTGATGAAGGAGACATCGACACATATGTTATGACTTCAGCCAATACTCCTGGCGAACCTATGATGATTACAAATAAAGAAATTCTAAATTTAAATGGAATTTCTGATTATTCTCTAATCCATAACCGTAAAATTTTAAACAGATGCGATGATTCAGTTATCCGATTTAGAAACGATACACTTTCATTTATTCGCAGATCAAGAGGCTACACTCCAGAACCATATAAAATCAATTATGATGTAAATGATTTGAATGTACTTGCCCTAGGACCTGAACTTGATGTTACCTTTGCAATGGCTAAAGACCATATGATTTATCCCTCACAGCATATTGGAAATACCAACAAATTAAAAACTTTAAAATTCATGAAAGAAGCTATTGAAAATATGAAAAGAATCACTAAAATAAACTATTTTGATGCAATTGCATGTGATTTGCACCCTCATTTCTTTACAACAAAACTAGCTCATGAATTTAGTGATGAATTTGAATGTGATGTAATAGGTGTGCAGCACCATCATGCCCATAGTATTGCACTGGCTAATGATTATGGTATCGATGAAATGATTGTAATAGCGTGTGACGGAGTAGGCTATGGAAGTGATGCTGCAAGCTGGGGAGGAGAAATCCTATACACTAACATTACTGACTTTGAAAGATTAGGTCATCTGCAGGCCCATAAAATGCCTGGAGGAGATATGGCCACCAAACATCCTATAAGAATGCTTTTAAGTATTATAGATGATGAAGATCTAATTAGCAAATATGTTGATTATTTCAAATACGGTGACACTGAAATTAAAAATATTTACAGACAATTGGAAGCCGGAATTAATGTTGGCCTTACAACAAGTACCGGAAGAGTATTGGACTCTGTTTCAGCAGCTCTGGAAATATGCAACACCAGAACATATGAAGGAGAATGTTCAATGAAATTGGAATCTGTTGCATATTACTCCAAAAATGACATTGAAATTCCATTTGAAATTAAAGACAACATATTAAACACCCGTGAAATCCTTCGTGAAGTTGTCAGACTATATCAAAAAGGAGAAAATAAATCAGATATTGCAAATGCCGCTCAAAAGACAATAGCAAAAGGACTGTCCCAGATAGCTATTGAAAATGCAGATAAAAAAGGAGTCAATGTTATTGGAGCTACAGGAGGAGTATTCTACAACGAAGCAATAACCGATACCTGTAAAAAGTACATTGAAGAAAACGGATACAATTTCATCCAGCATAAAAATACCTGTGCCGGAGACGGTTCTGTTTCACTAGGCCAGGCCATTGTAGCTAAAACAAAACTTAATTAAAAAAAAATAAAAAAAAGAATAGATACAAACAACAGCTAATTTATTTATTTTTAAGAGTTCGTTCCAAAATATATTCCGCTCTGTTTTTAAGATTTTCATATAATCTTATTTGATTCATAAGTTCTGAAATAGCTTCTGTTTGACCATTATCAATTCTTTTTTCAATATCCAATAATTTAGACCACTCATCACCAGAAGGCAATTGTGGTGTATTCAGCATATCCTCATTGAAGTTTACATTGAATGTATTCTTATTAATAGTAATATGAATATTAACTTCATGATCTAAATCATAATATTTACGCGGTCTACCTCTAAGAATCTTTTTATATGAAGAACTTAATATTCCAATGTTTTCCATAGCCCTCAGGTGTTCTATAATTGCTTTTTGACCAATATTGAGTTCATTAGAAATTTCACTTACAAACATTGGTTCTTCCCTTAAGAGATTTATAATATCCCTTCTTGTTTTACAGCCCATTACATCAAGTATATCCTCTTTGTCAATCTCATAATCTGAATCTTCATAGTTACCATTTATTTCAATGATTGATACAGTATTTGAATGTGGATTGACATTTTTAGATTTGTCCTTATTTTTTTCAAATTCGTTTGTATCTTTCATAAATATAAATTATACCGAAACCTTTATATAACTTTTTGTTACTATAATAACATACGAGAAAGATAACTTTTTGTTACTTTAATATTTGGTACAAAAAACTCTTATTAATAACCCTTGTTTTTTGAACCATTTTCCTATATGTCCATAAATTCCAAAATATGCCAATATTAAGTATCAAAAATAAAAATTCTCTACACAAGGGTTATTTAGAGAGTTTTAAAAATTTGAAAAGGTGACTGAATGGCTAATGATAAAAATGAAGACCAAAAAGAAGAAGAAACTAAAACTCTTCAGGAAAAATATGATGAACTTCTTGAAGAATTAGATTCTAAAAATAAAGAATTAGCTAAAATAAATGAAGACCTTGAAAAACAAAAAGAAGAAACTCAAGAGTATATTTCACTATCTCAAAGACTTCAAGCTGATTTCGAAAACTTCAAAAAAATCAACGAGAAAAAAAGTAAAGATATCATCAAATTTGCCAATGAACCACTTATCAAAAATATCTTAGACAGTTATGAAGATTTAGAAAGAGCACTTGAAAATTCTAAAACTGAAAAAGAATTAAGAGACGGTGTTGAATTAATATATTCTAAAATTAAAGATGTTTTAACTAAAGAAGGTTTAGAAGAAATCCCTGCAAAAGGGGAAAAATTCGATCCATTTAAACATGAAGCACTTATGGTTGCAAACGATGAAAATGTGGAAAATGGATATATTATTGATGAATTGATGAAAGGATATACCTTAAAAGGTAAAGTTATCAAATACTCTAAAGTTAGAGTCTGTAAAAAATAATGTTTATTAAATTATTATATAATCAAAAAATAAAGGTGATTAATTATGTCTGATACTAAAAAAGAAAAAATTATAGGTATTGATTTAGGAACAAGTAACTCTGCAGCATCTGTACTTGTTGGAGGTAAACCAACTGTAGTGCCTTCTGCAGAAGGTGCAAGCCAATACGGTAAAGCATTCCCAAGTTATGTTGCATTTACTGATGACGGTCAAATGTTAGTAGGAGAACCAGCTAGAAGACAAGCTGTAACCAACCCTGAAAACACCATCAGCGCAATCAAAAGAAGTATGGGAACCGATTACAAAGTTACAATCCACGGCAAACAATACTCCCCACAAGAAATCTCTGCATTCATCTTGCAAAAAATCAAAAAAGATGCAGAATCCTTTTTAGACGAAAAAGTTGAAAAAGCTGTTATTACTGTACCTGCTTACTTCGACGACAACCAAAGGACTGCAACAAAAGATGCAGGAACCATTGCAGGATTAGATGTTGTAAGACTTGTAAACGAACCTACTGCAGCAAGTTTAGCTTATGGTATTGACAAACAAGAAGACGATGATGTAAACATCATGGTATACGATTTAGGTGGAGGTACCTTAGATGTAACCATCATGGAATTCGGTGGAGGAATATTTGAAGTAAAATCCACCAGCGGAGACACCCAGTTAGGTGGTACCGATATGGATAATGTTCTTTTAAAATACTTATCTGATGAATTCGAAAAAGAAAACGGCATTAACCTTATGGATGATGATCAAGCAGTACAAAGGTTAAGAGAAGCTGCTGAAAAAGCAAAAATCGAATTATCCACTACCTTAACTACTGAAGTAAACTTACCATTCATTACAATGGGTAAAGACGGATCTCCTAAAAACTTAATCGTAAGTCTTACAAGAGCTAAATTAGAAGAATTAGTAGATAACATTGTTAAAAAATCCGGAAAACCAATGCAACAAGCATTAGATGATGCTAAAATGAGCAAATCCGACATTGATAAAATCATTCTTGTTGGTGGACCTACCAGAATGCCAATTGTACAAAAATATGTAGAAAAATTCATCGGCAAAACAATCGAACGTGGTATTGACCCTATGGAATGTGTATCAATGGGAGCAGCTATCCAAGGTGGAGTATTAGCTGGAGAAATTAAAGATTTAGTTCTTTTAGACGTAACTCCATTATCATTAGGTATTGAAACCTTAGGTGGAGTATCAACCACTTTAATTGAAAGGAACACAACAATCCCTACCAAAAAAAGCCAAATTTTCTCTACAGCTGCAGACAACCAACCATCTGTAGACATTAATGTTCTTCAAGGAGAAAGAAAAATGGCTGCAGATAACACCTCACTTGGAAGATTCCAACTTGTAGGTATCCCACCTGCACCAAGAGGAGTTCCTCAAATTGAAGTTACCTTTGATATTGATGCAAACGGTATAATCAACGTATCTGCAAAAGACAAAGGTACAGGTAAGGAACAAGCTATTACAATTACTTCTTCAACCAAATTATCTGACGAAGAAATCGAACAAAAAATTAAAGAAGCTGAAATGAACGCTGAAGCAGATAAACAAAAACAAGAAGAAATTGAAGTTAGAAACAATGCAGATTCCTTAATTTACACATCCGAAAAAGCTTTAGAAGAATTAAAAGACAAAGTAAGTGACGATGAAAAAGAAAAAGTTGAAAAACTTGTTGGTGAATTAAGAGATCTTGTAGCTGGCGATGACATTGCTGCTATTAAAGAAAAATCTGATGAATTATCTGAAGTAGTTCAAGGAATTAGTGCTAAAATCTATCAAGAAGCACAAGCACAAGCTCAAGCACAACAACAAGCTGACCCAAATGCAGGTGCTCAATCTAATTCCTCAGATGATGATGACGGCACAATCGATGCAGAATACGAAGTAAAAGATGATTAGATTAAATAATAATTGTTTTATTATTTCCAAGTAGGTTAGATAAAAATCAGAATCAATAAAAAAAAACTAGCTATCAGGAAAAACATAAAACAAATTATTTATTCTATTTTCTTATTTTTTTTAAATAATACTTATAAGGTGACTAAATGGCAGAAAAGCGAGATTATTATGAAGTTCTTGGAGTTGACAAAAACGCTTCAGAAAAGGACATCAAAAAAGCTTATCGTAAACTAGCTATGAAATACCATCCAGACGTAAGTGAGGAAGAGGGAGCTGAAGAAAAATTTAAAGAAGTAAGTGAAGCTTATGCCGTCTTATCTGATGATGAAAAACGTCAAAGATATGATCAATTTGGTCATGCTGGTATGGATGGATTTAGTGCAGAAGATTTCTATCAAAATGTAAACTTCGAGGACATATTCCAGGGCTTCGATATAGGAAACATATTCGACATGTTCGGATTTGGAGGAGGTTCACACAGAAGAGGCGGACCAACAGGACCTCAAAGAGGATCAGACATATACACCGAAGTCAAAATAACACTAGAAGAAGCTTTTAATGGTGTAGAAAAAGAAGTTAAAATACGTAGAAGTAAAATCTGTCCAACATGTAACGGAAAAAAATCAAAACCAGGTGTTGAACCAAAAACCTGTCCAACATGTAACGGAACAGGACAAGTAAAACAGGTAAGCAACACAATACTTGGTCAAATGATGAATGTAAGACCTTGTAGGGAATGTGGCGGTACCGGTAAAATCATTACTGACCCATGTGAAGAATGTCATGGAAAAGGTAATGTTAGGGAAAGTAAAACCATTAAAATCGAAATTCCCGCAGGTGTTGATGAAGGTGACCGTTTAAGAGTATCTGGTGAAGGTAACTGCGGAGACCAACCTGGATACGAAGGAGATCTTATAGCTAGTGTCCACATTAGCAGAAATAAAGAATTCCAACGTGAAGGAGACCACCTATATTACGAGCAACAAATCAGTTTCCCACAGGCAGCACTTGGAGATGTAATTCAAATCCCAACTATTGAAGGAAAAACCATTGAATTCAAAGTAACTCCAGGAACTCAAAGCGGAACAGTATTTAAACTTAAAGATCAAGGAATGACTTCAGTAAGACACAAAGGCAGAGGAAACCTCTACGTTACTGTAAAAGTTGTTGTTCCTAAAAAATTATCTGCTAAACAGAAAGAAGTACTTAAAGAGTTTGCTGATGTTAGTGGAGAAGAAATATCTCATGTTAAAAAAGGACTTCTTGATAAAATTTTTACTAAATAATCTCATCCATTCAACCCCTTCTTTTTCAATATCTTTTTTTTGAAATTTATAAATAAACATAATAATTATTTTAACACATATATTAACACTAATGTTGTGGAGGTATAGTCATGATTATTAGTAATGAAATTAAAGTAGATTTGTTTTTAAATGATGATGAATATGTTAATA
>OGOZ01001882.1_pt1 | contig 10976 bp, 11 predicted proteins | sample 1552801 | NCBI WGS metagenome assembly OGOZ01 (sample SAMEA2580196, study PRJEB22360) | human gut metagenome | biome: human gut; feature: human-associated habitat; material: faeces | place: Denmark | collected 2008/2010
ACGATGCCTATCTTTCTCATGTGAAAGTGCAGATTACCGCTTCAAAGAAAGATATAATCATACATAAAGCAGATCCTATAAAAGAAAAAGTCCATTTCAGCTATTATCGACTGGCAAAAGGCTTCTGTGGCATACTGTCGTATGCAAAAGAAGGCATTAGGCTATGGTTCAGGACAAATCGTCCGGCATACCGTCAACTTTGCCTTAAGTTAATCATCTGAATAGATAAAATAATATTTTTCCTAAAGCCCGGTTCTGACGGGGCTTATTAAAGTGCCTATAATTCTGGCTCTGCCATTCCTATACTTTCAAAAAAACGGCAGATTGGTGTTTTGAAAGAAGTCTGGCAATTTGAAATTACATTTTACGGAAACTCAAAATTTTTGTATATACTCTATGTTCAGCAACCATTCTCCAACGTGTTCTACTCTCTCTTACAGGCCTACCGCGTCCACTCCGTGAACAGCTTCTTCATGGGTGAACTTTTCATATTCAAGTTGGCTTATAAGTTCATCTCTTGACATTGGCACCGATTCCATGTAGGATTGCGCTTTAATGACAGCCTGTGCCATCCAGTCTCCGCCGCAGTTATCTATGGCATACTGTATCTCTTCAGATGTAAATTTTTCATATTCAAGCTGATCCATAAGTCCTAATTTGGAAAATCCTATGTCATCACTCAGATAAGATTTAGCAGATTCAAGCGCCTGTTCCTTCCAGTCGGCACCGCAATTGTCAAGGGCGTACTGTATCTGATTTGCATCATATCCCTCATATTCAAGCTGACCTTTGAGACTTTCTTTTGAAAAACCACCCATATCCAGATAACTTTTTGCACTCTTTAATGCATTGGATTCGCCGGCCGATACATTAGAGGCAGGAGTTGTCGGCTGGGCAGCAGGTTTGGTAGCTGGTGGTGCAGGTTGTTCTGCAGGCTGCTTTGCAGGCTGTTCTGCAGGTTGCTCTACAGGCTGTTTTGCGGGTTGGTTTGCGGGCTCATTGGGTGTAATCTGATTGCCATTGAGCAGATTAATCTTATCAACATATACAGCCGGAATTGATATAGTCTGTCCGAGAACCGATTCATACTGGAAAATGCCTACTGACGTTCCATAAATTTCAATATTATCATCTTCAAGAATACGGCTTGTTGTTTTTTCTGGATCATAGCCTATAAGAATCACCTTATCGTAGTCTCCGTCAACGGCAAGGCGGATCTGATTCTCATCATCTCCTTCCATAAGCTGGACAACCTCTCCTGTAAAATATACAAGTTTTCCCTCATAATCCTTTGGATTACGGGAAATGTTATCGAATGTAATTCCTGTCTTATAATCACTATCGCTGTATGTCTGTCTCTCAGAAGATTCGGTTATATCTTCTGCCGTTGTAGAATACTCAGTCTTATTCTTTTTGTGTGTTGTAGTCTCCTCTTCAGATTCATTAAAAGTTGCTGTTTTGCCACATGCCCATAACATGCAGCATGCAATAATCGTTAATAACAATACTGACAATTTCTTCATAATAGTTACCTCCATAATAAAATTGATGTTGCTCCCACCAGCCCCTTGATTTATTCATATTTTATCATTTTTACCTGTCCCAAAAAAAGGACTGGCAAATTTAAGGTAATACGCAAAGTTACAGTATAGGAAAAAGTGTGAATACATGTTATAATACCGGTAGTTAGTCTTAAAAGGAGATGAAAACAATAAAAAAGAAATTCCGAATTACATTTAATGCACCGGTAGTATTAGGTTTAATTTTTATATGTTTTGCGGCAACACTACTGGGAGAAATTACAAATGGTAGAAGCACAGCATTATTTTTTATGACATATCACTCATCATTATTAAATCCTCTGACCTATATAAGGTTTATAACACATGTTTTTGGGCATGCAGGCTGGGAGCATTTTATCGGTAATGCGACATATCTTTTATTATTGGGACCGGTATTAGAGGAAAAATACAAATCCAGAACATTAATTGAAATAATAATCATTACGGCACTGGTTACCGGTATTATCAACTATATCTTTTTCCCTAATATTGCACTATGCGGAGCCAGTGGAATTGTCTTTGCCTTCATTATTCTGGCTTCATTTACCGGATTTAAAGATGGTGAAATTCCTCTGACATTTATTCTTGTTGCCACCATATATATAGGCCAGCAGATATATGACGGAATTACAGTTAATGATAATGTATCGCAAATGGCTCATATTACCGGCGGACTGGTAGGTTCAATAACAGGATATATTCTTAACAAAAAAACAGTAGCCCAGTAATTTACTGTCCTCACCTGCGTGGCAATATGTTCCACACAAAGAAAACCGGGTCAGCTTTACGCCGACCCGGTCTTTATATTAAACGTTTCCTACACTTCATCCCTATAACTCTGCGGTTATGTACCTTAACCAAATATTGCCTCTGCAAGTTCCTGCATAGTCATTTCAATATTCTCTAAATCTGACTTATATAAAGTAACCGAAAGGAAGTATCCATTATCCTTTGTAATGACTGCACTATACTGTTCATTTTCGCTTGGTGACTTTACTCCCTTGAAAGTTCTTTTATAGAACTCGACTGTACCATTAGGTGTGTCAAGTGTATCTTTTAACTTTTCAATCTTGTCATATTCGTATTCGCTTTTATCAACTTTCCATTCATCACCTTCTATATAGTGTTTTACCCATCCTTCTGTATATGGGGTTACCCACACAGAAATATCATCTGTTTTCATGACAAAACAGTTCTCATCAGTATACTCGTCATATACTTCAAATCCATCAACAAGGTTAACTTTTCCGATTACATTTCCGTCGTAATCCTCAATTTCATATTTGCTCTTTTCGGATACATCTGAATCGTCTTTTTTGTCATCTTTCTTTGAAGGTTTTACATCATCTTTGTCAGGAGTTGACTCTTCTTCATCTTTCTTATCATCTGAATCGTCTGCGTCCTTAATTTCATCCGGAAGCTCAACCTTAGTCTTGCCGAAATCGGAGAATTCAAATGTAACGCTTGCTTCATTAATGCTTAATAAGTCTTTAACATTAACATCTTCTGTTGAAGATACTTCAAGAATCTTGCCGATGCAGCTCTTTAAATCAATTGAAATGGCTGTAATAGTGTCATTATCTCCGTCAATTGTTACTGTGATTGCCACATCTTCTAATAAATCAATAATTTTTGATATATCAAAATCTTCCTCTGAAACTTCTCCTAAACCGGAAAGGCTGTTTTCGATAGCTGACTTAATATCATCTTCCTTATCGCCAAGAATTTTGTCAAAATCAAGCTTGGCTTCTACTGTGTAGATACCATTCTTTTCAGAAACTACATCTGCTGTTTTGATAAAATCTGTAATTGCTGTTACGCTACGTAAGCTTGCAATCACATCTGAAAGATTTGTATCTGACTCTTCCTTCATCCATTTTTCGTCATCAAAATCATATTCATAGACATACGCTGTGTTGCCTTCTTTAACAAGATAAGTCTTGAGTTCATCGCTGTCTTCAGCAACATCAGGAATTTTTGCGTATGATTTTCCCTCTGCATAACCTGCTTCATCACAGATTTTAAGAGTTCCGTTTATGCCTGCCTTAGCTGATGACTTAAGGTCTGATTCTTCAAGTTCGCCTTCTTTAATAGCTGACTCAATCATTTCTTCAGTCATTCCCTGCATAACAAGAGCCTGTTTTAAATCTAAATCAGCATCTAATTTTACATCGAATGATACTGTGAAGTTTTCTAAACCTTTTTTGTTAGCTGCTACTGCTTTGACAAGGTCATCAGCACTCTTGCTGCCTTTTACCGTGTCTTCTGAAGACTGGTTCTCACCTGTTCCAACCTTCACTTTCTTGCTGCCACATGCTGCCATACCGAGTGTAAGTGCAATACACATCATGGCTACAAGAATTTTTTTAAATAATCCTTTTTTCATTTTGTCTGCTCCTTTAAAAATTTTAACTTTTAAGGTATTAAAACCAAAGCACGCTCTGATTGTAGCACGGAAAATTTTACTAATCAATATACGTTTTAGCGAAATAAAGCATCCTATTTCCGATAAAATAGCATTTATTCATAAAAAAAACTGCAGAAGAAGGGCATTTCCTCCTCTGCAGCCGATATCAGATTGTTATATAAGTATTATATTTTAATTTTCTTAATTTTCTTTCCATATCCACGGCATTATCAAGATTTTTGTATGCACCTACCTGCACTTTATAGAGGTCATCCTGATAAATAATAAATGCGGGATACCCCATATCTAACAATGGTTCCAAAAGTCTGTCCGCATTGTCACGGTTTCTGAAAGCCCCTACCTGGACACGGTATAATTTGTCACAGGTGCATCTGCTGCTTTCCCTGTCTTTTTCATACAATCCCTCGTATGGGTCTTTTATATTACTTTCATCTGGCGCAGGCTGTACATTATTATCCCTCGACGCTGTGCCGGAACCTATGGTTTTTAATATTCCATCGGCTATCGCCGCAGCTATCTGTTCAAATTCATCATCGAACTTCTTATTATCACTATCGTTGTTGATAAAGCCTGTTTCAATAAGCACCGCCGGCATATTGGTACGTTTAAGCACCACAAGATTAGGTCTTTCTATAATGCCCAGGTCCTTAAAGCCCAGATCCGTAAGATTATCCAGTATGTTTTCGGCAAGGCGTTCTTTCTCTCCGCCTTCACTGTAAATCAGCACCTGCACACCGCTTGCGGCGTTGGGATTCTCTCCTGAATTTCTGTGAAATGATACAAAATAATCTGCTCCTGAATTATTGGCATCCGTTGCCTTTTTAAACGGTGTTTCATATATGTCGTTATCTCTTGTATAAAAAACATCCATGCCTTCATTTTTAAGGATATCTCCAACCGCCATGGCAAGCTTTAAGTTGTCATCTTTTTCACGTCTTCCGTTATACACCGCTCCCGGGTCACTTCCGCCATGTCCTGCATCTAAAGCAATAAGCATAATATATACCTCTCTTTTTCATATGGTATATATTATGCCGGCAACGTCTTTATCTTTACATTTTTTTAATTAAAATAACTGTAATTACCACACTTGCTATCGCTATCAGTGACATTATGGTTATTGTTAATGCTACTTTCTTTTTATATTTTTTTGCAACTTTTTCGTCTATCATTAATTATTTTTCCTTTCATATTTTACAAATTCATATATAAGGTCAAAATATGTTCTTTCGTCGCTGGATTCTGTGATAACAAATCCTTCATCTTCCAGATTAGGGAAGTACGAATCTGCGTCATAAGCATAATCTATCTTAGTAATATGGGCTACGTTGCAAAGAGGGAGCATCTGCTTATATATGGAAGCACCGCCGATTACATATACGTCTTCATCGGCAAAATCTTTTGCCGCCTCAACGGCTTCTTCTATACTGTGAACCACAATAGCTCCGTCAACCTTGTAATTCATATCTTTTGTTATTACAATATTGGTTCTGTTCTTTAAAGGGCGTTTATTAGGAAAACTTTCAAGGGTCTTGCGTCCCATAATTACGGCTTTGCCCGTTGTGGTCTCCCTGAACCATTTCTGATCCTCAGGAATTCTTACAAGAAGTTCGTTTTTGTATCCTATTGCCCAGTTTTTGTCTACTGCTGCGATTAAATTCATAATATGTCCTTTCCTATATAGCTACAGGTATATTGGTGACCTGTGGTCCGGTTATATAATTATCTACCGATACATCATCCCTTGTAAACTTGTAAAAATCTTTTACCTCGGGATTAAGATGGAACGTCGGTGCATCATAACATTCTCTTGATATAAGTTCCTCCACAATAGGAATATGTCTGTCATATATATGTGCATCTGCGATTACATGTACAAGTTCTCCCACCTGCATATCACATACCTGTGCCAGCATGTGCACAAGCACCGCATACTGTGCAACATTCCAGTTATTGGCTGTGAGAATGTCCTGTGACCTCTGGTTAAGAATTGCGTTAAGTGTAAGCTTGTCTTCACCTTTTTTCTGGGTAACGTTAAAAGTCATGCTGTAGGCACATGGATATAAATTCATCTCATGTAAATCCTGGTGCACATATATATTAGTCATTATCCTTCTGCTGAAAGGATTGTTCTTTAAATCATATATAACACGGTCTACCTGATCCATCATGCCTTCTTTATACCGGTGCTTTACACCAAGCTGATAACCGTATGCTTTGCCGATTGAGCCGTTCTCGTCCGCCCATGCATCCCATATATGGCTGTGAAGGTCATGGATATTGTTGGATTTTTTCTGCCATATCCATAACAATTCGTCTGTTGCACTCTTAAGCGCTGTTTTTCTTAATGTAACAAGCGGAAATTCCTTGCTGAGATCATATCTGTTTACAACACCGAATTTTTTGATTGTATAAGCAGGAGTTCCGTCCTCCCAGTGTGGTCTTACTTTTTCGCCCTCCGTACTTACACCGTTTTCAAGGATATCCTTACACATGTCTATAAAAACTTTATCTGCGTAGCTCATCATTTCCTCCTGTTACTGCACTATTTTACTTTATCATATATCTCCGTAGGAACATAAGCCTTGACTTCTATTCCCTCCGCAACATATTCCTCACTTATAAGCTGTCCGTATTTTCTTATAAGGGATATCTTGGAAGCCTCCGTATAAGAATATGTCTTTTCTATATATATTTTGCTTTCTCTTAAAACTTCTTCAATGGTATCTTTAAGTTCTGTCAGTCCGTCACCGTGAAGAGCCGATATATTAACGGTCTTGTCGGCCTTAAAATCTTTAAGAACTTTATTGCCTGCAATTTCTATTTTGTTAAAAGCCGTTATTATAGGCTTATCGCCCGCTCCCAGTTTCTCAAGGGTATCATATACAACATACATCTGGGAATCCATTGCAGGATTGGAAGCATCCACAACATGAAGAATTATATCTGCATATACAGCTTCTTCAAGTGTGCTTTTAAAAGCTTCCACAAGGTGATGAGGAAGTTTGCTTATAAATCCGACTGTATCCGTAAGAAGAATCTGCTGCCCGCTTTCAAGCTCCAGCCCTCTCGTTGTAGGGTCAAGTGTGGCAAAAAGCTTATTTTCCGCAAGTATTCCCGCACCCGTTAATGTATTAAGAAGTGTCGACTTACCTGCGTTAGTATATCCTACTATAGCGACCACCGGAATATTGGAACGGCTTCTCTGGCTTCTTGTAAGCTCACGGTGGGTTACAACCGCTTCAAGCTCATGCTTAAGCTGTCCTATTCTCTCATGGATAATTCGCCTGTCCATCTCAAGCTTTGTCTCTCCGGGACCTCTTGTACCGATACCTCCGCCGAGTCTTGAAAGTGCGTTTCCAAGTCCCGAAAGTCTTGAGGAACGATATCTCAACTGGGCAAGCTCAACCTGAATCTTACCCTCATTGGTATTAGCCCTTGCTGCAAAAATATCGAGAATAAGAAGCGTTCTGTCCATGACTTTAATTTCAAGGGCATCGCTGAGATTGTTCATCTGTGCCGGAGAAAGTTCATCATCACATATTATGCCTGTTGCATCATATTCTATTATCAGTTCTTTAATCTCATCTATCTTACCCTTGCCGATATAAGTGGCCGGATTGAAATTATCAAGATTCTGTATTACCCTTGCCACCGTTACAGCACCTGCAGTTGACGCAAGCTCGCAAAGCTCGTCAAGGGACTGTTCGATATTTTCTCTGTCTGATTTTCTTACAGCTACAAGAATAACTCTTTCTTCCGCTTCTCTGTTATCAATCATAAAAATCTCCTGTTAAGATACTCTGGACTTCAAAAACGTATATTCTCTCAAAGCCTTTGTATCATCACTGTAATCCTTTACATAGCTTTCAAACAAATCCAGTGCCTTGCTGAAATCTCCGAGATATTCGTAGCATATTGCCTGATTGTAAAGCAGTGCTTTCTTAGTTTCTCCTTTAGCTGACTCAAGACCTTTACTTATATATTCCAGAGCCTCGGTATACTTAAATCTCTTGATAAGATATGCCCCGTACTGGTTATATGCTTCGCTGTTAGACGTATCTTTATTGATACAATCCATATAAAGGTCTTCCGCTTCCGAATATCTTTCCTGTGCTTCATAAGTAAGTGCAAGGTAAAAAGCTGCATCCTTCTCACCTGCGTCTATGGCCTTCTTAAGGAACTGTTCTGCCTGTGTATAGTCCCCGAAAAGATAATATGTCTTGCCTATAAGAAAATCATCCGCATCTTTACTTGAAATAAGTCTTCTGAGATAAGATTCAGCCCTGTCTGTATAACCTGATGCCATAAATTCGTTATACATATTACAATATAAGGAATAACTGTTGTCACTGAGGGAAATAGCCTCTTCAAAATCAAGTGCCGCATTATTCTCATTGCCCGTATGGACATATGCACAGCCTCTTAAATAATATAAATCTGCCTTATCAGCCTTGCCGCATTCATCAATAAGTGTTGTATAATACTCTATTGCTTTATCGTATTCGCCGCTTTTTGTGAGACATTCCGCATAATATTTCATTGCATCAAGACAAATACTGTCATATCTGCTGCCTGATTTGGTAATCACGGTATCAAACTGCTCCTCGGCCGTTTTAATGTCCCCAAGCTTATAATAAGCAATTCCAAGTCCCCTGTAAGCGTCCCTGTTACTGCTGTCCTTACTTATAATCTCATTAAATGATTCTATAGCTCCCTGATAATCGCAGGTCTCAATTTTGCTCATTCCTGCCTGACATGACAATGAATTGCTCTTGCCACATCCTGTTAAAACTGCTGCGGCAACTGTGCCTGCACATATAATATCTATAAATAAATGTTTTTTCATTACAACAAACTCCTAAAATTATAACAAATCAGGTATCCTAAACACCCGATTAAGCTAAATTGTACCATAGTAAATGTTTTGTAACAAGTGGTATTAAAAGATTTTCACACCCTTTTTTTATAAGCATGCTCTATTTTCTTCCCAAGAGGAACTGCAAGTGCCAGTAAAAATATTACGTTGGAAACCGCATAAATTATCGTAAATGTCAGTGACGTACTTATCGTAATCAGATAATAACTCCATCTAAACGTCCCAAAGGTCCATATAACCGTATAAATGTCCATTAAAAGTGAAAAAATCACACCGGCAAACACACCGTAAATCATGAGAACGGCTTTGTTTTTTCTTAATAGTCCCCCAATAAGGGCGGATATAATCCCGATTAATCCCCATGTCAACATCTGGAAAGGAGTATACATTCCCTGTCCGAAGTAAAAATTAGTAACAAGTGCTGCAAGCGCCCCACAGTAAAAACCTGCCTCTATTCCAAGATACATTCCGGCAATTATCACAACCGCTGTCACCGGCTTAAATCCGGGAAAAGGTGCGAATATGAAACGTCCTGCAATCGACATGGTTGTAAGCACCGTTATAAGCATGATTTTTCTCACTGAAGTATTCTTTTTTTCGAGAATATAGAAAAATACAAAGCAGAAAATAACAACTGCTGTTGCAAAAATAAAAGCACCAGTCTTTACCTGTTCCATTCTTCCGCCTCTTTCTCCGTAACCACATCCTCTGAAATTCCTTTCCACATCCTGCATACAGGAGTTGTGTAAAATACATTTTCAAGACAAAACTCCCTTACATTGCCTGAATACACCGGCTGCCTGTCTGAAATCATACACACATAATCTGCCGCATCTGCCATAAAAGAAATGTCATGGGAAATTACAAGAATGGTTTTTTGTTGTTTTTTTAATTCATTAATAGTATTAATCAAATTTGCTTTTTCTCTGTTATCTACGCCTTTAGTCGGCTCATCAAGAATTATTATGTCAGGATTATTTTTTAACACAAGAGACAGGGCAAGAAGTTGTTTTTCACCTCCGCTTAAATCGTAAGGGTTTCTGCCGTCATATTCATCATTTGTAAAATGGTCTGTAACATCCTGTGAAAGAATACCGATACTGTTGCCGTAGGTCTTTATTTTTCCCGAATAAGGCTTAATATAGCCTGAAAGCAGCTTTGCAACCGTTGTTTTGCCGCTGCCGTTTTCACCTACGATAAAATGACATTTTCCTTTGTACAATTTCATGGAAAAATCTTCGATTACAAAACCGTTCTCTTTTGTATATCCGAATGACACATTTTTAAGTTCTGCCGCAATTTCGTTTTTATTATTAACGGAATCCTGTTCTTTGTGGATAGTATTTCTCTGTTTTATATATTTATGCCCCTCTGCCAGACTAAGCGGTACAGGTCTTTTATCCGCAAATATCCTTGCAACCGTGGGAAGCAGGTAACCATAACCGTTTTCCGCCATATATACTGCTGTTTCATCAGGTTTTCCGGCATAGACAATCTCACACTTATCAAGGAGAATTATTTTATCCGCATAATAAAAGAGTTCATCCGTCCTGTGCTCTGTGATAATCACTGTTTTAAATAATTCCTTATTAATCTTCTTAACCCTGTCAAGAAGCCTTCCGGCCATCACCGGATCAAGCATGGAAGCAGGCTCGTCAAGCAAGAGTACATCTTTATCGCAGGCAATTACGGAAGCAAGATTCAAAATCTGTTTTTCCCCACCTGAGAGTGAATCGGTTCTTTTGTCAAACATGTGGCTGAGTGAAAAAAATGAAGCTGTTTCCGCAATTCTTCTTTTAATAAAATCATCTTTAAGCCCTTTTCCCGATAAATTTACGGCAAGCTCCCCATACACGCTGTCCATAATTATCTGGTTATCGGGATTTTGCATTACCATCATGGCATTATCTTTAAAATATTCTTTTAACTTCTTCAAAAGTGTGGTTTTGCCGCTGCCGGTCATACCACATACTAATATAAAATTACCCTTTTCGACTATCTTTTCATATTGTATATCCATAATTTAACATTCTCCTTTCCCCTGTAAAAAATCGGAATAAAAGACATAAATGCCATAAAAACAAGCCTTGCCCCAGGCAGCAATAAT
>OGOZ01001888.1_pt1 | contig 10964 bp, 6 predicted proteins | sample 1552801 | NCBI WGS metagenome assembly OGOZ01 (sample SAMEA2580196, study PRJEB22360) | human gut metagenome | biome: human gut; feature: human-associated habitat; material: faeces | place: Denmark | collected 2008/2010
ATCCCTTGTCTGCAACTAACCCCCAAAAGAAAGAAATGAAAGAGTTGAATGTAAAAAAAGTAAGTCTGGCTAATGTAGCAGTAGAGAATATTCCTGCTTTGTTGGATAAAGAAAAGGTGGCTTTTCAGTCGATCAATACGGTGAATTGGAAAACATTCCCTTATCAGCCGGAGGTGCAGTTCCGTATAGCTCATACGGATGATGCGATTTTGGTTCATTACAAAGTAAAAGAAGCCAGTGTGCGTGCTGTAGCTGCCGGAGATAACGGTGCAGTATGGGAAGATGCTTGTGTAGAGTTCTTTTCTATCCCTGCAGGAGATGGAATTTATTATAACGTAGAATGTAACTGTGCCGGAATTCTCCTGATTGGTGCCGGTGCCGGACGCGAAAACCGTGAACATGCCCCGCAAGAAGTGATGGACAAAGTGCAACGCTGGTCTTCTTTGGGACGCCAGTCTTTTGAGGAACGTGTGGGAGAGTGTAACTGGGAACTGGCATTGGTTATTCCATATTCTGCTTTTTTCAAGCATCAGATCACCAGTCTTGACGGAAAGACGGTTCGTGCCAATTTCTACAAATGCGGTGATAAACTACAAACGCCTCACTTCCTTTCTTGGAATCCTATTGCTCTGGAAAAGCCTAATTTTCACTGTCCCGAATTCTTCGGCACATTGAACTTTGAGTAATTATTTCCAGTCTTTCAAATTATAACTTGCTTCTACCGTCCTTTCTATATCATCGGGAAGGGCGGGGAAGAAGTCTATCCCTGTGATCCGCTCCACTTCGTCCACAGTGTTTACATAAGAGTCCAGCGGATTGTTCCCTTCATTATTTTTATAAATAAAGCCGATAGCTTTCGGTTTCTTGTGTAGAGCAAGTATCACCTTAAAGAAAGCATCCGGTACGGCAACTTTATGCTCGCCTATGGTCTGTGGCTTCCGGTCATAGAAGATAGGACCGGCTACAATGTAAAGGCAACTGTCTTTTTTCACCCACTTGCGGCATTTCTGTTCCAGCTCGTTCCAGTCGCCCCGGTTTAGATTGTGGTGTTGGGGGCAGATGTTAGTCATGTAGAAGCTCTCTATCATGGCTTCACGGTCCCATTTGTTATCACCTGCCGGACAAAGATGCCCACGATCCCAACCACTACCTTTATAGTCTTGTGTAGTGACGGCTTTACTTTTAGGCAGGTCAGGGTCAGGACGAAAGTTATTGATTCGCTCGGTATTTTCCTTTAAACGTTCGGGAGTCAGTTTCCAAGCTACCCAGTTTGCTATACGCGTGTTGGAGTTATAGGATACGAGGTATCCGGTGCGCTGCAGAAGTATTTCGGGAGTACTTGGGGCAGTTGTTTGCTTGATGTATATATCGGAATTTTGGGGAGTACTCTGAACGATGATTTCTGTCTGCTCAGGGCCGGCAGTCTTTTCTTTAGAGTTCGTTGTCTGATAAGCGGTAACGATGCCGCATATGATCAGGACAATCAGGAACACCAGTTGTTTCTTGCTATTCGTTTGTTTCTTCTTCTTTTTTCTCATAATTGAACGGGTAAGGTGGTGCAAAGATAACAAAAAAGGCGGACGAGTAAACCCGACCGCCTTCCGAATAAGGAGTATTCTTTTATTTTACAATGCCTTTGGACTCGCGTACGAAGTTAAGGATATTGTGTATTTCGTCACTCATCGGCACTTGGTCTTCAATCTTTTGCAAAGCATCCTGTATGCTGAAGTTACCTTGGTAAATCAGACGGTAAGCATTTACGATATGACGTAGAATACGGTCTGTTACCTGATGCTTGTGCTGTAGCACAACAGCATTAATGCCATGATAACCGGCCGGATTACCATTCATGATCACATAAGGAGGAACGTCTTTCGCAATGCGGCATCCTGACTGGATCAATACCCAGCTTCCGATGTGGCATTGTTGTTGTAAAATGACGTTACTACTCAGAATGGTAAAGTCATTGATACGACAATCACCGGCTACAATAGTCTTAAGTCCTAATACGCAGTGGTTACCTACCTGCACGTCGTGACAAAGGTGTACACCATCCATCAAAAAGTTCTCGTTCCCGATACGTGTAGCATCTCCTTCATGTGTAGCGCGGCTCACAACTACATTTTCGCGAATGTCGTTCTGGTCACCGATGATCAGCAGACTTTTCTCACCCGTATAATGGAAATCCTGCGGGGTGGTACCGAGTACGGCGCCATGATGCACTTTGTTCCTTTGCCCCAAGCGTGTACCGTCGAGGATACGCGCACCGGACATGATAATACAATCATCTCCAATCTCTACATCGCCTTCGATATATGCAAAAGGCTGAACCGTTACATTCTTGCCGAGCTTTGCGGCAGGATCTACAAATGCTAATGGACTTATCATAGTAATTAGTTTTTAGTTATTACTTTCTGCCTCCTCCGAGCGCTTGGTACAGGCTGATAACAGCTTGCATGCGGTCGAAAGTGTCGGATACCTCGGAGGTTTGTGCACTGAGGTAAGATTGCTCAGCAGACAGAACTTCCAGATACGTTGACGTGCCTAAGTTAAACAATTCTTTTGTATCTTCCGCAGCTTTGCGGGCTGAATTTACCTGAATCTCGCGAGAAATGGCTTTTTCGGAGGTCATTTGGTATTGATACAAGGCATTGCTCACTTCATTTCCAGCTTTCAGCAGAGTGGTCTGGAACTGGATTTTGGATTGCTCTTCCTGTGCTTTGGCCTGTTTCAGACGGGCGATATTAGCACCGCGATAGAACAACGGTTGAGTCAACGATCCTATGGCGGAAGCCAGTAACTTGCCCGGATTTACAATTGCAGAACCTGCACTGTTAGTCCAGCCTGCCGAACCACTCAAAGTAATCTGCGGATAGAAAGCTGCACGTGAGCTGTTAGTATCATAATAACTTGCAGCAAGAGACATCTCGGCAGCTTTTACATCGGGACGGTTAGACAACAGTTGCAAAGGAATACCGGCTGAGAATTCTGTCGGTAATTGTTGATCTTCCAGTACACCACGTTCTATTTCTTGTGCTGGCTGATTCAGCATCAGGCAAAGGGCGTTTTCTGTTTCGCGAATGCTTTGACGCATGCTGGGCAGAGATGCCAATACCTGTGCGTAAGCTGCACGGGTTTGTTCTACTCCGGCAGAAGTCGTATTGTATATGCCTGCGTCCTTCATTGCTTCTACGGTTTCCACATTCTTTTTCAGGATGTCGGCTGTGGATTCTGTAATCTGCAACTGGCGGTCGAGCATCAACAATGTGTAGTACATATTGGCCACATTGGCAATTACCTGAGTTTGTACGGCTTGTTCATAGAACTGTGTTTGTTTCAGAGATACCTGTGCACCACGTTTCGGGTTCAGTATCTGACCGAACAGGTCAATCTGCCAGCTTGCTGTAACAGGAAGTGAATAGGTCTGCGTAGCTTTTCCCTTATCCCAACTGCTAACGGTTCCCTGCGGAGACAATGCCAGCGTGGGAGCATAAGCCAGACGCGCAGACATAAGGGCAGCTTCTGCTTTCTTCACATTCAAAGCGGCGCTACGCAAATCGGGGTTATTAGCAAGTGCTTGTTCGATGAGCGCTTGCAACTGAGTGTCGGTGAATACTTCCCTCCAAGGCAGGTTACCGAAGTTTGCTGTATCCGCAGCCAGCGTATCATTTACAACTGTTGTGTCGCGATACAGTCCGGCAGCCGTAATATCTTCGGGTCTGTCGTATGATTTGTAGATGTGGCAGCTGCTCAGAAGAGCAGTTGCACACATCAAAGTTATAATCTGTTTCTTCATAATCTTTCTATATTAATGAAGAATGGTGAACGAAGTCCTCCATTCTTCATTCTTAATTTACTTCGTGTATTGCTCAATTTCAGGTTCTGCGTCAGAGTTATCCACATCGGTCCATTCCATCGGTTTAATCTTCTCCTGCAGGTATTGGAATGCAACGAACAGGGCCGGTACAATAAAGATCTGCAGAATCATACCGATTAACATACCACCGATGGCAGAAGTACCCAGTGTACGGTTACCATTAGCACCTGCACCGGATGCCAGCATTAACGGAATCAAACCGACAATCATGGCCAGTGATGTCATCAAGATAGGACGCAGACGGGCTGCGGCACCCAGTACAGCTGCCCACGTTATACTCATACCCATCTTACGACGGTCGAGGGCAAACTCAATAATCAAGATGGCATTCTTCGCCAACAGACCCATCAACATGATCAATGCAATCTGCATATAAATGTCGTTGGACATGGACCCCATTATCATTTTCAGAATGGAGATATTACCAATGGCACTCATACCGTTGACGAACAGGAAGCTACCCAACAGACCAAACGGAATAGACAACAGTACGGCAAGCGGCAAGATGTAACTTTCATACTGTGCACTCAGCAACAGGTAAACGAATACGAAGCAGAGAACGAAGATCAATCCTGTGGTGCTACCACTGGTTTCGGCCTCTTCACGTGCCATACCTCCCAATTCGTAAGCGAAACCGGCAGGTAAGTTCTCTTTGGCAACCTCGGCGATAGCGGCCAGTGCCTGACCGGAAGTATATCCGGAAGCTGGGGCAACCATCACTTTCATAGAAGTATACAAGTTGAAGCGGCTGATAATATCGGGTCCGTATACCTTCTTGATGGAAACGAACTGAGTTATCGGGGCCATTTCATCGCCGTTGCGCACCTTGATGCTAGACAATGATTCCAGATTCTTGGTTGCTTCCGGTTCTGCTTGAACCATTACACGGTACATCTTACCAAAACTGTTGAAGTTAGAAGCATACAGACCACCGAAGTATCCCTGCATAGTGCTGAGGATGTCGCTCGGACTGATACCCGCCTTCTTACAGGCAGCAGCGTCGATGTCCAGCATATATTGTGGGAAGCTCGGATTGAAGGTCGTCTTTGCCGAGTTGATTTCCGGGCGCGCTTCCAATGCGGCATTGTAAGATTTCACTACATCGAAGAAGTGGTTCAGGTCACCACCAGTCTTATCCTGCATGTTCAACTCGATATCGCTGGATGCAGAGTAACCCGGAATCATAGGAGGAGCAAAGAACAGTACCTGTGCTTCCTTGATAATCTTCTGTGCACGCATAAAGAGCGTGATGTAAACAATATTAGAGTTCTGCATTGTGGAGCGTTCCTCCCAGTTTTTCAACTTGATAATGATGGAACCGTAAGAAGGTCCTTGTCCACCGATGAAGCTATAACCGGAAATCACTGTACGGGATGCAACAGCCGGTTCGGCGGCCACAAGGCTATCTACACGGTTCAGCACCTCTTGTGCGCGTTCCTGTGAAGTACCCGGAGGCAGAGTCACTACACCCATGATGGTACCTGTATCTTCATTAGGTACCATACCTGTCGGAGTAATCTTCATAAAGAAAATCAGCAATACGATAGAACCTGCTACAAGACCGAAACTCAGCCATCTTTTCTGGATGAAGAACAATACATTATTCTTGTATTTCTTCAACATCTTGTCGTAAGCCACATTGAAGCCTGTGTGGAAGCGACTGATAAATGTCGATTTCTTTTCACCATGTTCATCATGTGGTTTCAGGAAGATGGCACACAATGCCGGACTCAACGTCAAAGCGTTCAATGCGGAGAAACCGATAGCGATAGCCATCGTCAGACCGAACTGTCGGTAAAATATACCTGCCGTACCCCCCATGAAACTTACAGGGATAAATACAGACATCATGACCAGCGTAATAGAAACGATGGCACCACCCAATTCACTCATGGCGTCGATGGAAGCGGCACGGGCAGACTTATACCCCTGGTCCAACTTCGCATGGACACCCTCGACGACGACTATGGCATCGTCGACCACTATCGCAATGGCGAGCACCATGGCTGAAAGGGTCAGCAAGTTGATACTGAAGCCGATTAGTTTCAGTACGAAGAATGTTGCAATCAATGCTACAGGAATAGCGATGGCGGGAATCAACGTAGAACGGAAGTCCTGCAAGAAGACATATACCACGATGAACACCAAGATAAAGGCCTCGATCAATGTCTTGATTACCTCATGAATAGAGGCGAACAAGAAGTCGTTGGCACTCTGTGCAATATTGATATGCAAGCCTGCGGGCAGTTTATCGGAATAATCATTCAGCAATGTTTCCAGGTCACTGATGGTTTGTGTAGCGTTACTTCCGGCCATCTGGAATACAATACAACTGACGGCCTTATGACCGTTAACGGTGTTATTGAAACTATAGGTCAGACGTCCCAGTTCGATATCGGCAATATCTTTCAGTCGGAGTACTTCTCCGTTTTCCATTGCTTTGATAACGATGTTCTCAAATTCCTCTGGCTGTTGCAGACGTCCTTTGTAACGTATTGTATATTGGAATGTCTGATTACCACGCTCACCGAACTGTCCGGGGGCAGCCTCGATATTCTGCTCAGCCAAAACTGCTGCTACGTCATTGGGAATCAGCTTATACTGAGCCATTACGTCGGGTTTCAGCCAGATACGCATGGAGTAGTCAGTACCCAACACCATTGCGTCACCTACACCGGCAACACGTTTTACTTCAGGGATAAGGTTGATGTTGGCATAGTTTTCCAGGAACTCGATGTTGTATTGGTCCGTCTCATCATAAATAGAGAATACCATCAACATGGAAGTCTGTCTCTTTTGTGTTGTTACACCTACCTTAGTTACTTCGGCAGGTAGCAGACCTTGCGCCATGGATACACGGTTCTGTACGTTTCCGCCAGCCATATCCGGGTCAGTTCCCTGCTTGAAGTAAACGGAAATATCGGCAGAGCCACTGTTGGTGGCATTGGAAGTCATGTACATCATGTTTTCCACACCGTTGATCTGGTCTTCCAGCGGTGCAATAACGGAGTTCAACACCGTTTGGGCGTTGGCACCCGTGTAGGTGGCACGCACCGATACGGTTGGCGGTGCAATGTCCGGGTATTGGGTGATAGGCAAGGTTGCCAGACCAATAAGACCCAGGATCACTATCAGCACGGAGATTACCGTAGATAGTACCGGACGATTAATAAATCTATCTAATTTCATGTCTCTTTTATTTTAGTTGGCAAGTTGACTCGGTTTCAGAAACGTCAACTCTTAATTAAACGCAGTTTGGATATTACCTTCTTTCTGGTCTTTCAGTGCTTTCTGATATTCAGCTTCTTTTTCAGCAGGAGTGATAGGAGTGATAGATGCCCCGTCTCTCAGGTTTTGCACACCTTCCATTACTACTTTATCACCGGCTTTCAAACCTTCGGTTACGTAGTAGTACTTACCATCATTCAGCTTGAACACCTGGATTTCCGTGTTCTTCAGAGTGTTGTCGGGCTGCACTACGAATACGAACTTCTTGTCCTGTATTTCTGTAGTAGCTGATTGAGGTATCATAATAACATTTGTCATCGGGTTGGGGAATACCACATTACCGGTACTTCCGCTACGCAACACATTGTGTTTGTTGGGGAAGAGGGCACGCATAGTTACCGAACCGGTAGTCTGATCGATAACGCCGCTGATGGTTTCTACACGTCCGCTGTCGGCATACATGGTTCCATCGATAAGCTGTAGCTGTACATCGGGCATTCTTTCCAGAATTTCCTTGATACTACCACCTTCACGGATTTGCGACAGCAATTGTCTTTCGGTCATGGAGAAGTAAGCATACATTTCAGAAATATCGGCTACAGTAGTCAGCGGGTTGGCAACGGAAGGGCTAACCAAACTACCTACACGGTAGGGGATGCTACCTACTACGCCATCACTGGGGCTGGTTACACTGGTGTACGACAGATTGTTCTTGGCGTTTACTAATTGTGCTTCAGCTTGTGCCAATTGTGCTTTTGTTTGTGCCAGTTGATTCTCTGCCATCTGCAAATCGTAGTTGCTGATGATGTTCTTTTTGTTCAGCTCACGCTTGTTGTTTACGGTAAGTTCTTGCGTGTTTACGGCTGCTTTGGCTGTTTCAACAGCAGCTTTGGCTGAGTTTACGGCTGCTTGATACTGTACAGGGTCAATGCTGAACAACACTTGCCCTTTACGTACTACTGCACCTTCGTCTACATGTAACTTGGTGATGAAACCGCTTACCATGGGGCGGATTTCTACATCTTGTTTACCTCTGATCGTAGCCGGATAGCTGTTCGTTAAGTTGGCAGTGGTTGTTTCCACTGTAATCACTGCAAATTCGGGTGCTTTACCCGCAGTTTTGTCACTTTGTCCGCAACTGAACAGTGACAGGCAACATGCCAATAAAATCAATCTACTCTTCATACTTGTAATTATTCTCTGTCTTTTGGTTTATTTTTTTATCTTGGTAAAAAGGCTTTTTATGTTTTGTCATAGTTGGATAATACGGAGGGCAAAGGGGAAAACTAGAAGCACTCTTCGGGTTTTCCGGCTGCAAAATTATCTATTTTTGAACAGGTTGGTTCTATTACTGGCTATTTTTAACTATGTTTTATACATATATTATATAAAGGGGAGGGATGGAGCAGAGTTAAGAGTAGGACTGAAATAGGCTGAGTCCGTAGCTGAAGCAGGATGAATTTCGTACTGAGATAGTCATCAATGCCGATGATGCCCACCATCAATGCCATTGATGCCTATCATCAATGGCATTGATGATATACTCACTCCCGTAAAGAACATATCTCATTTATACCCTCATCCGGGCTTACTTAACGTATCAGCTCCAATGTGTCGATGCGACATCTTTTGCATCCTTTTCTGGCAAAAGCCTTATAATTTAATATCTTCTTGCTCTTTTTTGATTAAAATACTGTAAAGCATTCTGTTTATTAAGGGATAACCTTTATTTTTGCAGCATATTACGTAATAAATATTTAGATATGAAGTCTCTTTTCAATCGTCTGGCAGGTGTTGCCGTTGTTGGTGTCGTGCTTTATTCTTGCGCCAGCATCGGTCGTCCGGAAGGTGGTGCTATTGATGAAACCCCTCCACGCTTCGTAGGTAGTACGCCTGCGCCGGGCGCGCTTAATAATAACCGGAAGAAAGTTACGATTGAATTCGATGAATTCATCAAGCTTGAGAAACCCGGGGAGAAGATCGTGATTTCTCCACCTCAGGTGCAACAACCGGAGATAAAGGCGAATGGGAAGAAGGTGGTAATCACCTTAAAGGATACTCTCAAACCGAATACTACTTATTCGATAGACTTCTCTGATGCTATTCAGGACAATAATGAAGGTAATCCGTTGCCCGATTTCGGGTTTACTTTCTCCACGGGTTCCGTTATCGACTCGATGGTGGTTTCTGGTACCGTGCTGAATGCAGCCAATCTGGAACCGGTGAAAGGTATGCTGGTAGGTATGCATTCCAATTTAGCTGACTCGGCCTTTACTACGATACCTTTTGAACGTGTAGGTCGTACCGACAGTCGCGGACGTTTCACAATTCGGGGTGTTGCTCCGGGTGAATACCGCATCTATGGATTGCAAGATGCTGACCAAAACTTCTATTATAGTCAGCCCACTGAAATGATTGCTTTCGAAGACTCTCTGATTATTCCTGCCATGGATGAACGGACACGTCTTGATACACTCTGGAAAGATTCTCTGACGATAGATACGATCATGGAGAGAGCTTATACTCATTTTTCTCCGGATGACGTTATATTGCGCTGTTTCAAAGAACGGGTTTTGTCGCAACGTCTCATCAGGAGCGAACGTCCCGAATCCCGGAAATTCTCTTTCTATTTCTCTACTCAGGCTGACAGCCTGCCGTTGTTGAAGGGACTGAATTTCGATGAAACCAACGCTTTCATCGTGGAGAAGCCTACCGGACGCATTGATACGCTTCATTATTGGATAAGAGACTCTTTGATCTATAAGATGGATACTTTGAAGATGAGTCTCACTTACCTCTATACGGATACGCTCAACCAGTTGGTACCGCGTACGGATACTCTGAGACTTGTATCGAAAATTCGGCCTAAGTCCGAGAAAGAACTTGAAAAGGAACGTGAGAAGAAAGAAAAGGAACTGGAAAAAGCCAAAAAGAAAGCGGAGAAAGAGGGGAAGGAGTATGTAGAACCGACGGTATTCTTACCTGTAGATGTATATGCACCGGGTACGATGGATATCTACGACTACATCTCTCTTACGTTTACTGAACCGTTGGCAACTGCTGCTGATGGTGCTATTCATCTGAAACAGAAAGTAGACAGCTTGTGGAATGATGTCCCTTACGATTTTGTTCCGGACTCTCTGAACCTGATGCGCTATAATGTTTATGCAGATTGGGTGCCCGGTGAAAGCTATGCTTTTGAAGTCGACTCGACGGCTTTTCATGGAATATATGGCCTTTTCACCGATAAGATAAAGAAAGAATTTAAGGTGAAGAAACCTGAAGAGTATGGGCAAATATTCTATAATGTGACGGGAGCGGATTCGATTGCTTTTGTAGAATTGCTGGACGCACAGGATAAAGTGGTACGTACAGTGCCGGTTGTCGATGGTAAGGCAGATTTCTACTTCCTGAATCCCGGCAAATATAGTGCGCGCCTTATAAATGATACGAATGGAAACGGTGTGTGGGACACCGGAAAATACGAAGACAAACGGCAACCGGAGAAAGTGTATTACTATCCTCAGGTGATAGAACTGAAAGCTAATTTCGACTTGACCCAGGATTGGAACATACATGAAAAGCCACTGGATAAACAGAAACCGGATGAACTCAAAAAACAAAAACCAGATGAAGACAAGAAAAAGAGAAACCAGAATAACCGCAGCTCCGGCAATAACCGGTAAGCGCGGATGGGTGTTCTGCCTGTTGGGAGCACTATTACTTACAATGATGTCCACGCCTGCCAAGGCACAATGTACGGCTCAAAACACCGCATTTCAGTCCGGCGAGCACGTGATGTACGATTTATATTTTAACTGGAAGTTTATCTGGAAGAAGGTAGGGCTGGCAAGTCTGA